>Ga0105050_10001999_pt1 | contig 29716 bp, 25 predicted proteins | sample FRY01_FD_78088 | JGI IMG/M metagenome (GOLD analysis project Ga0105050, IMG submission 78088) | Freshwater microbial communities from Lake Fryxell liftoff mats and glacier meltwater in Antarctica - FRY-01 | ecosystem: Environmental > Aquatic > Freshwater > Ice > Glacier meltwater ...
CTTCCAATTCGTGCGTATAAATGGGTACGTTCACTTCTACTAAATAATTGATTTCTGATTCATGTAAAATTCCGTCACCAAAAGTTCTTGGCATATTTGGATTGACTTGAGCGATGACAATCTTTGCATTTTCTACCGCAGCCATCGTTGCTTCAACCGAAACACCAAGCGAACAATAACCGTGTTTGTCTGGCGGAGAAACGTGAATAAAAACAACATCTAAGGGCAATACATTTTTACGAAACAAAAGCGGTAATTCACTCAAAAAAACAGGCGTATATGAACCATTTCCTGCTTTTAGCGTGTGCCGAACATTTGCTCCTAAAAAAAAGGAATTCACGTGAAAACTTTTTGCTAACTCAGGGTTGGCATAAGGTGCTTCGCCTTCTGTGTGAAGATGGCAAATTTCAACATCTCTTAACTCTGACGCTCTATTGGTTAATGCTTTTGCTAAAACAGTTGGTGCAGCAGCTGCGGCTTGTAAATAAACTCTATCACCAGATTTTACTACTTTTACCGCTTCTTCTGCGGTTACATATTTGCTCATATTCTATAATTTTAAACAAAGATAATCCCATTTTTGAGTTTCAGATATGATATTTCTCATAGAATTTCAACTTCTGTAAATTTAATTCAAAAGAGTTCGAAGTAAAGCCTATCAAACGAGAATAAAAAAACCAAAAAAGTGTACCTTTGTCGCTTTAAATTTTGACTATGATTATTCCAAAAACCAGAGAAGAAATTGAATTAATGCGAGAAAGTTCGTTATTGGTTTCCAAAACATTGGGGTTGATTGCAAAAGAAATCAAACCGGGTGTAACTACTTTATATTTAGATAAATTAGCAGAAGAATTCATTCGGGATCACGGCGGTATTCCTGGTTTTTTAGGATTATATAATTTTCCTAATTCACTTTGTATGAGTCCAAATGCACAAGTTGTACATGGCATTCCAAACAATAAACCCTTAGAAAGTGGCGATGTGATTTCAGTGGATTGTGGTGTTTTAAAAAACGAATTTTATGGCGATCATGCGTATTCCTTTGAAATTGGCGAAGTTGCTCCCGCTGTTAAAAAATTATTACAAATAACCAAAGAATCGCTTTATGTGGGAATCCGTCAATTTAAAGCTGGAAATCGCGTGGAAGATGTTGGCAATGCCATTCAAACCTATTGCGAATCAAATGGATATGGTGTTGTGCGTGAATTAGTTGGTCACGGTTTGGGAAGAAAAATGCATGAAGATCCAGAAATGCCCAATTACGGAAAAAGAGGTCGTGGCAAATTATTTATAGAAGGAATGGTTGTTGCAATTGAACCGATGATTAATATGGGAACCAAAAACATCAAGCAATTAAAAGACGGTTGGACCATTTTAACTGCCGATATGAAACCGAGTGCCCATTTTGAGCATAATGTAGCATTGATTAATGGCAAACCTGAATTATTATCGACTTTTGCTTATGTTTATGAAGCATTAGGCATTGTGAGTGATGAAGAAGAAGAGTTTAGAAAGAAGCCTTCGGTAAAATGATAAAAAAGACATTTAAATTTATTCTTAATTCTATTCCACGACCAATTCTTATTCGATTGAGTTATGTGGTTCGTCCTGTTTTGGCTTTTGTTCTAAAAGGAAATAAATTTACCGACCCAATTGACGGTAAAAGTTTTAGTCAGTTTTTGCCTTATGGCTATGGAAATCAACGCAACAATGTTTTATCACCCAGTACGTTATCGTTAGAAAGACATCGGTTGTTGTGGCTATATTTACAGAATGAAACAAACTTTTTTACGTCAGAAAACAAATTAAAAGTCTTACATTTTGCACCTGAGCAAGCATTTTATAAACGATTCAGAAATCAGAAAAACCTTGACTATACGACGACCGATTTATTTTCGCCTTTAGCGGATGTCAAAGCAGACATTTGTAATTTACCTTTTGAAGATAATCAGTATGATATAATTTTATGCAATCACGTTTTAGAACATATTCCAGATGATACCAAAGCGATGCAAGAATTATTTCGGGTTTTAAAACCGGGCGGAATGGGGATTTTTCAAATTCCGCAAGATGTATTGCGTGCTGTTACTTTTTCGGATGATTCGATAATCGATAAAAAAGAAAGAGCAAAAGTTTTTGGGCAATATGACCATGTTCGTATTTACGGTCGGGATTATTTTGATAAATTACGACGTATAGGATTTAAATTAGTTGAGGAAGATTACACCAATAAAATAAAAGCTGAATTAGTAGAAAAATACTGTTTAGCCAAAGGCGAAATTATTCCGGTTTGTTTTAAGTAGTAATTTTTTTAACCATTAAGGTGTTACGTTTTATTAAGTAACAGTGCAATTTGAGGATTCAAATCAATTGAATATACTAAACCCTGAATTTCTATAAAAAACAAAACCCACGATTAATACCGTGGGCAAGTTTGAATTTATAAAAATTATTAAATTTATTCCTCTGGCATTAACATAGCAATAACTTTGTCTTTTGATAAATATTTTTTTGCAACCGCTTGAATATCTTTTGCGGTGACTGCATCAAGTCGTTGTTCAACTTGTAATATTTCATCCGCTGGCACGCCATAAGTAAATGACCGAGTTAAATAAGACATCCAATAATTATTTTCTTTAATTTTCTCTTTATAATCTAATTTTTCCGCTTCTTTGAATTTATTGACATCTTTTTCTTCCGGTCCATTTTCAATAATCTTAGTTAATTCTCTTAATGCAGATTGCGTTAAAGTTTCTGCATTTTCTGGACCACACGGAAAGTTAATTGAAAAATTAAAACTTCCATTTGGAACTTTCCCCATGCTTCCTCTTGCACTCGCTCCATACACGCCACTTTCATTTTCTCGAAGCTCTTCTATGAGTTTAATCGTTAAAACTTCACCAGCGGCCTTTAATGCTAGTGCTTCTTTGGCATCATACGTACAATCACCATAAAACATAATATTAACGGTGCTTTTGGGGTCTTTACCCTTATTGATTACTTTTTTCAAATCCCCTTTTAGCATTCTATACCCTAAATCAACTGCTTGTTCTTTGGTCTTATTTGCTGGTAAAGAAGCTAAATATTGGCTGGCAAATGCTTCTAATTTTTGTTCGTCAATGTTACCAACAAGGTAGAAATGAAAATCTGCTGCATTGGCAAAACGCTCTTTATACTTTTTATATGCCAGTTCGTACTCTGTTTTTTTCCAAGCGGCATCATCTGGCAACATTCCTGTGAAACGCGGGTTATTTTGATTCAAATGAGTATATAATTCATTTTGAAAATGCATCGTTGGCATGGCTTTCATATTAGCCATAAAACCGTTTTGCTTAATTTTATAGCTTTCAAAGGCTTCGGTATCTAAATTTAAATCAGTAAAGTAAGCATAAACCATCTGGAAAAGATATTCTAAATCTTTGGGAGTAGCAGAACCACGAAATCCTTCTTGCGTGCCACCTACATACGGATTGACTCTCGCAATTTTTCCTGTCATGAATTTATTTATATCGTTTAATTTCATTCCCGAAAAACCAGCTTCAGATAAACCATTCATTGCCCATTGTACTTTTTCATATTCTTCATTTGAAATTAGATTAGAACCACCAAAACTCAATGCTTCAAACAGAATTTCATCATTTTTAAAATCTGTTTTTTTATAAGTTACCTTTGCTCCATTTGATAGTGTTAAGGTAGTGGTTCCAATTTTATCATTGGTTTTTTTATTGGTGACAGAACCTTTTTTAATCGGATTTCTCAATAAACTTTCGGCAACCGCTTGATCGACATAAGCTGTCAAAGCCGATTTATCTATTTTTATGGAATTTAAAACCTCTTGTTCAGTCGGCTGAATCATGCCTTCTTTTTCAGGACCAGTTAAAATAATTACCCGATTATCTTCTTTAATATAACCGCTAATCAATTTATTTGTTTCTTCCACAGTAATTGTTGGCAGTAATTCTTGCATCGATTTATAAGTCCATTCAATTCCAGGCATTGGGTCGTTTTGCAAAAAGTTACCTTGACATTGCCAAACGTAATTTTCAGATTCCGACTTGTCTTTTTCGTTGTATTGCTGTTCGATTTGTGCTAGATAATCTATTTTTGCCCTTTCCAATTCACTTGTTGTAAAACCAAAAGCTTTCACTCTTTCATTTTCTTCTACAAGAACTTTTAAGGCGTCTAGTTGTTTGTCTTCAGCGACCATTGCAAAGGACTGAAATGCATTTTTGGTTTTTGCAAATGTCCCACCATAGTAAGTATATCCAAAGGTAAAGGGCGGATTAGCTCCGTTTTGTTTTTCATCTAGTCGCTTATTTAACATTGTAGCGAATAAACCAATCACTAATTCTTCGCGTGCATCGCCAATCGTTTTGACAACTTTTGGTTCTTTATAATCTTTGTAGAGTAATTGAATTTGCGTAAAAGCAGCTTCTGGATCACTTTCTACTGCTACGAATGTTTCCGCATGATTAGGCACATCAAATTTGACTCTAGGTCGTTCGTTTATCGGATTTTTATACGGTGAAAAATGTTTTATGATTTTCTTCTCCATTTCAGCCACATCAATATCTCCCACAACAATTACACTCATTAAATTGGGTCTGTACCAATCCTTATAAAAATTAACAACTTTATCATAAGTAAAATTTTCTAAAATGTCTTTTTGACCGATAGGAAGCCGTTTAGCATAGTGCGAATTGTACATCATTTTAGGCATAAAACGCCCCATCATTCTTTTATCTGCTCCTAATCCTATTCTGTATTCTTCTAAAACAACGCCTCTTTCTTTATCAATTTCTTCAGGAGTTAAGGTTGTATTAAATGCCCAATCTTCAATAATCTGAAAACCTTTTTCTAATTTTTCAGCATCATTAGAAGGAATAGGTAAAAAGTAAACGGTTTCATCAAAACTGGTATACGCATTTAAATGCTGACCAAATTTCACTCCAATACTCTGTAAATAATCGACTAACTCATTTTTAGGAAAGTTTTTTGTCCCGTTAAAACACATGTGCTCCATGAAATGAGCTAAACCTTGTTGGTCGTCATTTTCAAGAATCGAACCCGCGTTTATTACTAATCGCAAATCTACCTTGTTCTCTGGTTTTGTGTTCCTTTTAATATAATAGGTTAAGCCATTTTCTAATTTCCCTTTGGTAACCGACGGATCCATTGGAATCGGGCTGTCATATTGCAGTTCTTGTGCAAAAACTAAGGCAGGTAATGCAAGTAAAAAAAGGAGTGCGTTTTTTATTTTTTTCATGTTAAATAGATTATTAATTTCTAAAACTAGGAATATAACCTTAAATAGTACAAACTATTGTATTTTCTTTAACGAAAAATCGCCTTTTTAACTTATTCCAAAATAAGTGATTGAAATTCTTGGGTTGTAAATTGCTTTACTTGATTATTTTTATCGGTATAAATCAAGAGTACTGCCAATTGCTTTTTAGTCTTGAGGAATGTTTTTGCGGCTTCTAAATCCATAATCATTAGGGCCGTTGCATATCCATCTGCTTCCATACAAGTGGGCGCTAAAACAGTTGAACTCAAAATCGCACTCCGCTCAGAAAGTCCCGTTTTTGGGTTGATAATATGCACGAACTTTTGTCCAGTAAGGCTATCTATTTTTACCTTTCTATAGTTTCCAGAAGTTGCCATTCCTAAATTTTCGAGATTTATTTTTGCGATAATAGTTCGTTCCTGCGGCAATTGTGTTGGGTCATCAATTCCGATAATCCACTTTTTTTGCTCCACTTTATTTGTTCCAAAAGCGAAAATTTCACCGCCAATTTCAACGATTCCATCTTCAATTCCCTTCGATTTTAAAAACTCTGCCACCACGTCTACAGAAAAACCTTGCGCAATAGCATTGAAATCAAAAAAAGTTTCTGTATGTTGTTTAGTTATGGTTTTATCGTCGTTTAATCTAACTTTATCAAAACCAACAAAATTTAATAAACTATCAATCTTTTTAGGTGTTAACGCTATTTTCCCTTTTTTGGGACCAAAACCATAGGCGTTGACTAATACTCCAACAGTTGGGTCGAAAAGCCCGTTCGTTTCTTTATAGATTTGATTAGAAATTGTAAACGTCTTCACAAAAAAATCATCGACAACAATAGTGGAATCACCATCATTTATTTTAGAAATTTTAGAATCTGGACGATAAGTAGACACCGACATATCGAAAGCCGTCAATAGGGAATCAATACTTTTTTTGAAAACGACTTCTTTAGTGCTGCAATATTTAATCGAATATGTGCTTCCTTGAGCCTCGCCTTGCATAACGAAAAACTGAAGCTGGTCATCAGATTGACAGCTGAAGGTGACGACTACTAGTAAAATAAAACTAATTAATTTCTTGAAGTCCATTGTAATTAAGGATATAATCTTCGTTTTTGGAAACTGGTTTTTCATAATCGATGGCGTTAGCAATACCAACACCGGCATACAAAACTTTTGCGTTTAACTTTGCAGCATGAGTTTTAAAGGTTTCCATCCAAATGCTATCATAGTCAGCAGGATTTTCTGGATATTCATAGACGGTTACTAAAACAAAATGGAGCGTATTGGTGGGTTTATCTACACAAACAAATTGCGGATGTCTTTTCAACTGACTATTTACCGCTATAAACTCATAGCCTAGCGATTCTAGCTCTTTTCCGACATGATTCATGGCCAAATTGTGTAATTCTTGACTATTTAAGGTTTCCATAATGCAAAGGTAATTAGAAGATGTAAAAACAAATCTTAATTAAATCAAAAATAAAAATCATAAAACGGTGCAAAAAGTAAACCATTAAGTCTTTAAGTTCCTTAAGCCTTGCAACTTAAATTTCTTAACCACTTAATGGTTTATAAGCGTATTACTGTTTATAATCTATTATCCTCCAAAGTCATCAAAACGAATACTATCTAATGGTATTCCGTAATCTTCTCCCATTTTTTGAACTGCAACGTTCATCATTGGCGGCCCACAGAAATACAATTCAATATCTTCTGGACTATCGTGTTTCGACATATAATTATCGATTACCACATTGTGAATGAATCCAACAAATCCGTCACCTTCACCGTCGACACCTTCTTTTACTTTCCAATTATCTTCTGGCATTGGTTCGGATAAAGCCAAATAGAATTTAAAATTAGGAAAATCTTTTTCTAAGGCTCTAAAATGGTCTACATAAAATAATTCACGTTTGGAACGACCCCCATACCAATAGGTTACTTTTCTCCCTGTTTTAACGGTTCTGAAAAGGTGATATAGATGTGAACGCATTGGTGCCATTCCAGCTCCACCGCCCACGTAGAGCATTTCTGATTCACTTTCGTTGATAAAGAATTCGCCGTAAGGCCCAGAAACAATTACTGGCTCGCCTGCTTTCATTGAAAATATATAAGAAGAAGCAACTCCAGGATTAACAGTTGCCCAAGCATTCTTAGCTCTGTCCCAAGGTGGCGTTGCGATACGCACATTCAACATAATTTTTCTTCCCTCTGCAGGGTAAGAAGCCATCGAATAAGCCCTTTCCACGGTTTCAGGATTCTTCATCACTAAAGGCCATAAATTAAATTTATCCCACTCTGCTTTGAATTTTTCTGGTTCACCTGGATGTTCATCTGGATGAGCAGTGATGTCCATATCCGCATATTTTACTTCCCCTTTAGGGATTTCTATTTGAATATATCCACCGGCTTCATAATGCATATCGTCTGGCAATTCAACAATAAATTCTTTAATGAAGGAAGCTACATTATAATTTGAATAAACCTTTGCTTCGAATTTTTTGATACCAAATACCTCTTCAGGTACTTCGATAATCATGTCATTTTTTACTTTGACTTGACAACCTAAACGCCAACCTAGTGCAATTTCTTTTCTAGTGAAATGCGGCTCTTCCGTTGGAAGTATTGATCCACCTCCACCGGTCACAATACATTTACATTGCACACAGGTTCCACCTCCACCACAAGCGGAAGGCAAAAATATTTTGTTATTTCCTAAAGTCGTAAGTAAGGTATTTCCGGACTCTACTTCAATTTCATTTTCACCATTAATTTTAATTGTAACGGGTCCTGAAGGTAATAATTTTGACTTTGCTCCCAATAACATCGCTACTAAAAGAAACACTACTAAAAGGAAAACGACAACACTGGCTATAATTACTGAATATTCCATACTATCTTAATTTATATTTTAATTCCCATAAAACTCATAAAACCTAAAGCCATTAATCCCGTGATAAGGAACGTAATTCCTAGTCCACGTAACGGAGCAGGCACGTGCGAGTACGCTATTTTTTCTCGAATAGCAGCTATCGCTAAAATCGCTAAAAACCAACCAATCCCAGAACCTAATCCATAGGTTACTGCTTCTGTCACTCCACCAAAATCTTTTTGCTGCATAAATAACGAACCGCCTAAAATAGCACAGTTTACTGCAATTAACGGAAGAAAAATACCTAGTGCGCCATATAAAGCTGGGGCAAATTTTTCTACAATCATTTCAACTAGTTGCACCATTGACGCTATAACGGCGATAAACATAATAAAGCTTAAAAAGCTTAAATCAATAGAAGCATAATCAGCACCTAACCAAGATAAAGCCCCTTGCTTTAATAAATAATTATCTAATAAAAAGTTGATTGGAACAGTGATGACTAATACAAACATTACGGCAACACCTAAACCAACAGCTGTTTTGACTGTTTTTGACACCGCTAAATAGGAACACATTCCTAAAAAGTAGGCGAAAATCATATTTTCTATGAAGATGCTTTTGACAAATAAACTTGCTAATTCTTGCATATTTAAAAAATTATATAGCTACGCTATGATTAGTGTTTCTCTATTAATTTTATATTTCTAGAACGTTGAACCCATATTATAATTCCAACTACAATCAATGCCATTGGAGATAACAACATCAATCCGTTGTTTTCATATCCCATATCATAAGCTGATTGTGGAATGATTTGGAAACCCAATAATTTTCCAGAACCTAAAAGCTCTCTAAAAAAGGCAACAGCTATTAATATCCAAGCGTACCCTACAGCATTTCCAATTCCGTCTAAAAAAGATCTCCAAATGCCGTTACCTAATGCAAAAGCTTCCAATCTCCCCATGACAATACAGTTTGTAATAATCAGACCAACAAAAACGGATAATTCTTTACTCACATCATAGGCATAGGCTTTTAAAACCTGATCTACAACAATAACTAAGGAAGCTACAATTACTAATTGAACGATGATCCGAATACGATTAGGAATGGAATCCCTCAATGCTGAAATAATCATATTACTAAATGCCATTACAAACATGACAGCAATGGACATTACAATTGCAGGTTTTAACTGAACGGTAATTGCCAGCGCAGAACATATTCCTAATACTTGAACAGTAATTGGATTATTATCATTTAAAGGGTCTGACAAAAGCCCTCTGTTTCTTTTAGAAAATAAACTTTCTCTCTCTTCGGCCATGATATTAATTATTTAGTGCTAATTTACCTTTTTGATTCTCGATATAAACTTTGTAATGAGCTAGTCGTTCTTGGATCATATTCGTAACACCATCACCGGTAATCGTTGCTCCCGAAATAGCATCTACTTTATTATCCTCTTTATTCATTTTATCATTATTACCTTTTGCTACGGCTACTCCAACTAAATTTCCGTCCTTATCAAAGATTTTTTCATCTTCAAAATATTCTAGAAACCATGATTGTTTTATTTCGGCACCTAAGCCTGGTGTTTCTGCTTTGTGATCAAATGATACGCCCGCTATGGTGTTTAGATCATCTTTCAAGGCAACATATCCCCAGATAGCATCCCAAAGCCCTACTCCTCGTAGTGGAATAATATAAAATTTAGCTCCGCCCTTTTCAGCAACATATAAAGGGTAACGCTGTTCTGTTGGACTCTTTTTTAATTCGCTTTTTAAATCAATAGTAAAAGCATTGGCTGCTTCGTCGATTGTTCCATCCACTTTTAGAGCTAATTGTTCTTTGATAAATTCATCAAATTTTCCTTGTGCTTGTTCTCTGCTCACATCAGTTACTCCGATGGTAGAAAGAATGTTTTGCATCTTTTCGTTTTTTACATTTACGTCTTGCATCGGCTTTAATGATGTAGAAGTAAAAGCTAGAATAGCCCCTACTAATGTGACCATTATTCCTGCAAATAAAAAGGTATATCCGTTGCTATTTCTATTCATGATTAGGCTGCTTTTAATTGTTTAGGAATTCTATTCTTTCTTCTACTAATATTTCCTGCGATCACATAGTGGTCAATGGTTGGTGCGAATACATTTAATAATAATACAGCCAACATTACACCTTCTGGATAAGCTGGATTGAACACGCGAATTAAAATACTAAACAAACCAATTAAAAATCCGTAAATCCACTTTCCGCGATTTGTTTGAGCCGCAGAAACAGGGTCTGTTGCCATAAATACAATACCAAAAGCTAAACCACCTACTAATAAGTGTGACATACCAAAATTCATTAATACGTTAGCTCCCCAGAGTTGGAATAGAAAAGCGGTGAAAGCAGCTCCTAAAAACCCACTGACAATAATTCGCCAACTTCCGACTCCAGTAAACATCAAAATAGCAGCACCTACTAATATCCACAACACAGAAGTTTCTGCTATGGAACCGGGAATTGTTCCTTCAAACATACTCCAGGAACTGTAGGCCACTTCCTTTCCTGCAGCTAATTTTCCTAAAATTGTTTCTCCTGAAATGGCATCCGTTGTAGAAGCATTAGATACCCAAACGTTGTCTCCAGACATATAGGTTGGATAAGCAAAGAACGTGAAAGCTCTGGCTGTTAAAGCTGGATTTAAAATATTCATACCCGTTCCTCCAAAAGCTTCTTTACCGATAATTACAGCAAAAGCAACTGATAAGGCTAACATCCACAGCGGTAAATCGATAGGCATAATCATTGGAATTAATAATCCCGTCACTAAATAGCCCTCATTTACATCATGTCCTCGTAGGATAGCAAAGTAAAATTCAATTCCTAATCCAACACCATAAGAAACAACAATCATTGGAATCACTTTCCAAAGACCATGAATTAAAGCATCCATAAACGGAACTACTTCTTGAATTTGTGATAAGCTTTGGTATCCAGCATTCCAAGTACCAAAAATTAAAGCGGGCACTAAGGCTAAAACAACCGTAATCATGGTACGTTTTAAATCTACAGCATCCCTAATATGTGCTCCATGCTTTGTGGTATGATTAGGCACAAATAAAAATGTTTCTAACGAATTTACTGCGGGAGCAAATTTTTCAAATCTTTCACCTTTTCCAAAAGGCTTTTTAATTTCGTCTATTTTATCTCTTAAAAACTTCATAGCTATATTTTTTTTAACCTACTTCGTTAATCATTAAATCTAATGCTTCTCTAATAATCGTTTGAGCTTCAATTTTTGATGTACTGGCATAATCAATCAAAGCGAAATCTTCTGGTGCAACTTCATAAATTCCTAAGTTTTCCATTTTCTCAATATCATTAGCCATACATGCTTTTAATAATTGCATTGGAAAAATGTCTAATGGCATTAATTTTTCCATCTCACCAGTCACGACAAAAGCACGTTCTTCGCCATTCATATTCGTATCGGCTGTGTATTTTTTTCCTGGTGTTAACCAAGACAAAGCGGTGCGTTGTACACTGTGCTTATTCAATCCTGAAAAAGGCAACCAGCCAAACATTCTGTAATAATTTCCTTCTGGAATGACAGTTACTGTATTGCCATAAAAACCTAAATTTCCATCCAAGCCTACTTTTGTTCCCGTTAACACATCGCCTGAAATAATTCGAACATTTTCCGAGGCTAATTTTCCAGAAACAATTTCTTTCATTTGAGCACCAATTTTAACAGCATAATATTGTGGTTTCAAAACCTCAGAGCCTGTTAATGCAATAACGCGTGTAGCGTCGAATCGTCCCGTTAAGAACAAATCGCCAATAATCGCAACATCCTGTGGTGCAATTACCCATACTCGCTCACCAATATTTATCGGATCTACTTTTGAAATTTGCACACCAACGTTACCAGCAGGATGCGGTCCAGAAACCTGATGTATCTCAACTCCTATAATTCCATTTAAAATAGAATTTGCTTTTTGATTTAAAGAAAGGTGAATTTTGCCAGAAGTTAGTTTTGATAACGCATCAATACCTGCTTGAAAAGAAACAATTCTATCTCGTAAAGCAACCTCAACATCGGCAGATAACGGAGCAGAACTAAATCCAGAAATAAATATCGCTTTTGGCGTATCGTTAGAATTAGCAATTACATCATACGGTCGTTGTTTAATAAATGGCCAACAACCTGAGCCTAACAAATAAGCTTTTACTTGTTCAGCAGCCATGTCTTTTGGATTCTTACTTCCATGTTCCAAAAAAGTGTCTTGCACATCAGCTTGGATTCTAATTTCCAAAATTACTCGTTTTTCACCACGTTTAATTTCAACGATTTTCCCGCTAACAGGCGACACAAATTTTACTTCTTGGTCCTCTTTAGCATAAAAAAGAGCTTCTCCGGCCTTCACTTCAACACCTTCTTTTAACAACAACTTTGGTGTAACTTTGTGAAAGTCATAAGGTTTTACAGAATAAACTTGAGAACGAGAAACAACAGAAATTGTATTCTCTGCGTCACCCACTAATTTCAAGTCTAATCCTTTTCTAATTCGAATGTCTGTAGACATATTTTATGAAGATATGATTAGTAATTTTTTTTAAGCATTTTAAACGGTGCAAATTTAAAAATTAAAAATGCAAAAGGTGTATAACTAAACACAATTGTATACGTAATTATACCTATTTATACTAATTCTAAATAACTGTTTGCTAGCGTTTAAAAGTTTGCTGAACCATTTCATTTAAAGAGAAGTAAATGTTCATTGTTTAAAAAAGAGTAAACGTTTCTTAAAATAAAATAGTGCCTTATTATTTTTAAACAATTTATAGTATATTTACTTTTTGAATTAAAGAACACTAAAATGATTAAATACCGAATTTCAATTGCTTTTCTCTTTTTTTCCTTTCTATTAGTTGCTCAACCCTTGGTTGAAATAACTCCTCCATTTAACATTAAAACCGTTTCTTTTATTCAAAATAATCAAAATGTGATTCCTATCTTTCGATTAGGCGATTCTTTTGAAATGGCTTTTGATGATTTATTCGGTGATGAGGCCAACTATTATTATACAATTACCCATTGCGATTATGATTGGTCAAAATCTGTTTTAAATCTTAATGAATACCTAGTTGGATTGGACAATCAACGAATTATTACCTATGAAAATTCGTTTAATACGTTACAATTATATTCAAGATACCATATAAATATTCCTAATCCAATTACAAAACGGCTAAAAGTGAGTGGTAATTACATGATAACGATTTACAACAATTATCAAGAAGTTGTTTTTTCAAGAAAATTTGTGCTTTATGAAGATTTGGTAAACGTACCGATGCAAGTAAAAAATCCACGCGATGTTAGAGATTTGAATCAAAAACACAACTTAGAATTTTTTATTAGGCCAATTAATATGGTTTTGCAAAACCCAATTCAAAATATAAAAATACTGTTGATGCAAAATGACGTTTGGTATACTGCCATTCGAAACATAAAACCAATGTATACATTAGGCAATGATTTATATTACAAATATGACAAGGAAACGCAATTTTGGGCCGGAAATGAATTTCTGTTCTATGAAAATAAAGACATTCGAAATGCCGCCAATAATGTGAGGCGTATTTCCTCCACCGGAATATACAATACCTTTTTACAGACTAATTTTCCAAGAGCGAATAATCCGTATACTTTTGCTCCCGATGCGAACGGTATTTTTGTAGTACAAAACATTGATTCCCGTGAAAATAATGATGTGGAAGCTGATTATTCCTGGGTATTTTTTACGTTGAGTGCTCCGACCTACTATGGGAAAAAAGACGTTTATATCACAGGAATGTTTAACAATTATGCCTTATCGCCAGAAAGCAAAATGGACTATAACAAAGAAAAAGGCATCTATGAAAAAGCAATTGTAATTAAACAAGGTTTCACTAACTACCAATACACCTTAGCCGATGCAAACGGAAAAGTAGATTTTGAAAACGCCATAGATGGAAACTTTATTCAAACGGAAACCACTTATACTTGCCTCGTTTATTACAGAGCAAACAATGAACGATTTGACAGAGTCATTGGAAGAGGAACAGCCAATTCCATTAATATAGTAAAATAAAGAAAGACCAAATCTGTGTCAAACAAACGAATAAAAGACCATCGAGGAAATAGCTGCTTAAATTGTAAACATCCTTTAGATATTACCGATAAATTTTGTCCGAATTGTAGTCAAAAAACTCCAACAAACGATTAACTATAAAAGATTTTATCGATGAATTTTTAGCGAATTTTTATGCTTACGATTCTAAAGTAAAAAATACTATTTTTTCGTTATTTACCAAACCCGGTCAGGCCGCCAAAGAATTTATTCACGGTAAAAGATTGTTTTATTCCAATCCGTTTCGGTTTTATTTGAGCATCTCGTTGCTGTATTTTATTTTGCTGAGCATCATCAATAACTTTACACCTTCTGATGATAATTTATTTCATTTTCAAAATGAAAAAGAAACTCAACGAGATAGCATTGCGAAAATTGAAAGTGACAAAACAGCAGAAAAAATAGATTCTATCCTTTTATCAGACGAATTTACGGAAGAAAAAGCAATTGCAGAAAAAAAGAAAAAAAACGATACCTTATATACCGAGGAGCAACTGTCAAAAAAAAATACAATCATTGGTTTGTTTTATAAAGTTGACACTTATATCTCTTTTATAGAAAAATCAAAGCAAACCGACTACAATGAGATTTTAGATACGCTTCAACACGAAAAAACCAATTGGAATAAATATTTGCTTAAAAAAAGCTTTCAAATTGTGGAAATGGATACGGATGGCTCCTCTGCCTTAGAAAAGTTTATCAGCTACTTTGAAGACAAATTAACGTTTATACTCTTTCTTTCGCTACCGTTTTTAACGCTCAACTTTGTGCTACTTTATTACCGAAGTAAATTAAATTATGCAGAACATCTCGTTTTTGTTTTTAGCGTAATGAGTTTTGTTTTTTTGGTTCTTTTACTCTTTGAATTTTTTAATTTATTGATTGATATTCATTTAGATTCAATAATAGGATTAGGTTTATATTTTTATTTTTATAAGGCTCTCCGAAATTTTTATGGGCAAAGCCGCTTGAAAACAATAATAAAATTTGTACTTTTGAACTTTATACTATCTATAACTGCAGCTATCGTAGGTTTTATGATGCTTTTATTTGTCTTTATTATATATTAAAATGGTTTCACAAATTACACGAGGTATTAAGATTTCAGTTTCAACTAGTTTTGAAGGCACCTACTTCAAGAACTATAAACTTCATTTTGCCTTTAGTTACCACATTACGATTGAAAACCATAGTAAAGATTCCGTTCAATTAATGACGCGGCATTGGGAAATACTTGATGCCTTGAACAATTTAGAAGTTGTAGATGGCGAAGGCGTCATCGGCAAAAAACCCGTTTTAAAACCAGGTGAAAATTATACTTACAGTTCTGGTTGTTTACTTTCTTCACCTTTTGGAGCAATGAAAGGTTATTTTAATATGATTAACTTTACTTCTACTCGAAATTTTAGAGTTATCGTACCTACTTTCAAATTAAGTGCTCCGTTTGCGTTGAATTAATTTGTATCCTTTTCTAACATATTTTTCAAAAAATCATTCGTATTTTTGCGTAAATAATAATTTTTCGTATAGATTTCTGTCTGAAAATCTAATATCTGAAAATCTAATATCTAAAAAAAAACATTATGCCAAAAGGATTCTTTCATGTCCCAAAAGCGGTTAACGAACCCGTAAAATCTTACGCTCCAAATTCTCCTGAAAAAGCCGCTGTTTTGGCCGCTTACAAGAAAATGTGGAACGAAACCGTAGACGTCCCTTTATATATTGGTGCAGAAGAAATTCGGACCAACAATACTAAAAATATGTCGGCACCGCACGATCATCAACACATCGTAGGGAAATTTCATTTAGCTGAAAAAGCACATATTGAAAAAGCAATTACGGTTGCTCTTGAAGCTCGAAAAAAATGGTCGCAAATGCCATGGGAACACAGAGCTTCCATCTTTTTAAAAGCGGCCGAATTAATTGCTGGTCCGTTTAGAGCTAGAATTAATGCCGCCACAATGATTGCACAATCCAAAACAATTTATCAAGCTGAAATTGATGCATCATGCGAATTGATTGACTTTTTGCGTTATAATGTGCAATTCATGACTCAAATTTATAAAGATCAACCTGCTTCAAATTCTGACGTTTGGAACCGCGTAGAATACCGAGCATTAGAAGGATTTGTATATGCTGTTACACCGTTCAACTTTACAGCAATTGCAGGAAATTTACCTGCCAGTGCGGCTTTAATGGGCAATGTTGTGATTTGGAAACCAGCAGCAACGCAAGTATATTCGGCAAATATTATAATGCAAATATTCAAAGAAGCTGGTTTACCAGATGGCGTTATTAATATGGTTATGGGTGATTCGGCAATGGTTTCAGAAGTTGTTTTATCAAATACACATTTGGCAGGTGTTCACTTTACAGGTTCGACTGGCGTATTTAACGACATTTGGGCAAAAATAGGAACTAACATCAGCAATTATAAAACGTATCCAAGAATTGTTGGAGAAACTGGCGGAAAAGATTTCATCGTTGCACATCCATCATCCATCGTAAAACAAGTAGTTACAGGCATTACGCGTGGAGCTTTTGAATATCAAGGACAAAAATGTTCAGCTGCGTCAAGAGCTTATATTCCTGCAAGTTTGTGGCCTGCGGTGAAAGAACAATTAACTTCTGATGTAAAATCTATGAAAATGGGTTCGCCAGAAGATTTTGGTAATTTTGTAACGGCAGTAATTTCTGAAGCCTCTTTTGATAAATTAGCTCGTTATATTGACCAAGCAAGAAAAGATAGTGATGCCGAAGTTATTATTGGTGGAAATTACGATAAATCGAAAGGTTATTTTATTGAGCCAACGGTTATCGTAACCACAAATCCAAAGTATTCGACGATGGAAACAGAACTTTTTGGACCAGTGATCACCATTTATGTTTACGAAGATTCAAAATGGTCTGAAACCTTAAAGTTAGTAGATGAAACATCTGAATATGCATTAACCGGAGCAATTTTTAGTCAAGATAGATATGCAATTGTGGAAGCAACGCAAGCCTTAGAAAATGCTGCTGGAAATTTCTACATCAACGATAAACCAACTGGTGCGGTTGTCGGCATGCAACCTTTTGGTGGAGCTAGAGGTTCTGGAACAAATGATAAAGCAGGTTCGATGCAAAATTTATTGCGTTGGGTTTCTACACGAACAATAAAAGAAACCTTCGTTACCGCCGAAGATTACCGTTATCCTTTTTTAGGCGAATAATATTTTTTTAATATAAATGAAAGTCCGAGCAATTTGTTCGGACTTTTTTTTATATTTGGATGAACTAAACGATTCACAATCAAACTAAAAAACGGCTCATGAAAACAAAAATTACTATTTTATGTCTTTTCTCACTCCTATTTTCTTTTGCTCAAGATGGAAAATATGATTTATTAAAAGACAAAACGAAAACGAAAATTCTTTATGATCAAGTTTTTGAAATTTCTAAAGTTACAAAATCACCGAGAGAAATAACCTCATCTATTTATTTCAAACAAGTGTATCATGAAGTACAACGAGCCGATTTTTTAAAACGCTTACCCGTTTATGACGAATTAAAACAAGAAGCCGACAATGCCTTTTTTACGAAACAGGTTCCATTATCGATTCTTATAGCAGAAGTGGAAACCATCAAACCGAGTATTTTTGAAAATCAAGAAATCAGTCAAAATAACAAAGAGCAATATATTTTACAATCAGCTAGTACAAGTGCTTTTCAAGTTCATGAGTTGGTTTTAATGGCTCCCTTGGTTGGTAAATCAAAAGACAAAAATGTCAGTTTTATATTATCGGATAAGCATATTTACAATACAACTTCCAAAACTATTCAATCTATTTCATATCGATTAAATTTAAATCAACCATGGCAAATTCTGGCGGTAAATCAAGCTTTTCAAGTAAATTTTGATTCGAATGGAAAAAAGAATTTGTCGTTTAAAATCAATTTTAATTCAGGTGAAGAAAAAATAATCAACTCAGAAATTGATATTCAATCAAGCAGAAATAATCAATCTGAAAACGAAATTCAGGCAACTTCAATCACTGCAACTATTCCTTTTCAAGGTTTTGGCGAAGCCGCAGCCTATCTTGGTCAAGGCGAATATGAAATCTATTTAGACAATGTTGACCAAGTTCTAGATAAACCTATTTTTTTAATTGATGGTTTTGATCCGGGCGATACGCGTGGAACAGAACTCATTTATTCTCTTTTAAACTACGGCACTTCTGGTGAAAATTTAGGTGATATTGTTCGTGCAGAGGGTTTTGATATTATCGTGCTTAACTTTCCACAATATTCGCCGGCAGACGGTATTTTAATTAATGGCGGTGCCGATTTCATTCAGCGAAATGCAATGATTTTAGTAGAACTTATCAATCAAATCAATGCTCAAAAAGTGGGTGCCGAACAAAATGTTGTGATTGGACCAAGTATGGGCGGCTTAATTTCGCGATATGCCTTGCGGTATATGGAACAGAATAGTTTGGAGCATGACACACGACTTTATCTTTCATTTGATTCGCCTCATTTAGGCGCAAATGTTCCAATTGGATTTCAACATTTATTCAATTACATGGCTTTTGGGCCTTTAGGCGATGTGACGCTTCAGGAATTAGTATCGGAAGTAATCGATAGTCCAGCGGCAAAACAAATGTTATTAGACCATTTTAGAGGACATTTACAAAGTGGTAGCGCAACCGAATTTAACAATAGTATTCAATTGCCAACCGGTGCTCCAAACTTTAGAACTGCTTTTCAAAACGAATTAAATGCAATGGGATTTCCAACTGATACCAGAAATATTGCTATTTCGAACGGAAGCAGCAATGGAACATCAACAGGAACGCCAGGAATGTTTGTCCTTAATGATTACATTGTGGAGGCAAGTTCAACGCAACGAGCCCGTTTTGATATTCGATTTACGCCTCCAGCTGGTGGTTCTAACCAATTAGTGAGTCGTTTTAGAGCACAACAATTTGTTTTATTTTGGCTTACTGTTTTTTCAAGTACGGCCAATGCCGCTTCTCCAGCCACTTCTGCCGGACTGGATTCCGCTCCAGGTGGAATGTTTAACGTTGCTGATTTTGCCGCTGGCGGAAGTGGAAATCCGACTTTAGATGAATTTTTAGCCAACTTATTGATTGATCGTTTTTGTTTTATTCCGACGTTAAGTTCGTTAGCAATTTCAAATCCGAATTGGTACGAAAACGTAACCGATGTTTCAATAACACCTTTTGCGGAAACCTATGTTCCGACTGAAAGTGAAGATCATGTCACGCTAACCGAAGGAAATGTTGATTTTGCTTTGGAGGAAATTTTAAATTCGCCTTTAACTGTTGCAGAACTTGATTGGCAGAAAACGTTAACCATTAAAAATCCATTTATAAATACAATTGAAATTTTTAGTACAAATATGATTTCAAATGCAACGATTGTTATTGCCGATGCCACTGGTAAAATAGTTTACAGCAAAAAACAAGTGAATTTTGAAGGCAATTATCAAATTCCAATTCAGTTAACCAAAGGTTTTTATTTTATAAAAATCGAATCAGCGGAAAATAGTGTTGTGAAAAAGTTGATTAAGAATTAACGCTTTAAAATCATAAAAAATAAATCCAATAATAATCCGTGAAAAATGAACATAAAATCTAAACAAATATTCAAATTCTTTTCTTTACTTATTCTAATAATATTTTATGGTTGCTCAACCGATTTTGAAGTCATTAATAATTCAGTTGGCACACAATTTGGGGAAAGAATAAAGGGATAAAAATTAATAGACTACAAGGCAAAGATGCTGTTCATATGAAGAACAGACTGGAACAAAACTTAGGAGGAAATAATTTTCTTAAACAAAGCTTAACCTCCAGAGGCTTAAATTCAACTGAAATAGACTACTCTGAAATTCTTCAAATCATTGATTCATTAGGAAAAGCAAAATACACCTTTAAAATTAATAACCATCCAGAGGATAATAATAAAATATTTCATAATTTAGTTGTCTCAGAAAGTAATGACAATCTTAAGTTAAAACTAGTAAAATATGAAATGACAGACGAATTTGCTGATGAATTTAAAAATGGTTTGTCAAAGTTTGTAGATTTTAAAGGAATTATCAGAGTAATTGGACTTGACCCTAACGTAGATCCATGTCCTCCTGAAATTATTACAGTTCCTTTTAACTCAAGTGGTGGAGGTTACAATGGAGGTGGCGAAGGTGATGGAGGTGGCTCAACTTCAGGCGGGTCCGGTAGTTCAGGTGGCGGTGGGTGTGTTAGCCTTATGTTTGTATGTTTAGGAAACGCAGCAAATGGATGTAATAAAAGCTATAATAGTTGGGAATCATACACAAGTGCGGTATGTGGTAATGGTAATTATAATTTAGAAGTTGTAGCTGTTTTTTCTTGTAGAACACCAACTGACCCATGTGCGGAAGACGATGGTATGTTGGGGATATTGCCGGTTGATATAGGAGAACTTATCGAAGACAAAATAGATGACTCTCTACTGGATGAATGCACCAAAGATATTCTCAATAAACTGAAAGATTTGCAACAAAATGATATTGCAAAAATCATAAAGCGTTTTGATAGACAAAACTCAGTTTTTAATATGAATTTTTCTCAAGTACCAAATTTGGTTAATAGTCAAGGTCAAACATTGTATGGACAATGTACAGGTACAAATACTTCTTTAACCTATGATATTAAATTGAATGCTAACTTTTTCAAAAATGATGGAGCAACTAATTTAGGTAAGGCGACTACTATTCTTCATGAAATAATGCATGCTTTGATTTTTAGTGTTGTTGATAATAGTTCTAACCCAAGCCCTGACATTGATGACTTTCCTGCTATTTGGAGTGCATTTGTAGTTTTAAAAACAGGAGCAAATAATGATAATAGTCACACTATCATGGGAAATCATTATGTAAATATAATGGGTGCAGCATTACAAGAATATGACACAGGCGTTCCAGTTACTACCGGACAAACACCGCAACAATTATATACAGATTTGGCTTGGAGTGGATTGTTCAGACTTAATATGCCAAATCCTTTTCCAAATCTTACATCAACAGACAGAGCAAGAATTTTAAGTAGAAAAAATGCGGAAATGTTAAATGAGTATAATAACGGAGTTTATCCAACAAATACTCCATCATGTTTAGATTAAGTTTTATAACTCTAATAATTTTATGTTTATTTATTTGTAGTTGTTCACCACAAATAAATAAGTATAGGGCTATTGAAAGTGTTATAAATGAACTAAGAACACCTTTTGGTTCAAATCAAATAGATACTATTGAAATCAATTTTTATTCATATAAATTAAACGAAAATCTACTCAATGGATATAAGATTTCAAAAGAAAATGAATTAGTTAAAAAGCTAAGATCTTCTAGTAATACTTTTGAATGGGTAGATAACAAGTACGCTTGGTCAATAAATGATGAAGAAATTGATTTCATGATTAAATCATTAAAAGATCAAAAAGAAGAATTATGGGATTTAAAAAAAATGAATAATTCAAGAACAGTAGTTCAACTTGTTGATTTACCTAAATTTGATAATAAATTATTAGAAGATCTAGAGAGACAGAAAAGATACAAAAGTGAAAATTTTATTTATACATTTTCTAATCCAGTTTTTAATAAAAAAAAGGATGTGGTTTTTATTCAGTTTACAGCCCATTTAATGTTATATTCAACAGTTACTTTAATTTATAAAAAAGAGAGTGGTAAATGGATTAAAATAGGAGCATTGTATCCTGATTGGTAAAAGTAGACTATTACCCTTCTAGGGGAAATTATGTAAATATATTAGGTGCAGCATTACAAGAATATGACACTGGCATTCCGGTGCCTGATGGGCAAACGCCAGAACAGATATATACAGATTTGGCTTGGGATGTATTATTTAAAGCTTTTTTTACCTAATCCATTTCCAAATTTAACATCACAAGACAGAGAAAGAATTAGTAGTAGAAAATAAATACAATATTGACTCCATAAATTAACCACGATTACACCATTATTAGTGAATTCGTGGCTTTTATAATTTAAATTTCAACGGCACATGCACCACTTTTTTCGTTTCAAAAAATTCTTCAGAAAAATAATCAGATAAATTATATTCTGTTGCGTTTGGAAAGGCTTTTAATTCTTCCGTTAAATCGCCACCTTTTAAATATAGAATTCCGTTTTTGAGTTTGTGTTTGTTTTGTTTTTTAATCTTGTCCTTTATCCAAGAAAAAAAATCAGGCATATTCGTTACGGCCCGACTTACTATGAAATCAAATTCTCCTTTCATATTCTCGGCTCGTAATTGTTCTGCTTTGACATTTTCTAAACCTAAAACAGCAACGACTTCATTGACAACTTTTATTTTTTTTGCAATCACGTCAATCAAATAAAAACGTGTTTCTGGAAATAAAATCGCTAAGGGGATTCCGGGAAAACCACCACCTGTTCCAACATCTAAAACGGTTGCTTTTGGCTCAAAATTAACCACTTTTGCAATTCCCAGCGAATGAATTACATGTTTAACGTATAATTCGTCAATATCTTTTCGGGAAATGACATTGATTTTGGCGTTCCAATCGTGATATAATTCTTCTAATTTCTGAAATTGAATCAACTGATTATCAGTCAAATTAGGAAAATACTTGGTAATTTCTTCCATCTTGTGCTATTTTTAACAAATGTAAACAATTTACTGCTGAAATTTTATGGTTTGTTTGACCTTATAATTTACATAAATAATTACCTTTGAAAAAAATTCTAAATTAAATGAATACCACTATACCAACGTTTTCAAAACAAGACAATCTAAAATTCTTTAGAACATTAAACTCACGTGTAAACAATTATTTCAAAGAAAACAACATCCAAAAAACTGGAAATTGGAAACTGCATTTGAAAACCATTGTGATGTTTACTATTTTCCTAACGCCTTACTTTTTTCTTTTAGCAATGGATATGCCGTTTTGGACTTATTTATTGCTTAACGTAGTTATTGGTGTTGGAATGGCTGGCGTTGGAATGAACGTTATGCACGATGGAAATCATGGTTCGTATTCAAACAAACCTTGGCTGAATAAAATCATGGGCGGAAGTATTTATATTTTAGCCGGAAATGTATTTAATTGGCAAGTGCAACACAATGTTTTGCATCATACGTATACCAATATCGTTGGACATGACGAAGACTTAGATGCAGGTAGAATTATTCGTTTTTCAAAACAATCAGAATGGAAATATTTTCATAAATTTCAACACTATTATTCTGTGTTTTTATACGGTTTGCTAACATTCAATTGGGCAATTACAACTGATTTTAAACAAATGAGAGCCTACCTAAAACGAAAATTATCTTATGGCGAACCAAAAAGTCCTAAGATTCTATGGACAACTTTAATTATTACAAAAGTAATTTACTTTTCAATCTGGTTAGTTTTACCGATGGTTTTGGGAATTACATGGTGGAAAGTTGTTCTTGGTTTTGCAGTGATGCATTATACAGCCGGATTAATTTTGAGCGTTGTATTTCAATTAGCTCACGTAGTTGAAGAAACTAGTAATCCAGTTCCTGATGAAAATGGCGAAATTGAAAATACCTGGGCTATTCATCAATTATTTACCACTGCTAACTTTGCTCCAAAAAATTGGATTGTAAATTGGTATACAGGCGGCTTAAATCATCAAATTGAACACCATATTTTCCCAAATATTAGTCATATTCATTACGGTAAAATTTCGGAAATTGTAAGAGAAACTGCAAAAGAGTGCAATTTACCTTATCATGAATTTAAAACAATGCGGGAAGCAGTAATAGCTCATTTTAAACATTTAAAAGAACTTGGACAAGAACCGCAATTAGCATAAGAAAAACCATTTTTAATTTTTTCTAAATTGAAAAAAAAAATAAACCATTAAGATATTAAGACACATTAAGGCAAACCTTAATTCCCTTAATCCCTTAATGGTTTAACTTTTAAATTAAGATTTATATAATAAGACAATGAAAAATCCACTTTCAGACCGAATCAACAATTTATCTACTTCTCAAACTTTAGCTATGGCGGCTCTGGCAAGAGAATTAAAAGCTCAAGGAAAAGACATCATCAGTTTAAGTTTAGGTGAACCCGATTTTAACACACCTGATTTCATAAAAGAAGCGGCAAAAAAAGCAATCGACGAAAATTATTCTACGTATTCACCGGTTGACGGTTATATGGATTTAAAAGAAGCCATTTGCAGAAAATTTAAAAGAGATAATGACTTAGATTATAAACCGAGTAATGTTGTGGTTTCCACAGGTGCAAAACAATCATTGTATAATATAGCTCAAGTAATGCTAAATGAAGGTGATGAAGTGATTTTGCCAGCACCCTATTGGGTTTCTTATTATGAAATCATCAAAATGTCGGGCGGAATTCCAGTTGAAGTTCCAACGTCAATTGAAAATGATTTTAAGATAACTCCTGAACAATTAGAAAAAGCCATCACACCAAAAACAAAAATGATTTGGTATTCCTCTCCCTGTAATCCGAGTGGTTCAGTATTTGACCGAGAAGAATTGACTGCTTTATCGAACGTGATTTTAAAGCATGAAAATATTTATGTGGTATCTGATGAAATTTATGAACATATTAATTTTTCTGGAACTTTTTGCAGTATAGCTTCTATTCCAGGCATGTTTGAAAGAACAATTACCGTTAATGGAGTTGCTAAAGCTTTTGCGATGACTGGTTGGAGAATTGGTTATATTGGAGCCTCAGAAAATATAGCGAAAGCCTGTACGAAAATGCAAGGGCAAGTGACTTCGGGAGCCAATTCTATTGCTCAACGGGCTACCATTGCTGCTGTTGACGCTGATCCAAGTGTTTTAAACTATATGGTGGAAGCTTTTCATAAAAGAAGAGATTTAGTGGTTGGTTTGATTCAGGAAATTCCAGGTTTAAAAATTAACGTTCCAGAAGGAGCTTTTTATGTATTTCCAGATGTTTCTTATTACTTTGGAAAAACGTTACGAAATACGTTAATCAAAGATGCAACTGATTTTTCGATGTACTTATTAGCCGAAGCTAACGTTGCTACCGTTACGGGCGACGCTTTTGGAAATCCGGATTGTATTCGTTTTTCGTATGCAACCAGCGAGGAATTACTTATTGAGGCTTTACGAAGAATAAAAGAAGCATTAGCGTAAATCTGTTTTTACGAAATTAGTGAACTTTCTGTTTTTATAAATGAGGCGACTTTATTTCTATATTTCCCAAGGTTGAAATCTTGGGTAATGTTTGATGTTTGTAGTAAATGTAATCCACTTTAAGTAACAAAATACGTAACCAATAATTATGCAATCCACGCAAAACATCCTATGTTTTTCGTGACTATAAATTTGTAATTTCATGGAAAATATCGTTTTACACAAAGCCAACACCAGAGGAAATGCCAATCACGGCTGGTTAAATGCGTTTCATAGTTTCAGTTTCGGAAGTTGGCACAATCCAGAACGTGTTCAGTTTGGAACTTTAAGAGTTTTAAACGACGATACCATCGCAGCAGGAATGGGATTTGGAACGCATGGTCACGAGAATATGGAAATAATCACAATTCCGTTAGAAGGCGATTTGGCACACAAAGACAATATGGGAAATTCCGCTACCATCAAAACTGGCGACATTCAAGTAATGAGTGCTGGAACTGGAATTCAACATTCTGAATTTAATCCGAATGCTGATTTACAAACGAAATTATTTCAGATTTGGTTGTTCCCAAAAACAAAAAATGTGGAACCACGCTACCAACAAATCACGATGAACAAAGCGTTGCAAAAAAATGCTTTTGCTCAAATTTTATCTCCAAATCCTGAAGATGAAGGGGTTTGGATTCATCAAGATGCTTGGTTTTATTTGAGTGATTTTGATAAAGACTTTTCAAAAAAGCTTTCGCTTAAAAAAGAAGGAAATGGTTTTTATATCATGACTATTGAAGGAGAAATTGAAGTAAATGGACAAATTCTCGAAACTCGGGATGCGTTCGGAATTTCGAATTTAGAAACGTTGGAATTTAAGGCAAAAACAGCCTCTACATTTTTAGTGATGGAAATTCCGATGGCCGTTTAAATAATAAATTGCCACCGCTTCAATCTTTCATTCAGATGATGCTGTGGCAAAATTATTGCCATTTTGCTTTATAAATAATGAGATTTGTTTCAAATATGCCCTAAGAGTAAACACGCATTCGTTATACTTTTTCGTCCAAATATAACTTCTTACAAAGTTCTGTTCTCCTTTTCGGCTCTGTTATCCAAATAATTTCCATAAATAATTCCAACCGCTAATCCAATTGGTATACCTAATGCTAATCCAATAGCGATATTTCCAAAAGCGACACCAAGAGGTAAAAACACAGCCCAACCTAAACCAATGCCTAAAGGAAGAAAACGCATTTTAAACTTACCCTTTGGCACTAAACCATACTTTTCCTCGACATAAGTTTGTAAATTCGAAATTTCATTAAGGTATTTTGTACTGTAATTCACTGCTTTACCCGCTGTTTTGACTGGAATTTCTGTAATCAAATCGCTTACTTTTAAATACAATTCCTCGTTAAAAGCAATAGCGGCAATTTCCTCTTTTTTTAAAAGATTTATTAAATAGGAATAACTAATGTTTTCCTTTTCTTGCGCTGAAAAGTTTAAAGTTTTCGTTTTCAAAAGTGCATTCATTTCCACCAATGAATTTTCCATGCAGTACTAAATTTTTTAAAATTATTTCTTCCCAATCGAAAGATTTTTAAAATCAGACACATCAATCACTTGCTCCATGTCTACATCAAATTGAATTTTGATACTATCACCAACGTTAGTTATTGGAAGTTCATTTGACAATTGAGATGAACCTACAAAAATTGACTGACTGTCTTTGACCATAAAATAGTAAAAACTGTTGCCGTTTTTAATGTCGTTTGAAATTCGAGTTACCACAGAGCTCACCTTTTTCTTTGAAGTCAAACTTTTCGCATCCATACCATTATCGGCCATATTATAGACATTTTTATAGGCCATTAAGGTTTCTCGCATGGTATTTCCAACACCTACAATTGTATAATCTCGAATGGAAACCATGGCAAACATTTTGACCAAACCGCCGTCGTCTTTCAAGGTCATCACATACGTTGGAATATTATTAACAACATACGGAATAGGAAGCGAAGCATTGAATCCTTTTTCTTGCACTTTTCCTTCTGCTGAACGTTGTGCAGCATATTCTGTTGCACCACTTTGTCTATAATACGTCGTTTCTTTAGTTCGAGTATCCACTAAAACAAAACCAACTGTTGATTCCTCTTTTCCAACAGAAGACAAGCCCGTATACCAATACGATTTCTGATTTTCACCATAAACCAATGTTAAACCTTCAGTGATTTGTAATTTATTTTCGTTCGCCCAATTCCAATAGCCTTGCACATATTCACCCCAATCTGACAGTTGCTCCTCGATTAAATCGAGTGGCTGAATTCGATCGACCCAAAGTGGCGTTTTATCCATAGGGTAAGGAATAATTTCACCCGTTTGAGCGTTCACAACTAGTGTTCCAGTTGCATCGCTTCCGCCAAAACCAACTTTTTTATCATACGTCGTAACGACCCAAAACGGCAATCCTTCGTCATCGATTTCAAAACTAAAATCCGTTAAACCAATCGTAGTATTTCCGTTAAAATAAACGTGTCTTTCAATTTCTGAACCGAAAAAAGCTTCTGGTTGGTACTTTATTTTGATAGGTTTTCCATTAATTTCTTGTACCAACTTTACGTCTCGCTCGTTAGTGGCCGAAACCATCACATAACCCGGAGTTCCTTCGCTATTGTTAAACCATTTTAAAAAGCCCGTGTGTAAAAGTGGTGCGACCCAATACAATTCATTATTTACTTTTTGAATAGTAAAATCCCCTATTTCCGCTTGACTTCCCAAAGATGGTTGCGAGCCAATGATTTTTTCTCCCAATAACATCGCTAAACGTTCATCTACAACCCGAATTTCATCCAAAGAAATGGGTGCAATATGATTTTTAAGGTCGTTACCATCTTTTACGTTTCCAATTAAATTGCGATAGGATTCACTTTTAAACATGGGTAAAGAAGTTACTAATGGCAAAATAATTACATAGGCTAGAACAACAAAAATTAAAATTTGAAAAATTTTACTTGGTTTTCGAGTTACGATTACTTGCTTATTTTCCTGATTGATAGCTACTTTAGTGAAAAGCAAAATACCAATAAGTAATAAAAGTAAAACTAAAATTGGCAATTTTACATATCCATAATTCAAGACAGGCTGACCGAAATAAAGCATGCAAAAAGCAACAAAAACTAAAAGAATACCTGAGAATAATTTTTTCATGATTAGGTTTAAAGGTTATTTCATTTATAAGTCACAATTTAATAAACAAGTTACATTTATTACTTAAAATTTTTATAATTTTCAAAACAAGAGATAAATTGGGTTGAATTAATTAAATATGTTATTTTTGTTTTACAATTTTATAAAAATAACTATTCGGCATTTCAACGTGTTGAACTAAATTCAGGATACATGAAAGCATATATATTTCCGGGTCAAGGAGCTCAATTCACAGGAATGGGCAAAGATTTATATCAAAATTCGGCACTAGCCAAAAAATTATTTGAACAAGCCAATGAAATTCTCGGATTCCGAATTACAGACATCATGTTTGAAGGCACTGCGGAAGAATTGAGGGAAACCAAAGTAACGCAACCGGCTGTTTTTCTACATTCTGTTATTTTGGCAAAAACCTTAGAAGATTTTAAACCCGAAATGGTTGCTGGACATTCGTTAGGTGAATTTTCTGCCTTAGTGGCCAATGGTGCTTTATCTTTTGAAGACGGACTACGATTGGTTTCTAAACGTGCTTTAGCGATGCAAAAAGCCTGCGAAATAAAACCTTCAACGATGGCAGCTGTTTTAAATTTGGATGATAAAATTGTAGAAGTCATTTGTGCTTCCATCGATGGAATTGTAGTTGCAGCAAATTACAATTGTCCCGGGCAATTAGTGATTTCAGGCGAATATTCAGCTGTTGAATTAGCTTGTGCAAAGATGAAAGAAGCTGGAGCAAAACGTGCTCTAATTTTACCAGTTGGTGGAGCATTTCATTCGCCGATGATGGAACCTGCTCGAGAAGAATTAGCTGCGGCCATCGAAGCAACTACTTTCGCAACACCGACCTGCCCAGTTTATCAAAATGTAACAGCAAGCGCTATTTCTGATGCGGAAGAAATCAAAAAAAACCTTATTATTCAATTAACAGCTCCCGTTCGTTGGACGCAATCGGTACAACAAATGATTGCCGATGGAGCAACAAGTTTTAC
>Ga0105050_10002001_pt1 | contig 29708 bp, 27 predicted proteins | sample FRY01_FD_78088 | JGI IMG/M metagenome (GOLD analysis project Ga0105050, IMG submission 78088) | Freshwater microbial communities from Lake Fryxell liftoff mats and glacier meltwater in Antarctica - FRY-01 | ecosystem: Environmental > Aquatic > Freshwater > Ice > Glacier meltwater ...
ACTCCAGCATGGCTTGGATCAAAGCTCTTTCTTCTACTTTGAGATGCTCGTAGTTCTTTGGCATGCAACACTCCTTTGACTTGGGTTTAGGATAGTGTTGCACTTGGAGTTTGAGGCCAAGGCCTGAAAAGGTATCGAATTCGGCTGCAGCCCAATGAATACGGAAGCAGGCAGCTGACTTTTAAATAGCAAATAAAAAAAGCCCAGCATCGAAGATGCCGGGCTTTTCAAGCAGAAGTACCTTACTGCTTACGGCTTGCTGGCTGTCGGAAACGGCCAGGCAGCTTGCGGGTTCAGAGTTGTCTGAGCCGCAGGGGCAGCCGGTGCAGCGGGTGCTTTGGCAGCGGGTTTTTTCGCAGCTTTCTTGGCAGCGGGTTTTTTCGCAGCTTTCTTGGCAGCAGGTTTCTTTGCTACCTTCTTGGCTGCGGCTTTCTTCGCTGGTGCTTTTTTGGCAGCGGCTTTTTTGGCCGGTGCTTTTTTAGCAGCTACTTTTTTCGCTGGCGCTTTTTTAGCGGGCGCTTTTTTGGCAGCAGCTTTTTTCGCTGGTGCTTTTTTAGCGGCTACTTTTTTAGCGGGCGCTTTTTTAGCCGGTGCTTTTTTGGCAGGCGCTTTTTTAGCGGCTACTTTTTTCGCAGGGGCTTTCTTCGGTGCAGCTTTTTTAGCCGCAGGTTTTTTCGCAGTTGCCATAGTTTTCTCCTTTTTACGTTGCAAAGAGCACTTAGCGTTTGGAGTACGCAAAGCGATTCGCGGTGTTGAGCCAGCGGATAACCGGGCCCAGCGCTGCGAACACCGGAGCATTGCCCAATGCGTACTCTACGGCACGGCTGTTGGTCATTGCAATTCTAAAAAACATAATGTGGGCTCAGCTTTGTAGCAGTTTCAAATCAATCCCATGACAGGGCACCACCCGACTGGTACTCAATCACGCGGGTTTCAAAGAAGTTGCGTTCCTTCTTCAGGTCAATCATCTCGCTCATCCACGGAAACGGGTTTTCTTCGTTCGGGAACAAAGTTTCCAGGCCAATTTGCGTGGCACGGCGGTTGGCAATGTAGCGCAAGTAGCCTTTGAACATGGACGCATTCAGCCCCAGCACGCCGCGCGGCATGGTGTCTTCGGCATAGCGGTACTCCAGCTCAACAGCCTGCATGAACAATCCCTTGATTTCAGCCTTGAACTCAGCCGTCCAGAGGCTGGGGTTTTCAAGTTTGAGCTGGTTGATCAAATCGATGCCAAAGTTGCAGTGCATGGACTCGTCGCGCAAGATGTACTGGTACTGCTCGGCAGCGCCTGTCATTTTGTTCTGCCGACCAAGCGCCAGAATCTGCGTGAAGCCAACGTAAAAAAACAGCCCTTCCATCAGGCAAGCAAACACGATCAATGACTTGAGCAGCGTTTGATCTGCCTCGTGGGTACCGGTTTTGAAGTGCGGGTTGGAGATGACTTCAATGAATGGAATCAAGAACTGGTCTTTGTCCTTGATGGACTGTACTTCGTTGTAGGCATTGAAAATTTCAGCTTCATCCAGGCCCAGCGACTCGGTGATGTACTGGTAGGCATGGGTATGAATGGCTTCTTCAAACGCTTGACGCAGCAAAAACTGACGGCATTCGGGCGCTGTGATGTGGCGGTACGTACCCAGCACAATATTGTTGGCAGCCAGCGAATCAGCCGTGACAAAAAATCCCAGGTTGCGCTTGACCAGACGACGCTCGTCATCAGTCAAACCATTCGGGTCTTTCCACAAGGCGATGTCGCGTGTCATATTGACTTCCTGCGGCATCCAGTGGTTGGCGCAGGTGGCCAGATATTTTTCCCAAGCCCATTTGTATTTAAAGGGCACCAGCTGGTTAACGTCGGTCTGGCCGTTGATGATGCGTTTGTCTGAAGCCTTGACGCGTTTCATGACGGCGGGTGCAGCGATTTTTGGCTCGACCAAAGTCGCTGCAACAGCTTGCACACCTGACCCAACATTAGGTATATAAGCACCATCATTCAGCATGCGAATGTTTGGGGATGCAAGCTCCGAATTCAAAGACGGAAGCTCCATCGAGCGACTGCTTGGCATGCCGCTGTGGAGAGAATTTTGCAGTGATGGTTTAACTTCTTCGTCCCAGGTCAACATAGGTGTTTCCAATATTTAGTGATTATGAAAGCAGCGATACAAAATGAAAAGTGTTCATTCACATCGCTGCAAATTTGTGTTGCTCAATTACATCGAAATGAGCCTTTCGTTTTTATTGGCAGGCCTCGCAACCTGGATCATCAATCGCACAAAACTTGATATCGGTTGCAGGGGTCGCATCCATTTGTGCGTGCGCAGCGGCAGCGGCTTTGTCGAGCGCGCTGATGCTGCTGGCTGCTGTGGCTGTACTTGATGCAACCGAGTTCATCTTGCCGGCAGTAACGGTCGATTTTTCAGCATGCGTGGCGCTTTGTGTGCGCAGATAGTAAGTGGTCTTCAAGCCGCGTAGCCAGGCGAGCTTGTAGGTCTCGTCAAGTTTTTTGCCAGATGCGCCTGCCATGTAGATATTGAGTGACTGCGCCTGGTCAATCCATTTTTGGCGACGTGAGGCGGCTTCCACAATCCAGGAGGTTTCCACTTCAAATGCGGTGGCGTACAACGCCTTGACATCTTGCGGCACACGGTCGATGGGACGCAGTGAGCCGTCAAAGTGTTTCAGGTCAACAACCATCACGTCGTCCCACAAGCCCAGGCGTTTCAAGTCACGCACCAGGTAATGGTTGATAACAGTGAATTCACCAGACAAGTTGGACTTGACCGACAGGTTGCCAAAGCACGGCTCAATGCAGGCATCCACACCAATGATGTTGGAAATGGTGGCGGTGGGCGCAATCGCCACGCAGTTGGAGTTGCGCATGCCGTCCAGCGCAATCTTCTTGCGCAGGGCGTCCCAGTCCAGCGTCGCTGAGCGGTCGACTTCAACGTAACCGCCACGCTCTTCAAGCAGCATGTCCAGCGTGTCCAGTGGCAAAATGCCCTTGTCCCAGAGTGAGCCCTTGTAGGTCGCATATTTGCCGCGCTCCCTGGCCAGCTCGGTGGACGCCCAGTAGGCGTGGTAGCACACCGCCTCCATGGACTTGTCGGCAAACTCGACCGCTTCTTGAGACGCATAAGGTACGCGCAGTTCATACAGGCAATCCTGAAAACCCATGATGCCCAAACCGACCGGGCGATGGCGCATGTTGGAATCCCGCGCTTTTTTGACCGCGTAGTAATTGATGTCGATCACGTTGTCCAGCATGCGCATGGCGGTAGTGATGGTTTTCTGCAGCTTGTCGTGGTCCAGCACTTTGGCGCCATCTGACAGGGTTTTCAGGTGCTGCACCAGATTGACGGAGCCCAGGTTACACACGGCGGTCTCAGTGTCGCTGGTGTTGAGTGTGATCTCGGTGCAGAGGTTGGACGAATGCACCACGCCCGTGTGCTGCTGTGGTGAACGGATGTTGCAGGCGTCTTTGAAAGTGATCCATGGGTGGCCAGTCTCAAACAACATCGACAGCATCTTGCGCCACATGTCGGAAGCCTGCAGCTTGCGGGAAGGTTTGATCTCTCCGCGATCTGCCTTGGCTTCGTAAGCGGTGTAGATTTTTTCAAAGTCCTTGCCAAACTTGTCGTGCAAGTCAGGCGTATCTGATGGCGAGAACAGGGTCCAGCTGCCTTTTTCCATCACGCGGCGCATGAAGAGGTCAGGGATCCAGTTGGCGGTATTCATGTCGTGCGTACGGCGGCGGTCGTCGCCAGTGTTCTTGCGCAGCTCCAGGAACTCCTCAATGTCCAGGTGCCAGGTTTCCAGGTAGGCGCAAACCGCGCCTTTGCGCTTGCCGCCCTGATTAACGGCCACAGCCGTGTCGTTGACGACTTTCAGGAAAGGCACGACGCCCTGTGATTCGCCGTTGGTGCCTTTGATATGAGCACCCAGGGCGCGCACAGGTGTCCAGTCGTTGCCTAGGCCACCCGCGAACTTTGACAACAGTGCGTTTTCTTTGATCGCATCATAAATACCGCCCAAGTCATCGGCGACAGTGGTCAGGTAGCACGATGACAGCTGCGAACGCAGTGTGCCGGCATTGAACAGCGTCGGTGTACTCGACATGAAGTCAAATGATGACAAGATCTCATAAAATTCAATCGCGCGCTCTTCACGGTTGATCTCATTAAGCGACAGGCCCATCGCCACACGCATGAAGAAAGCTTGCGGCAGCTCAATGCGCTGCTTGCGCAGGTGCAGGAAGTAACGATCAAACAAGGTTTGCAGACCCAGGTAGTCAAACTGCAAATCGCGCTCGGGTTTCAGGGCCGCGCCCAAGCGTGCCAGGTCGAACTGCTGGAGCTTTTCATCAAGCAGCTCGTTTTGCACGCCTTTGGCGATGAAGCCGGGGAAGTATTCGGCGTAACGGGTTTGCATTTCTTCATGGGCCACTTCTTCGCCGAGCACTTCGCGGCGAATGGTGTGCATCAACAGGCGCGCGGTGGCGTAGGTATAGTCGGGGTCTTTTTCAATCAGCGTACGCGCGGCCAGGATGGACGCTTTGTAGACCTCGTCAATCGGCACGCCGTCGTACAGATTGCGCATGGTCTCGGCAACGATGGGGTCTGGCTTGACGTCTGCGCCCAAATTGGCGCAGGACGCTTCAATCAGCGCTTGCAGGTTACGAATGTCAAGCGCTACCTTTTTACCGCCGTCCATGACATGAATCTGTGTGACTGCTGGCGTTTGCGCTTGCGGCTGGCGGGCGCGTTCCTGCGTGCGCTTTTCGCGGTACAGCACATAAGCGCGTGCAATTTCGTGGTGCCCACCGCGCATCAGGCCCAGCTCAACCTGATCTTGCACGTCTTCAATATGAAACGTGCCGCCGCCAGGGCGTGAACGCATCATGGCGCGCATCACAGCCTGGGTCAACTCATCAACTGTTTGGCGGACGCTAGCCGACGCAGCACCTTGCGTGCCGTGCACAGCCAAAAAGGCTTTCATCATCGCCACGGCGATTTTGTTCGGTTCGAAAGGAACGACAGATCCGTTGCGGCGGATGATCTGGTAGTTGCTAAAGGGATGGGTTGATGTGTTGTGGTTACCGCTGATGCCGCCTGGTGTGAAGCCGGGCATGCTGGTTGTGAAGGGGCTGGTGTTTTGCGCAGTTTGCATGGGCATCCTCTTGACTTGTTGTATGGGTTTTTTGTCGTGGCTTATCGGCGGGGTCTGATGTGCATTTGTCTGGGCCAACCCGCATGGCTTTTGGCCATTTTCAGCTATCTAGATGCGGCTGCAAAGTGGATTTTGCAACTGCTCTGGACGAGCTTGGGGTGACTCAATGAACGGCATTTACACATCAAACGTCAAATAGTTCATACACTATACCTAGGGTCTGAAGGAAATTCAAGCACTACAGGTAGTGTTTTTGATGTGAATTTGCACTGGAACTTTTTTTTACGTTTTATCGGTGTATTTATGGCGGGGTGATTGACACCACGGTATCTGGTGTGTGCGCCTTACGCCATCATGCGCGCAAGCGCAGAGACTCGTATCCATGCGGTTTTGCGCAGGATTTGCGCGGCAAAAGCTCGTCCAGGCTCAGTTGCGACAAGAAGCTGGCAAAAAAGTCGCACTTAGCGCCAGGCTGCGCGTCAATTCCTGCCAGTCAAAACCTGGGCCTGGGTCGTGTTTACGGCCAGGCGCAATATGTTCATGACCGGCAATATGCGCCACCGGGTACTGCGTCATCAGGGCTGCGCAGAGGGTACTCAGGCTTTCGTACTGCGCAGCTTCAAAGCTGTTGCCCTCCAGCCCTTCGAGCTCAATACCAATCGAGTCGTCGTTGCAGTTGCTGCGGCCCCGATAGCTCGATGGCCCGGCATGCCAGGCGCGGGCATCACAGCCGACAAACTGCCAGAGCTCGCCCGTGCGGCTGATAAAAAAGTGCGACGACACCTGCATGCCGCGAATACTTTGAAAATAAGGATGCGCATCCCAATCCAGCTGGTTGGTGAACAGGCGCTGAACGTTGTCGTTGCCGTCCTCTCCGGGAGGCAGGCTGATGGAGTGAATCACTATCAGGTCAGTGCGCGCAGCCGCGGGCCGCAGCCCAAAGTTGGGTGATGCCAACGCTCTGGCGCAGCGGTACCAGTCGTTATGCCAGAGTGAGCCCGCCGGCGCAGCTTCAGGCGGCGTCATCAGTGCTGTCATGGCTGGCATCTTGCGTATCGCCGTCGGGCATGGCAATACTAAGGCGTGCGATGCGGTAGCGGATCTGGCGCAGGCTCATGCCCAGTTTGCTGGCAGCTGCGGTGCGGTTGTAGCCGGTGTCATGCAGCACCCGGCACAAAATATCGCGCTCTTGTGCGTCCAGATAGTCTTGCAGGTTTTCAGGCAGCGCAAGTGCTGAAGGCGGTGCCGTGGTGTTTGCCCTGGTGTTGACCGCGAGGGTTTGCAGTTTGGGTGCATGAGGGGTGTCCAGAAGCAGCTCTCCCCCTTCGCCAAGTGCCACTGCACGGTGCAAAATATTTTCAAGCTCACGCACATTGCCATTAAAAGCGTGTGTGCGCAGTTGCTCCAGCACGGGCTCCGGCACTCGCGGCACACTAAAGCCGGACTCCCTGCAAATCCTCGCCAGCAGGGCATCGCACAGCTCGGGCAAATCCTCAAGCCGCTCGCGCAGGGGCGGTATGCCAATCACAATCACGTTCAGGCGGTAGTACAAATCCTGGCGAAAGTGCTTGGACGCGACTTCTTCACCCAGGTCTTTGTGCGAGGCGCTGACAATGCGCACGTCGACCGTGTCTTCTTGTGATGAGCCCAGCGGGCGAACCACGCGCTCCTGAATCGCCCGCAGCAACTTGGACTGCATGGCGAATGGCAAGTCACCAATTTCGTCAAGAAACAGCGTTCCGCCCTGTGCCGCCTGAAAATAACCCACGCGGTCTTGCGCCGAGCCGGTGTAGGCACCCTTGCGCGCTCCAAAAAATTCGGCCTCCAGCAGGTTCTCAGGGATGGCGCCACAGTTGACGGCCACAAACGGGCCGCTGGAGCGGTGGCTGGAATCATGCACCGCTCTGGCAACCAGTTCTTTGCCAGTGCCTGACTCGCCTTGTATCAAGACCGGTGCCATGCTGCCCGCCACCTTGACGATGCGCGATTTGACCGCCTGCATGCTGGCTGAATGCCCGACCAGATTTTGCAGCGCCGAAGGTGCAGACCCAAGCTTGCGTTTTGATGCAGGCGCACGCTTTGCTGCGTCTGGCGCGCTGCCATCGGGTTCTTCGGGTGATGCCGACAACCCAACTGCCCTGGAGCTTTGTATCGCTGATGCCACCACACTGCGAAACTGTTTTAGGTCGACGGGTTTGGTCAAATAGTCAAAAGCCCCTGCTTTCAAGGCTTCCACAGCGTTTTCAGCCGAACCGTGCGCCGTGATCACCACGCAGCGTTCAGCCCGCTGCGCTTTGACTATCTCGCGCAGCAACTCCAGCCCCAGGCCGTCGGGCAGGCGCATGTCGGTGATGACAGCATCAAACTGGTGGTTTTCGAGCTGCTGGCGGGCCTGTGCCAGATCGCCTGCTGCTTCTACCCGATAGCCTTCGCGCAGCAAGGTCAACTCATACAGCGTGCGCAGGTCTGGCTCGTCGTCGATGACCAGAATGTGTGCCGGCTGCGGGTGCGAGGTGCTGGAATGGTTGGGCATGGCTTTCAGGCAAACAGATCGTCAGGAAGGGGTAGTGCAGCGTGCGCCGGGCTGGCCGCCAGTTTGAAAATCACAAAAAATTCATTACCCTCAACTCCTTTGAATGGACCTTGGCTGGTTCTTTGGTAACCAATCAGTGCGCCATAGCGCTCGCAGAGCTCCCGGCAAATATACAGACCCAAGCCGCTGGAGCGGCTCTCAGACGTAAAAAAGGGCTCAAATAAATGTGTTTGAACGGTTTTTTCAAGCGGCAAACCATCGCTCCACACTGACAACTGGGGCTGACCGGTCGCAGACAGCTGAGTCGTCACTTGTATTGCGCGGCTGGACTGGCTGGCGTAGCGTAAGGCATTGTCAAGCAGGTTGATCATCAGGCGGCGCAAATGCTCAGGGTCAAAAACCACGCAGGCCTGGCGCGCATTCAGTGCCACATGAGCGCGGTCTCTGGGGTTAGTCTGTTGCATCCAGTCTGCGCTAATACGCGCTGCCGCGTCATCCAGCATCAGGGCCATGCCGTGCTGTTCAGGGCTTAACACCTGAGCCCTTGAAATATTCAAAACATCGTCAACAATTTTGGCCAGACGCTGGGCATTCTGGCGAACCATGGCGGTGAGCTGCTTGTGCGCTGGGTTTTGCAGGTCTTCTTCAAGCAGGGCGTTGGCCTGCGAAATGGCGGCCAGCGGGTTTCTGATTTCATGGGCAACAGCGGCTGACATGCGGCCCATGGCGGCCATTTTTTCCACCCGCACCCGGGCTTCCATTTCACGCAGGTCTTCAAGAAAAACCACGCACAAGGCTTCATCGGTATTGCCCTGCGCTACTGCCAGCCGCGTACGCACGTGAAGGTGGCGTGCATGCTGTCCGGCGTGGTACAAGGCCACGTCGGCTTCCTGCGGCAGCTTGCGTACAAATGTCTGGCGCATGATTTCCACCAGCGGCTGCCATGCCGCCTGTGTTGCCAATACAAACGGTGCCATCCGCGTCATCTCGCTGGCCGCCAGCAAGCGGCGCGCTGCCGGGTTGGCGGACCGCACGATACCATTGGCATCAATCACCAGCACACCATCGGTGAGCGTTTCAATCACCAGTTCATTAACCTGGGTTTGCATGCGCGCTACCATCTGGCTGCTTTTGGCCAATTGCTCTTCACGCGCCAAACGCAAGGCCAGCTGGTTGGCCAGCAGCGCTACGACAAAAAAGCCCGAACCACTGAGCCCAGCCTGCAAAAACCGCGACGCGGACTCGCCTGTCAAATGCAGTGACACCCGCCATGCATCGGCCAGCAGCAGCAGTGTCACGCTGGCGGCTGTTCCGAGAGCCAGCAAAACGGGCCCGAGGATGGATGCCAGCAACACCGGCAGCGCAAATAGCGGGGTGTAATTGATGCCGCTGGAGGGCAAAAAATTAAGCACTGAAAACACCACCACGTCCACGCCAACCGTCAGCATCCACTGCGCGTCAAACGTGGTGCCCGGCGGCTTGGGGCGCGCCATGCGCCAGACCAGAATCGTTGCGCACAGATAAGCCGTACAGACTGCAATCGGCCAGCCGTTATTGACGCTCCCAAGCGCGTAAATAAACCCCTGCAGCACCAGCAGCACGCTGGCAATCGTGATGCGCGCCGTCATGAAGGTGCGCCACAACCTGACAAACGAACTTTGCCGGGGCTCTGTCGCCCAGCCGCTGTGCAGGTTGTTAACCCTGCCAGACCATGAACTGGGCGCGTCTTTCATGGACTGCATCGTCCGTCTCAGTCGCCCGCCTGTTGTCTGTGCTCGGCAGAGCAATACAGGCCACGGCTGCCGGTCAGGGCTTCATGGCGCGGCAGGTGAACATGGCACACCTGGCAAGCCACAATTTCTGTGGCTTTTTCCAGCGAGGCGGGTTTTTGGCGTGTGGGGGTCTGTTTTTTATCGCCCGCACTGGCCTGTCGACTGATGCGCCATAGCCAGAAAACAACCAGCACCAAGCCAAAAACCAATGCGTATTTCATAGGCGCCTCAAGACAACTTCAAGCACAAAGCGAGACCCCACATAACCCAGCAGCAGCAGCCCGCTGCCCAAATACAAAACACGTACCGCCCTTAAACCGCGCCAGCCCAAGCGCGCACGGCCTATCAGCAGACTGGCAAAAGTCAGCCATGCCAGCACAGAAAAAATAGTTTTGTGATTCCACTTCCATGCCAAACCTGGCCCGTACAGTTGTTCAGCAAACAGCCAGCCCACCAGCAAGGTGGCCGACAGCAGCACAAAACCGGCCTCCACGAAACGAAAGGTCAGGCGCTCCAGCGTCATCAGCGGCACCCCTGCATCGCTTGGCGTGGCCAGGCGCATGGCGCGTTCGGAACGTTGCATCAGCCAGCCGTGTACAACAGCTGCTGCAAACAGCCCATACGACGCAATGCCAAGTGCCCAGTGCAGGGGCAGCCAGACAGACGCTACTTTCAAGTAGCTGGATCCTGGAAAAGCAACTGACAACGCGACCGCCACACTACCCAGCCCGGCCAGCGCCCAATGCGCCTGAAGTTGTGGAAACAACCGGCTTTCAACGGCGTATACCGCCAGCACCAGCCACACCGTCATCGACAATGCCGGTGCAAAGCCAAAACGCGGCGGTTCACCCAGCAAGCCTTCAGCCAATGCTGCGGCATGCAAAAGCCATGCAGCCAGCAACAGAACACGCAGGACATTTGGAGCCAAACGCCGACTGGCCAACGCGATCAAAGCGTAGCCCGCGAATGCGCCTGCTGAACACACCGCACCCCACCAGACAGTCGTCGCTAAAATCATGTGGCAAGTTTAGCCTCACGGCGAGGGCCGCGCCCACGTCAATACCCTGTCTTTTTAACTGCTCCATTGCACCGGAGCCAACTCATGGCCTCAGCCCTTACCGATAAACTCTCCCGCCTCGTCAAGCAAATGCGTGGCCAGGCCCGCATCACTGAGACCAACGTACAGGACATGCTGCGCGAAGTGCGCATGGCTCTGCTGGAGGCTGACGTGGCCTTGCCTGTGGTGCGCGACTTCATCGCGCGGGTCAAAGACAAGGCGCTGGGCGCTGAAGTCATGGGCTCCCTGCAACCCGGCCAGGTGCTGGTCAGCATCGTCAGCAAAGAGCTGGCAGCGACGATGGGTGAGGGCGTCAGCGACATCAACCTCGCCGCACAACCACCTGCTGTGATTTTGATGGCTGGTCTGCAAGGCGCGGGTAAAACAACCACCACTGCAAAATTGGCCAAACACCTGATTGAAAAGCGCAAGAAAAAAGTGCTGACCGTGTCAGGCGACGTGTACCGCCCAGCAGCTATTGAACAGCTGAAAACCGTGACGGCACAAGCCGGCGCCGAGTGGTTCCCCAGCACGCCAGATCAAAAGCCGGTTGATATTGCACGCGCCGCGATTGACTACGCCAAGCGCCATTTCTTTGACGTGCTGCTGGTCGATACTGCAGGCCGCCTGGCCATTGACGAGGCCCTGATGGCCGAGATCAAGGAGCTGCATGCGGTACTCAACCCTGTCGAAACGCTGTTCGTCGTCGATGCCATGCAGGGCCAGGACGCGGTGAACACCGCCAAAGCCTTTAAGGACGCTTTACCGCTGACCGGCATTATTTTGACCAAGCTCGACGGCGACTCACGCGGTGGCGCAGCGCTGAGCGTACGGCAAGTCACGGGCGCGCCTATCAAGTTTGCCGGAACAAGCGAAAAGCTCGATGGCCTGGAAGTGTTTGACGCCGAGCGCCACGCTGGGCGAATTTTGGGTATGGGCGACATCGTCGCGCTGGTCGAGCAAGTCACCGCAGGTGTTGATGTAGCCGCCGCTCAAAAGCTGGCTGCCAAACTCAAGTCAGGCAGTGGCTTTGACCTGGAAGATTTTTTAGGCCAACTCCAGCAAATGAAAAGCATGGGCGGGCTGGCCAGCCTGATGGACAAGCTGCCCGCGCAAATGGCAGCCAAGGCTGGCCAGGTTGACATGGGCAAAGCCGAAAAAGACATCAAGCGCAAGGAGGGCATCATTCAAAGCATGACTCCACTCGAGCGACGCAAACCGGAGCTGATCAAAGCCACGCGGAAAAAGCGTATTGCGACGGGTTCAGGCGTGCATGTGCAGGAAGTGAACCGCTTGATCAATGAGTTTGAGCAGATGCAGGGGATGATGAAGAAGATGAAGGGCAGTGGAATGATGAAGATGATGAAAAAGATGGGTGGGATGAAGGGAATGCCCAAGTTTTAAGACGGAAAGGTGTCTTTCTAGGTTTTCTCAGGTGTTTTTTAAGGCTTTAGCCCAATGAAATCGAGCGCAAACAGCTATTGAATTAATAGCTGTTGACTTTTACCTGGCTGCCGGGCAACCTCCGGCAAACCTGGCAGATCTAACCAGGCTACCCAAACAAAAGGCTCAAACCAGCAAAGCCTCAACCAGAGTCACCACCTCACCCCTGAGCGACCGCATGGGTGCCTCAGTAATCCTGATGTCCACCAGTTGCCCAATCAATCTGTCTGACCCGGTAAACACCACAGGCCGATTGCATTCGGTCCGTCCAAACAGCGCATTCGGTGTTTTGCGGGCTGGGCCTTCGACCAGTACGCGCTGCACGGTGCCCAGGCGGCTGGCGCTGATGGCTTCTACGCTTTTGTCTAGAGTGCTTTGCAGATGTTGCAGGCGTTTAAGTTTGACGCTGTGGGGCGTATCGTCTTTGATATTGGCGGCTGGCGTGCCGGGACGGGGGCTGTAAATGAAGCTGAAGGATGTGTCATAGCCCACGTCGTCAATCAGGCGCATCATTTTGTCGAAGTCTTCATCCGTCTCTCCCGGAAAGCCGACGATGAAGTCGCTGCTCATGGCCAGGCCAGGGCGGATGGCGCGCAGCTTCCTGATGGTGCTTTTGTATTCCATCGCGGTGTAGCCGCGCTTCATGGCCATCAGGATTTTGTCGGAGCCGTGCTGTACGGGCAGGTGCAGGTGGTTGACCAGTTTTGGCAACCTGGCGTACGCATCAATCAGGCTTTGGGTGAACTCGTTGGGGTGGCTGGTCACGTAGCGGATGCGCTCAATGCCGGGGATGTCGTGTACGTAGTCGAGCAGGGTGGCGAAGTCGGCGATCTCGCTTGATGTGCCCATCTTGCCCCGATAGGCGTTGACGTTCTGGCCAAGCAAGGTGATTTCTTTCACACCCTGGTCGGCCAGGCCAGCAACTTCAACCAGCACGTCTTCAAACGGGCGGCTGACTTCTTCACCGCGCGTATAGGGCACCACGCAGTAGCTGCAATATTTGGAGCAGCCTTCCATGATGCTGACGAAGGCGCTGGTACCCTCAACACGGGCTGGCGGCAAGTGGTCGAATTTTTCGATTTCGGGAAAGCTGATGTCAACCTGCGGCTTACCGAGGCGTGCGCGGCTTTCCAGCAATTGCGGCAGGCGGTGCAGGGTTTGCGGGCCGAACACCACGTCAACATACGGCGCGCGCGCGATGATGGCTGCGCCTTCCTGGCTGGCCACGCAGCCGCCCACGCCAATCAGTACGCCCTTTTCTTTCAGGTGTTTAACCCGACCCAGGTCACTGAAAACTTTTTCTTGCGCTTTTTCACGCACCGAGCAAGTGTTGAACAAAATCAGGTCGGCTTGGCTTATGTCTTGCGTCGGCTCGTAGCCCTCAGCGGCGTGCAGGACGTCCTGCATCTTGTCCGAGTCGTACTCGTTCATCTGGCAGCCGAAGGTTTTGATGAAGACTTTCTTGGGCATGATGGAGATCAATGAGAGATGAATAAACGCTATTAATTAAGGAGCTTTTTGCGCCATTATTCATTGGGCTAGAGGCTAATTTGATGCCTGAAAAGGACTAAAAAAGGCAAAAATGCCGATTCCTACTGTTTGTATTTAGGCAACTGGTTAAAAGGCGTGTTGCCGTCGTCTTTCACCGTCGGTGTTTCAAACATCGAGCGGATGTTGCTCAAAATACCTTCGGGCTGGCCGGGCATTTTCTGTTTGGTTTCTTCAGCGTTCAGCACCCAGACGTTGTGAACCAGCCCGGTGTTGTCGCGCAGGTAATTGACGACCAGCTTCTGGTTGGCCAGCGTGCCAGACAGCACCAGGTTGTTGTTGATGTCGCGTATGCGTACGGCGGGTGACATCCTGTCAGGCTTGCTGTCCATCGCGATTTCAGGGGCGGTCAGCACCACCAACACGCCACGTTTGGCTTCTTTGGGGAACTGGCGGATGTTGGTTTTGGGCCCCTCGGTTTGGGCGCTGGCTGCACCGATGAGTAATGCGGCTAGGGGAATGAAGAGTGTCGTTGTCCAGCGGTTCATGGTATTTGTCCAGAGGCTGAGAATTTGGGGCAAGTCTTGCCCAGGCAAAACTTAAGATCTGGTGGTGATAGGTGGATTTGAACCACCGACATCAGCATTATGAATGCTGCGCTCTAACCAACTGAGCTATATCACCGAGCCACAAATTATAGCGGAGACAGCGGCCGCAGCGACGGGCCGCCCCGAGCAAGGCCAGCCCCCTCGGGGGGCAGCGAACGGCACGAAGTGGGGAGCGTGGGGGCTACGGTTATAGCGACTTGCCGCCCCGAGCAAGGCCAGCCCCCTCGGGGCTGGAGCCTGCGGCTCCAAACCTGCTTGAGCAGGTTTGGACAGGTGACAGAAGCGAAGCCTCTGGCGAGCGGCGGCCTGCAAGGTGCAGCGAACCGCACGAAGTGGGGAACGTGGGGGCTACATGACTATTTGTGTTTAAAGACCGGCTTGCGCTTGTTCACAAACGCATCCATGCCTTCTTTTTGGTCTTCCGTCGCAAACATGGCGTGGAACAGGCGACGCTCAAACATCACGCCGTCGGTCAAGCCGCTTTCAAACGCGCGGTTAATCGATTCTTTGGTAGCCATCAGCGCAATATTGCCGTGGCCGCAAATCATCAATGCTGCGCCTAACGCTTCGTCCATCAATTTATCGACTGGCACCACGCGGCTGACCAAGCCAGCGCGTTCGGCCTCGGCTGCGTCCATCATGCGGCCCGTCAATGCCATGTCCATCGCCTTGGACTTGCCGACGGCGCGCGGCAGTCGCTGGGTCCCGCCTGCGCCGGGGATGATGCCGAGTTTAATTTCAGGCTGGCCAAATTTGGCGTTGTCAGCGGCGATGATGAAGTCGCACATCATGGCCAGCTCGCAGCCGCCGCCGAGTGCAAAACCGCTGACGGCGGCAATCACGGGCTTGCGAATCGCGCGAATTTGCTCCCAGTTGCGGGTGATGAAGTCCTTGCCGTAGGCATCGGCAAAGCTGTACTGCGCCATCGCGCCAATGTCGGCGCCGGCGGCAAAGGCTTTTTCACTGCCGGTGATGATCATGCAGCCAATGTTGTCGTCTGCCTCGAAGGCTTTGAGCGCTGCAGCCAACTCGTCCATCAGCTGGTCATTCAAGGCGTTGAGCTGCTTGGGGCGGTTCAGGGTGACGATGCCGACCTGCCGACCTTGCGGGCCCTGGGTCGACGTGATGATGGTCTCAAAAGTCATGGAAATCTTTCAGGTTAATGAGCCAGGAGCCTGGGCTCCTAACCAGGCATCTACTTTAGCGGTATCTTTTATCGCCAGACGCCAGGTAGTCGCCGGTGGCGCTAGGGTCAACTCAAGCCGCACAAGGCGTTTGTCACGGGACACCAGCGCGATAACTTTTTTGGCTGTGCCAGCGTATAAAAGCACGTCGTCCAGGCGCTGCAATCGCCAGCCACTTTGCTGCTTTGTAGCCTCAACGCCCAGCCATTCGTCACCCGCTGCAAAACCGGCTTTCTCTGCCGCGCCGCCCGACAACACCGTTTTAACCACCACCCCATGCGTTTCACTGACCCGCAGCCCGAGTTGGTGAGCCAGTTGGGCCGGGTCGTCATGTACGGCTGCGCCGTGTTGCGCCAAGAGGCGCTGCAGCGGCAGTTCGGCCTTGCCATGGACCCAGCTTTTTAATTCAACATCGAACGAGCGCCGGCCCAAGGTTTGCAGTACCGCAGCAAAGTCAGCTTCGCTCATTGGCCCGGCTTTGCAACGCAGCCAAAGGGCGCGCATCACGTCATCGAGCGTTGTATGGCCTTCAAGCCTGAGCGTCAAATCAAAACACAACGCTACCAGCGCGCCCTTGGTGTAGTAGCTTACCGTGGCATTGGGCGTGTTTTCGTCCTGTCGGTAATACTTCACCCAGGCATCAAAACTCGCCTCGGCCACCGACTGCACTTGCGTACCGGGCGTCTGCATGACCTGGTTGATAGTTTTATTCAGCAGCTTTAAATAGCCCGCGTTGTCGAGCAAGCCTGCGCGGCGCAGCAGCAGATCGTCGTAGTAGCTGGTAAAGCCTTCAAAAAACCACAGCAGTTCGGTGTAGTTTTCCTGGCCGTAGTTGTAGCTGACAAATTCAGCTGGACGCAGCCGTTTGACGTTCCAGGTGTGAAAGTACTCGTGACTGATGAGCCCGCGCAGCGTGGTATAGCCTTCGGATACTTTCGCTTCGCCCACACGCGGAAGGTCTTTGCGGTTGCAGATCAGCGCTGTCGAGTTGCGGTGCTCCAGCCCGCCGTAGCCGTCGTCTACAGCATTCAGCATGAAGAGGTAGTGGCTGAAAGGCGGTTTTTTGTTGCCGTGCCAAAAGCGTACTGCCTCTTCGCAAATTTTTTGCGTATCGGCCAACAGCTTTGCGCCATCAAAGCTTGGCGCGGCACCCGCCACCACAAAACGGTGCGCTACGCTACAAGCCATGAAGCTGCCACTCCAGAAAGTTCCCATTTCAACCGGGCAATCGGCCAATTCATCGTAATGGCTGGCGCTGTAAGTGCCAAAACCCTGCTTGTTGACTTTTAACGCCTTCAAGCCCGTGGCAAGCTGCCAGAGTGTGGTTTTTTTGGGTTCAATGACCTCCAGCAGATGGCTTGATGCTTCTTGCCCTTGAACCCTCAGGCAAACACTGGTGCCATTGAAGAACCCGCGCTGGGCGTCCAGCCAGGCGGTGCGCACCGAGTTGTCACGTGCGTAGACCTGGTAGTGCAAGACCAGCGCTTTGCCAGGCTTGCAGTCGATGTGCCAGGTGCATTTGTCCAACTGGGCAATTGCCAGCAGTTTTTTGCCCTGCCGGGCTGTCAAATACTGGAGATTTTTTGAAAACTCACGCACCAGATAACTGCCCGGTATCCACACTGGCAGCGACACCCGTTGCTCAGCTGCGGGGTGGCTAACGGTCAACGTGACATCGAACAAATGGGTATGCACATCGCGTGCTTCAATCCGGTAGGTGATGGGTGCTGGAGACGGATTGGGCATGAGCAACTTTGTAAAAAACTTAAACTGCAGCCGCGCCCAGCAGGCAGCTCAACGTCGCTACCAGCGTCAGGCGCAGCCGCATCGGCAGCCAGCTTGCCAGCCCTGCTGCTGGGTAGGTTTTGCTGTCAACAACGTAGCAGGCTAGCAACACTAGCCCGAGCAGCGGCAGCGCGGCATAGGCGGGCGTCATTAGCGCCAGCCAGGCAACCAGCGAGGGCACCACACCCCAAATGAAGTGAAAGCGCGGGGCACCTGACCCCTTCATAAAGCCAATGCCCCAATGCACCCCGCCTAAGAACGACACGATGGTCGCTGCATAGCCACCCAACGCGATGGCCACAAACGGCAGCAGTTTGCTGTCAACCAGCCACATCAGCCCTGTCAACAGCACAAATGGAGAAAGCCCTGCGTAGCCAAGTCGGCTAACGGTTTGATCGGAAGACATGCTGAAAAAAATAAAAAACCAAACGTAAAAGTCAAACGCAAAAATAAAACGTAAAAACTAGACGTATTAAAGCAAATCGCCAAACGGGTCGACATCACGCCGCGCTCTTTCGTAAAACTTGCTGAATGACCGGCACGCCATTGCCGGGCTGGGCAGCAGGCGGGGTGCTGGTGTCAAAGACGCCATCTTTGACAACGCCTGTCGATACCCTGGGAACAAGGTGGCTTGTGCTGTCACGCAACGCGCCGCCGATGTGTCCAGCTCGGTGAGGTCGCCGATCCAGATGCTATCGGTTACTTCGGCCATGGCCTGCAGCACAAACTGCCAGCGCTGCGCAGACCATGGCCAGGCAGCGTGTGCCGGCAGGTGAATGATGCCTATGCGCAAAAAATCAGGTAGCGTGCCTGCTGTCGATGGCTGTGACAGGCTCCATGGATGGACCAGCTCAAGTTCTCTATTGGCTATATTTTTAATAGCTTCTTGCGCCGGTGTTGACTGGTCTGAAGGCCAGTTTAATAGGTAAAAATCGCCCAAAAGAGGTGGTTCAGGCACTTTTTCATGCACCCCTGGCTCTGGTCCAACGCCTGTCTGGTTGCGCGCCATCCTGTCTAGCGCGTCGTAGTTTTGGTCGATCACCGTGCCGCTGCAGTCCCAGGCTGCTCTTGCGCTGGCTGGGGCGTACTTCAGGACATTTTCAGCGTTGAAAAGATACGGCTTGCTGGAAAACGTACCCGCCACCCACTGCCAGCTCAGGTGGTTGCTGGGCAGATCGCCATCGAGTAAATGGCCGTATAGCCAGTCTGCCCCAGCGCGCCAATGTACCTTGCGCACATGCACCACATAGCTGGCCAAATACATGCGCGCATGGTTGTGCAGGTAACCCGTAGCGTACAAAATGCGCACAGCGTTGTCGATGGCGGCAACGCCTGTGCAGCCGTGCCGTATATCGAGCGGCAGGGTCTCGGCATACTGGCCATGCCAGACCGCTGCACCGTGCATGTCTTGCAAAATCGCGTCGGGGTTTTTTTGGTGCGCCCACACGTGATGAAAAAACTCACGCCAGCCAAATTCAAATACCAGCTTGTCGTCAAAGCCCAGGCTGTGGCGCGCATGGACGGCGCGTGCAGCATCTGGAAGGCTTAACAGGCCGTGGGTGAAGTAGGGCGACAGGCCGGTCACGGCACCATCCAGTGCATTGCGGCTGCGAGCATAGGCAGCAGGGTCGATGGCACCAAGCCGCTGCAATGCAGCTTGATGGGTTGGTTCAAAAGTGTGCAGTCGTGTGGGAATACCGAGCGATTCAGGCAAAGTCATCAGGGTAATAAAAGCTTATTTCGCATCCGTTAAAAACTTTTCAATCTGCTGCGCATTGATGGCACCCGGCACACGTGAGCCGTCGGCAAAAAATATCGTCGGGGTGCCAGTGATTTTGTGTTTTCGGCCAAAGTCAATGTTGCGGTCTATGGCGGCGCTGTCGCAGGTCGCTTTCGGCACTGGCATGTCGCGCACCATCACGTCTTGCCAGGTTTTGGCTTTGTCTTTGGCGCACCAGAGGCTTCTGGTCTTGTCAATTGAATCGGCCCCCAGCACCGGGTACAAGAACATATAGACCGTGACATCATTAACTTTTTGCAGGTCACGTTCAAAGCGTTTGCAGAAGCCACAGTTTGGATCTTCAAACACGGCCATTTTGCGTTTGCCATTGCCGCGCACAACGGTGAATGCGTCTTTCAGAGGCAGTGAGTCAAAGGCCACGGCGTTGAGCTTTTCGGTACGCTCTTCGGTCAAGTTGCGTTTGGATTTGGTATCAATCAACATGCCTTGAATCAAAAAATTACCCTCTGCATCCGTGTAAAAAATATCGCTGTCGTTGACACGAATTTCAAACAGGCCATTCATGGGGGTTTTGCTGACTTCGTCAATTTTAGGCAAGTTGGGCAGCCGCTCGGCCAGATTTTTACGAATGGTGGCATCTTGCGCAAAAGTACTGAACGCCAATACGGCAAAGCCCAGTGCGGCGATTGATTTGATGAGTTTCATGGTTTTTTCAGTTGATATATCTAGAAAGTTGACCCGGCAGCGCGTTTTCCGGCAGCGCGTTTTGTTAGCCAGTTTTTAAGTGGCTGGCTGGCTGCAAATCCATTCATGCCCCAATTGCGCACAGATTGCCATGCCGGCTGTGTTTGCGCAAATAAAAGCTGCAGGCCGTTTGTGACTGCGCCCACTGCGGCAACTTCAGCCTTACGCGCTCGCTCGTACCTGCGCAGCAATTTTTCGTCACCCAAACTGCGCCAGTACTCACGGCCTGCCAGCACCCGACACAAACTTGCCGCATCTGCCAGACCCAAATTCAAACCCTGACCCGCCAGCGGGTGCACGGTGTGCGCCGCGTCGCCTGCCAGCGCCCAGCCCGGGCCTACCCAGCGGTCGGCGCTGCCAAGTGCCAGTGGCCAGCTGGCGCGCGGGCTGGTCAGGCGCATGTTGCCCACGCTGCCCACGTTGTGTTTACAAGCGGCTGCAAGCAAGTTGCAAAACTCCTCTGGCGGCAGTTTTTCAAGCTGGGCGGCATGTTCATCACTGACTGACCAGACCAGCGCCAGAGAGTTCCCCTGGCTGCCGCCCATTGGCAACAGCGCCAGCACCTCGCCATGGTCGGTAAACCACTGGCGGGCGCAGCCCCCGTGGGGTAAGTCTGATTCAAGCCGGGCCGCTATGGCCTTTTGCGCATAAGGCTTGCGCGTCCACTGCACCCCCATATCGCTGCGGCTGCTGCTTTTTTGGCCTTCGCAAATGATGCTCAATGGGGCAGTGACTGGCGCGCCAACCGTCTCGATCAGGCCTTGGTAGCTGCAAGCTTGCAGCAGTTGCGCTTCAAGCTGCGGGACATCGACAATCCAGGTCAAGGCCTCTTGTCCGGCCGCTTGTGCATTGAAATCGACCGAACCGCCATTGTCGCCCCAAACCTGAATGTTCTGTACGGGTGTGGCAAAAGATTCGTCTGGCCAAACGCGCAAGCCCTCCAGCAACTCTTTGGATGCGCTGTTCAGTGCATAGGCGCGAACATCGGGGGTTGGCGGCTTGCCTGGCGGCGCGAGCAAAGCAACTTTTAAACGCTCTTTGGCCAGTAGCAAAGCCAGCGCGCGGCCCACCACGCCGTCACCGCGAATACACACATCAAAAAACTTCGTCATCGGGGCATTTTAGAAGGCAGTGCAAAATTGCCACTTTGGCGTTATTTTCGTCCCTCTTCTGCCGCCTTTATTTCCACTTGACCGATCTGGACCGACCTCATGAGTGATTTATTAAACAACAACTTCGACTTCTCAAGCGTTATTTCCGCCTTGTTTGTTTACCCCATCAAGTCTTGCGCCGGTGTACAGGTGCAAGAAGCCATCATGACGGAAACCGGGCTTGAATTTGACCGCGCCTGGATGGTGGTGGACGACAAAGGCGAATTCCTGACGCAGCGCGAACTGCCGCGCATGGCGCTGATACAGCCACAGCTCAAACACTACGAGATGGTGCTACGCGCCCCCGGCATGCTGGCGCTGCACATCAAGCTCGATGAGGTCGAAGCGCCTGTGCGCGTGCGCGTGTGGGACGACGAGGTGGCAGCCTACGACATGGGCGCGGTGGCGGCTCAGTGGTTCAGCGACTTTTTAGGCACTAAAGCCCGGTTGGTGCGGTTTGACCCTGAACACAAGCGTGTCAGCAGCCGCGCCTGGACGGGCGATGTCCAGGCGCTGAACCAGTTCAATGATGGCTTTCCCGTGCTGGTGATCAGCGAAGCTTCACTGGCCCAGCTCAACGGCAAGCTGGTGGCCAGCGGCAGCCCGGCTGTCAGCATGTCGCGTTTTCGGCCGAATATTGTTTTGGCCGCGTTAAACGCTGCAAGCGAGCAGACCCCGCATGATGAGGATCGGCTGGACCTGCTGCACATTTCAACCGGGCAGGGCAATTTGCAGCTCAAGCCCGTCAAGCCTTGTGCGCGCTGCCCGATTCCCAACATTGACCCAACCACGGCTTTGAGCAGCCCGCAAGTGGGCGACATGCTGCAAAGTTATCGTTCGGATGCGCGCGTCAACGGTGCGGTGACGTTTGGCATGAATGCTGCGGTACTCGCTGGTTTTGAGCAGACGCTCAAGCCTGGGCAAGTGGTGACGGCCAATTACCGGTTTCAGTGATCAACCTAATCAGCCAGGACGCGGCAAAAGCTTTGAATGAAGGGTTGCTCGCGCATCGAATACACTTTGCAACCTGATTTTTAAGGTTTGTCATGAGTTTGAAGTGCGGCATTGTAGGCTTGCCTAACGTCGGAAAATCCACCCTGTTCAACGCGTTGACCAAAGCCGGCATCGCGGCTGAAAACTATCCTTTTTGCACCATAGAGCCTAACGTGGGGATTGTGGAGGTTCCAGATGCGCGCCTGAACCAGTTGGCCGCTATCGTTCAGCCGCAAAAAATACACAAAGCCATCGTTGAGTTTGTTGACATTGCTGGTCTGGTGGCCGGTGCCAGCACGGGCGAGGGCCTGGGCAACAAGTTTTTGGCCCATATCCGCGAGACCGACGCCACAGTGAATGTGGTGCGCTGTTTTGAAGACGACAACGTGATTCACGTGGCGGGCAAAGTCGATCCGATATCAGATATTGAGGTGATTCAGACCGAACTTTGCCTGGCCGACCTGGCAGCGGTTGAAAAGGCCCTGCACCGGGTGACCAAGCTCGCACGCTCGGGCGACAAAGAGTCTGCCAAGCTGGTGGCGATTCTTGAGAAATGTCAGGTGGTGCTGAACGAGGCCAAGCCGGTGCGCAGCATTGAGTTCAGCAAGGAAGAGCAGCCGCTGCTCCAGCAGTTCTTTTTGATCACTGCCAAGCCCGTCATGTTTGTCGCCAACGTGGCTGAAGATGGCTTTGAAAACAACCCCTTTTTAGACCGCCTGACGGCTTATGCCACAGCGCAGAATGCACCCGTGGTAGCGATTTGCGCCAAGATGGAAGCTGAAATGGCCGACATGGACGACGAAGATAAAAAAATGTTTCTGGCTGAAATTGGCCAGAGTGAGCCGGGTCTGAACCGCCTGATCGTCGCCGCTTTCAAGCTGCTGGGCTTGCAAACCTACTTCACGGCAGGTGTCAAAGAAGTTCGCGCCTGGACAATTCATATTGGCGACACCGGCCCGCAAGCCGCGGGCGTTATTCATACCGATTTTGAAAAAGGCTACATCCGGGCGCAAACCATTGCATTTGACGACTACATCGCTTTCAAAGGCGAGCAGGGCGCAAAAGACGCGGGCAAGATGCGTAGCGAAGGCAAGGAATATGTCGTCAAGGATGGCGACGTGATGAATTTCCTGTTCAGCAGTTAAAACATGAGCACACCGCTGCCTGGCCTTGCCGCGTGTAGTCCGCCCTTGACTTGCAGGGGACGCCGCTGGTCGCCCGGCGGTGCCGGATCGACGGTCGCCGCTTGAACAGATTGAGCCAGTACCATGAACGAGCCTGTACGTCTGGCCAAGCGCCTGGCTGAAATGCTACCCTGCTCGTGCCGGGAGGCCGAGCAGTACATCGAAGGCGGCTGGGTCACCGTTGATGGCGTGGTGGTTGAAGAGCCGCAGTTCCGGGTACTGCATCAAAATATTGAACTGTCAAAGGACGCCAGCCTTCTTGCGCCCACGGCGGTTACGCTGCTGCTGCACAAGCCTGCAGGCTTTGAGGCGGATTTAAAACCTGCGACGCACTCGCCTGATGACCGCAGCGGCATCAAGTTGCTGAAAAAACATCTGTCTGCTGAATTGGTCACCCAGCTTGCCCTGCCGGCCAGCGGGCTGGTCGTTTTTACTGACGACTGGCGCGTGGCCCGCAAGCTGCAAGAAGATGCAGTCACGCTGGAGCATGAGGTGGTGGTGGAAGTGAAGGGCAGCATCAAGCCCGGCGGCTTGGAGCGGCTGAACCGCATTGATCACGGCCTTACTTTTAACGGCAAGCTGTTGCCGCCCGCCAAAGTCAGCTGGCAAAGCGAGGCACGTTTGCGTTTTGCTCTTAAAGGCGAGCTGCCAGGGCAAATTGCCTACTTTTGCGAGAGCGTGGGCTTGACCATTGCTGGCATGAAACGCTTGCGGATTGGCCGGGTGGCCATGAGCGGTTTGCAGGTCGGCCATTGGCGTTATTTGCTGCCAGCTGAGCGGTTCTAGTTCAAAAAAGAAAAACCGCCAGGAAAAGCCCAAATCAGGCTGCCCGTCATCACAAAGTAGCGCAAGAACTTGCCAATCGCCATGTACAACACGCAGGGCCAAAACGAAAACTTCAACCAGCCCGCTACTGCGCACAGCGGGTCACCGATCACTGGCAGCCACGACAGCAAGCAGGCTTTCGGGCCCAGATTTTCCAGCCATCTGACGGCCCGGCCGTGGTGCGAGTCGTGTCTGTACTTGTTGACTATCTTGTGCGCGCCATAACCCAGCCACCAGTTCAGCGCGCCGCCCAATGTGTTGCCGGCAGTCCCAGTCAATATGGCGGGCCAGAACAATTCAGGGTTAAGTTTGACCAGACCGAACACCACGGGCTCCGAACCCAGCGGCAGCAATGTGGCAGAAATAAAAGACACCACAAAAACCGTGCTCAAGCCGAATTGGGGCAGCGACAGCAGTTCTATCAGTTGTTGAATCCAGGCTTGCATGTGGGCACGAGTATAGGCAGCAGCACATCCAGCTGTTCGTCAGCAAGACGCTGGTCAACAAGTGGGCAGGTGAGCCGGGAACTATTGTCGGGAAATATCAGTTGCTGAAATTATAGGCAGCTACAATGTGCCTTCTTTTTCAGCATTTACGAAAACACCGACCCCATGTTTATCGGCTCCTTTGCATTGGCAAATAACGTGTTTGCCGCGCCCATGGCGGGAGTGACGGACAGGCCGTTTCGCATGTTGTGCAAAAAGCTCGGTGCGGGTTACGCGGTCAGTGAAATGGTGACCTCGCGCCGCGACTTGTGGGACACCCTGAAAACATCACGCCGCGCCAACCACGATGGTGAGCCCGAGCCGATTGCCGTACAGATCGCCGGTACTGACGCGCAAATGATGGCCGATGCTGCCGCCTACAACATTGACCGGGGCGCGCAGATCATTGACATCAATATGGGTTGCCCGGCGAAAAAAGTATGCAGCAAATGGGCCGGTTCGGCGCTGATGCAAGACGAGAAACTGGCGCTTGAGATTGTTGAGGCGGTGGTCAATGCCTGCTCACCGCGCAACGTACCTGTCACGCTCAAGATGCGCACCGGCTGGGCCGAACACCACAAAAACGCCTTGACGATCGCCCGCGCCGCCGAGAGCGCTGGGGTACAGATGGTCGCGGTGCATGGCCGCACCCGCGAGCAGGGTTACAAAGGCCTGGCCGAATACGACACGATTGCAGAGGTCAAAGCTGCATTGACGATTCCGGTGGTGGCCAATGGCGACATCACCAGTGGCGAAAAGGCGCGTGACGTGCTCGCCTACACTGGTGCAGATGCCGTGATGTTAGGCCGTGTGGCGCAAGGCCGGCCCTGGATATTTCGGGAAGTGGTGCATTTTTTGGCCACTGGCACGCAGCTTGCACCGCCATTGGTCATGGATGTCAAAAGCCTGATGATCGATCACTTGCAGGACCATTACGAGCTGTATGGCGAGTTCACGGGCGTGCGCAGTGCGCGCAAACACATTGGCTGGTATGTGCGTACTTTGCCGGGTGGCGAGATATTTCGTGCGCGGATGAATGCGCTGGTGGATGCCGAGACGCAATTGCGTGCTGTGGCTGATTTTTTTGATGGTTTGAGTGATGCGGCAGACCGCATGCCTTTGGCATCTACGGTTGACAATAAAAATGAAGAGGAATTCAGCGTATGAGTAAAAAACAAATTGAAGAGTGCATACGCACCAGCCTGGACGGCTACTTCAAAGACCTGCGCGGCACGGAGCCTGATCGCATGTACGACATGATGGTGCGGGTGGTTGAAAAACCGCTGTTGGAAGTGGTGATGCAGCAAGCCGCACAAAACCAGTCACGCGCTGCCGAGTGGCTGGGTTTGAACCGCAACACACTGCGGAAAAAGCTGGTTGAGCACAAGCTCATCACATAAATTTACAACAACAAAAAAGAGAAAGATAAAGAAAAAGACAAGCATGAACGCACTGATTTCCGTCTCTGACAAAACCGGCATCCTCGAATTTGCCCGAGCCCTGCACGCACTTGGCATAAAGTTATTGTCTACCGGCGGCACAGCCAAACTGCTGGCGGATGCAGGTCTGCCTGTCACTGAAGTGGCCGACCACACAGGTTTTCCTGAAATGCTTGATGGCCGGGTTAAAACCCTGCACCCTAAAATTCACGGTGGCTTGTTGGCTCGGCGTGACTTGCCTGAGCACATGGCCGCTATCAAGGCCCACCAGATCGAGACGATTGATCTGCTAGTCGTCAACTTATACCCGTTTGAAGCGACAGTAGCCAGGCCAGGCTGCACCCTTGAAGACGCAATTGAAAACATCGATATCGGTGGCCCGGCCATGGTGCGCAGTGCGGCCAAAAACTGGAAAGACGTGGGCGTGCTGACTGACGCATCGCAGTACGCTGGTGTACTGGCCGAGCTCAAAGTCGCTGGCAAGCTCACCAGCAAAACAAAGTTCGCGTTGTCGGTCGCAGCGTTTAACCGCATCAGCCAGTACGACGGCGCAATCAGTGACTATCTGTCTGGCATCCAGCCTGACGGCAGCCACGCACAGTTTCCCGCGCAAACCAACAGCCGTTTCATCAAACTGCAAGACCTGCGCTACGGCGAAAACGCGCACCAACAAGCCGCTCTGTACCGCGACCCGCATCCAGCGCCGGGCTCGCTTGTCATGGCCAAGCAGTTGCAGGGCAAGGAGTTGAGCTACAACAACATTGCCGATGCGGATGCAGCATGGGAATGCGTCAAGAGTTTTAGTCAGGCTGCCTGCGTCATCGTCAAGCACGCCAACCCCTGCGGCGCGGCCGTCGGCAGCGACGCGCTTGTGGCCTATAGCAAAGCCTTTAAAACCGATCCCACATCGGCTTTCGGCGGCATCATCGCGCTGAACTGCACGCTGGATGAAGCGGCAGCGCAGCAGATTTCAAAACAGTTTGTTGAAGTGCTGATAGCCCCGGCCTTCACGTCGCAAGCCCTTGAAGTGTTTAAGGCTAAAGTCAACGTCCGTATATTGCAAATTGATTTGCCACCGGGCGGAGACAGCGCGTGGAAGCAGGGCCGTAACGCGATGGATGTCAAGCGTGTGGGCTCAGGCCTGTTGATGCAAACCGCTGACAACCACGAACTGGCTATGGCCGACCTGAAAGTCGTCAGCAAATTGCAGCCTACGCCAGCGCAGTTCCAAGACCTGCTGTTTGCCTGGAAGGTAGCCAAATACGTCAAGTCCAACGCCATTGTGTTTTGTAAAGACGGCATGACCATGGGCGTAGGCGCAGGCCAAATGAGCCGCCTGGATTCCGCCCGCATTGCCAGCATCAAGGCGGGCCACGCCAGCTTGTCGCTAACAGGCACAGCAGTGGCCAGTGATGCGTTCTTCCCGTTTCGCGATGGGCTTGATGTGGTGGTCGATGCTGGCGCGACCTGCGTTATCCAGCCCGGCGGCAGCATGCGCGACGAAGAAGTGACCGCAGCAGCAGACGAGCGCGGCGTGGTGATGGTGTTGTCAGGTGTTCGGCACTTCAGGCATTGAAAACTGCGCTTGCCAACCATTTTTAGGCGCTAAAAATTGCTACAGACCAATAAATACGGGTACAAGCAGCTACTTAATTTGTGGCAAACTCATTTCTGAGAAAAGAATCTGGCAGCAGCATCAACCGTGACCCCAATGTCTTCAGCACTGTGCCTCGCACTCACAAACCCGGCCTCATACAAGGCCGGTGCGTAGTACACCCCGGCATCAAGCATGGCGTGAAAGAACTTGTTGAATGCTGGGCTGTCAGTGGTCATAACTGTGGCATAGTTCTGCGGCAACTGGCCGAGCAGGAAAAAGCCGAACATGCCGCCTTCGCTGTCGCCGCAAAACGGCACGCCTGCTTTATTGGCAGCGTTGGTCAAGCCTGAGACCAGGCTGCGTGTGCGTTCGCTCAGTGACTCGTAAAAACCGGGCTTTTGCAGTTCGCGTAGTGTGGCCAGGCCGCAGGCTGTGGCTATCGGGTTACCTGACAGCGTGCCGGCTTGGTAGACCGGGCCTAGCGGCGCAAGTTGCTCCATCACAGCCCGGCTGCCGCCGAATGCGGCCATCGGCATGCCGCCGCCAATCACCTTGCCCAGCGCCGTCATGTCGGGTTTAAAGCCCGGAATCAGCTTGGCGTAAACGCTTTGCGCGCCACCCAGTGCAACCCTGAAACCGGTCATCACCTCGTCGAATACCAGCAGTGCGCCATACTGGGTACATAGTTCGCGGCAGCGCTTCATGAAAGGCACGCTGGCCCTGACGAAATTCATGTTGCCGCAGATCGGCTCGATCATCAAGCAAGCGGTGCTGCTCCCGTGCAGGGCAAAGCATTCTTCCAGCTGCATGAGGTTGTTATATTCGAGCACCAGCGTGTGCTGCACCACCTCTGCTGGCACGCCAGCGCTGGTGGGGCTGCCGAAGGTGGCCAGACCTGAGCCTGCTTTGACCAACAGCGCATCAGAGTGGCCGTGGTAGCAACCTTCAAACTTTATGATCTTGCTGCGGCCCGTAGCGCCGCGGGCCAAGCGCAGGGCGCTCATGGCGGCTTCGGTGCCTGAGCTGACGAGGCGCAGCATTTCAATCGATGGCACGAGTTTGATGATTTCTTCTGCCAGCTCGACCTCACGTTCTGTCGGTGCGCCGAATGAAAAGCCCTCCAGCATGGCTTTTTGCACGGCATCCAGCACGGCAGGGTGGCCGTGGCCCAGAATCATAGGCCCCCACGAGCCGATATAGTCGATGTAGCGCTTGCCGTCAGCGTCCCAAAAATATGCTCCTTGGGCGCGTTGCACAAAACGCGGTGTACCGCCCACCGCCTTGAAGGCGCGGACTGGGGAGTTCACGCCCCCCGGTATCAGTTTTTTAGCGCGCTCGAACAGCACGTCATTGCGGGATAGATGGTTGATCTCGTTCATGGGTTTAATGCTTGGTGGTACCGTGCGGTGGCATGTCAAAGAAAGATCTTTGGGTGGAGACTGTCAAATCCGCATCGTCGGTTGCTGGCACATCTTCACGCGCTTCGTCGTCTGCGCCATCGCCCGCCTGGGCCCAAAACATGCGATCGGGCACGGTGTGACCCATGCCGGGGTGAAAACCTGCGCTCAGGCTTTGGTCCAGGTAGGTCAATGCTTCGGCGGTGGCTGCAGCTAAGTCGTTACCGTTGGCGAGCAAGGCGGTTAGTGCGCCCGACAGGGTGTCCCCAGCGCCTGAAAAAACGGCTTCAAAACGCTCAAACTTTTCGCTGTAAAGCACGGCTTGCGGTGTGGCCAGGGCATTGTCAATAAACTGCTCGGGCAGGGGTATGCCAGTAACCAGCGTGTAAGGCACGCCCAACTGTGCAGCCGCTTTGGCTATGTCTTTGGCCGACGGGTTGCGCTCGCCCGGCCAGTCGGGCAGCAGCCAGCGCCACAGGCTGCTGTGGTTACCCACCAAAATGGTGGTTTGCGGCAGCAGCAGTTCCCTGAAGGCATCCAGGTAGTTGTCAATTTTGTCTTCCTCCCACCAGGCCAGGCTGGGCATGTAGGCAATCAGCGGGACTTCAGCGTAGTCGGCTGCAATCTCGGCCACCACACTGATGTTCTCCGGGCTACCCACAAAGCCGACCTTGATGGCGCTGACGGGCATGTCTTCCAGCGCAGTGCGGGCTTGCTCGCTGACAGCTTCTTCGTCAAAACTGATATGGTCAAAAATCTCGGCGGTGTCGCGCATGTACGCGCCCGTAACGACGGCCAGTGCGTGGCCGCCCGCGGAGGCAATGGCCACGATGTCGGCTGTCAGGCCGCCTGCGCCGCTGGGGTCACTAGCATTAAATGTCATGACGCAGACGGGTGCGTCTTCAGCGTCGGTGGCTGACATTTCAGACATAGGTACAGTCAGATAGATGGGGTTTGCAATAGGCGATGATTTTGCCTGTGAGCGAAATAGCAACGCTGCTTCGATACAATTCCTTGCATTCTATGTGAAGGCAACTTAAGCTGGGATTTACGAATGACTTGGATGTGTTTGATTTGTGGATGGATTTACGATGAGGCAACCGGTTCGCCCGATGA
>Ga0105050_10002002_pt1 | contig 29706 bp, 25 predicted proteins | sample FRY01_FD_78088 | JGI IMG/M metagenome (GOLD analysis project Ga0105050, IMG submission 78088) | Freshwater microbial communities from Lake Fryxell liftoff mats and glacier meltwater in Antarctica - FRY-01 | ecosystem: Environmental > Aquatic > Freshwater > Ice > Glacier meltwater ...
CAAACTGGCTTTCCTTGTGGATGACAGCGCTCTCGGCAAAACCAAGATCCTCGTCATCCACGCCGCAAATCAGATCTTTGATGTCCTTCGCTACACAACGGAGCCCGCTGGCGGATACGCCTAGGCGTTGGAGGCGCGCACTGCTTACGTTCTCACACTTGACAGCATGATACTGACGACGGCGAATCCGTAACCCCTTTCAGACCACCTCCACCACAATGACCGAGATGTTGTCGCCCCCGCCCCCTGTCAGCGCGATATTCAACAGTTTTTCTGCCAGCGTTTCCAATGGGGCCAGCGTTATGGCGTGGCGCAGAGCCTCGAAGCCCGCGTATTTGTTCAGACCGTCTGAACACAGCAGATAACGGTCCCCCGGCCGCACGTCGCCACGCACCTTGTCAAGGTCAAGCACGTCACCTACCCCAACGGCACGGGTTATCGCGTTGGAATGCGGATGAAGTTCCGCTTCATCCCAATTCATTTGTCCGGAATGCACAAGCTCCGCGACGATGGAGTGATCCGAAGTCAGCAGTTCTACCCCGCCGTCGCGAAAGCGGTAAAGGCGGCTGTCACCCGCCCAGAAGGCCACAAAATGCCCGTCAGTCAGCAGCAACGCCACCACTGTGGCCCCGATTGTACCGGCACCGCGCAGGGCTGCTTCGGCCCGGATCGCCTGATGTGCGGCGTCAATTGCCGTGCGCACACCGGCCATACGCTCACCTGGCGAAAGGTCAGGCGGCAACGCGGCAATCGTATCCACAACCGTCTGACTGGCAAAATCACCCGCCGCGTGGCCACCCATGCCGTCTGAAACCACCCAGATCCGCTGGTCAGGCAGTGCAAGAATGCTGTCTTCATTCACCTTGCGCACACGGCCAACATGGGTGATCGCGGAATGGCGGATGATCATAAGGGGTCTGCCTTTTCAGCCATGACGCGCCACGCGGGGGCGTCCATATCGAACAGCATCTGCATTTGTGCAGTGGTTGGCAGCCCGTGCGGCTCCAGTCGCCGCGCACCGTCCAGCGGGCCTGTAGTCCAGACGCCGCGCTTTTCCTGCCCCGCCGGGGGTGGCTCGATCCGTGTGAGCCGCGCCAGCAACGCATCACGCGGCAGATCATCCAGCACATCCAGTGCCAGTTCCTCCAGCGCGGTGAAGGTTTCCTCGGCCTGGTCATGCGGTGGCACCGTCGGCAGAACCGCCACCAGCGTCAGCGGAAACTGACGCCCCACCCGGTCCACAGAAGGCATCATCACTCCAAGCGCCGCCTGGGGCCCGGCAACCCCGGCCGCAAGCGTGAACCGCCAGATCGGCGCCGACAGATAGCAATCCTGCCACCGATCCCCCATCGCCCCCCGCACTGCCGGCAGTCCCGCTTGCAACCACTGATGCCACGGGGTGACGAAACCGGGGCTGACACCCACTTGCAGGAAATCCCCGAGCGCGGGAATTTTTCCATAAGCACCAAAGGGTCCGGTGGGCATCAAAATGACTTCGGACAGGTAAATTTTGACAGCGCCGGCAGCGCAAACGGGTTCAGCACCGATCCCGATTGCATCTGGAAAATCGCAATCCGCCCGCCGATGTTGAAAATCACCCGCGTGCGGTCTGACACATTGGTGCGCCGGATTTCCGCCGCATCCAGCAACCGGAACCAGCCCCACGGCCCATCCCGGGACAAGGTGCTTTCCGATCCTGCCGCAGCCGGTTCAAAGGCAATCCGCGCCAGCCCCACCGTGCCCGGCCACGTCACCGCCAAGGGGCGCGGTTGGCCATCGGCGTGGCGAAAGCCCGCTATCTGGCCGTCGATTTCCAACGCCACGCCGTCCGCCTTGGGGTCCAAAGCTTCGGGCGTGATCTGGAATTGCACCACCGGCGCCGGCCCTGCGGCAAAGAACGCATCGCGAATTTCCGCCGCCTGCTGCATCTGCGCAATCACGGCGGGAGAGATGCCGAGATCGGCGTCATTGACCTTTTTCACCACCCATGGCCGCGCGCGGGTATCAACATGCTTGGCGAGGTTTTCGTTAAAAAACGTATCAATCAACCCCGCAGGCGCAAACAGCGTCGCAAAGTCACGCATCGACACATCCGCCTGCGCCCGGCGGTTGAACGGGTAGGCGTTGCCGATCACCTGTTCGCAAAGCGGCAGCACATTCGCCTGCCAGCTTGCGTTGATACCGGCCCGCGTCCCGTCTGCCGTTATGCCCGATGATCCCGTGGCAATCTGCGCCGCCCAGCGTTGCATCGGGCCCGGCAGCCGCGCAGCCGCCTCGATAAACCGGGGCAAAGCCGTGCTGTCACCCTGTGAACTGCCGACTCCGCCCGCGAAATTCAGCTTGTTCAGTTCCTGATACACCTCTTGCAGCACGCCGATCATGGTATCCAGTTGCGACGGCTGGCCCTCGGGCCGCGCGACCAGATCATGCAGCCACGCAAAGCGTTCCTGCACATAGGCCCCCGGTTCCTGCCCCGGTTGTCCGGCGGCCGACGTGGCCTTCAGCGCCTCCAGCAAGATCCGGCTTCTGGTGTTGAGGCGCGGCAGCGCACCCGCGTTCGATGCGTTGGTCAGTGCGTCAGCGGCGCCTTCGGTCGGCACCACAGGTTCGGCCTGCACCGTCAGCGCAGTTTCGGTCGCAATCGCATTCAGGATGTTGACGATAGGCGAGGTGGGGCCGGACAGCACATTTGTGACTTCGACGGCATGGCTGAGGGATTCCAGCGGGATCACGTCGATGTCGCCCAGAATCTGATCATATCTGGCAATGAAATCATTGTAGTAAAGGTCAAGCACATCGCGGCTGATCGCTATCAGCGCCGAGTCGTCCTGTTGCGCTGTGGCCGCATCACCCAGCACCCATGCGTCGCCCTGAATGCGCGTCGCCACCTCCAGCGCCTCGGCCAGAAACACGTCGTGGAAGCCGGAATAGGTGAAAATCCCCTCGATCCCGTCATTCAGCTGCTTGCCGGAAGACCGCACCAGCACCCGCGCTATCGCAGGCCCGCCAATGTCGGTAAGCCGCCATTTCGGCAATTCGGTCGCCACTGGGCTATTGATGATGCCATTATACACCCGCTGCGCCTGCGGCATCTGGGTCAGCACGCTTTGCACTTGCGTGACCAGATCGTTGTTCAGTGCAATTGTCTGCATCGGCTGGCCAAGCAGCGCGTCCAGATGTGCAGCAAGGTCGGCACGCAGTTGCTCGCGCGCGGTGCCGGGATAGGCCAGTTCCCAATCCACCAGCATCCATTCAGAGATAAGATCGCGGTTCATTGGCCCCACGAGGCCAAGCGTCAGGTAAACTTTCAACGCCTCATAAAGCAGGTCGGGATTGTTGATGTTACCCTGTATCTGCTCCTCCAGCCGCAGCAAAAGGCGGGGCAGGAAGTGCTGGTTCAGCGCGGCGCGGTAGGTTTGCTGCGCCTGATTGCCGATCACGTTGCCCTGATAGAGGCCAAAGCCAAGCCCCGCCTGCTGCACGGGCGACGTGCCGGGCAGGCTGCGCAGAATATCCAGCGCGGGCACCACCAAGGGCAAGTCACTGTCACCAACCGGATTTCCCGGTATCTGCGCCGCCGCCGCCTGATATTCGGTCAGCCGCGCTGCTGTTTCGCGCGTCAGTGCCTGATTGCCCAGATAACTCCTCACCCACAGCGAGCCCGTTCCGATCGCCAGCACCACAGCCGCCGCATAGGCCGCGCGCCTGGTCCAGCGGTAGCGGCGTTCCACCTTGTCATCCGCAGACACCAGCCCGGATTCCCGAAAGATCACGCCGTCAAACAGCCGGGTCAGAAAGTAACTGCGCCCCTGCCCCCGGCCCGACCCTATCGCCTGTCGCCCGATGCCAAATGTACGCGCCATGCCCAGCATCAGGCGGTCAATCGGCGTGCCTTCCTGTGTGCCCGAAGTGAAATATACACCGCGCAGCATCTGGCGGTGTTCGAACTTGTTTTCCTGAAACACCTCTTTCAGGAAATCCTGCGCCACCTGCCGGACCGATGCCACCTGCGACGGAAAACTGGCGATCAGACTGCGGCGTTGCGGGTCGGTTTCCGTTTGCATCCGGTCGAGCGACTGGGTGTTGAGCCGCGCGAGCAACAGAGCGAACTCCTCGTCGAACGTGGCGACGGGCGATGCTTCCGAGCGGCCCTTCAGCAACGGCAGGGTAAAGCCCCAGACCTGTTCGCGGTCGTCCTTGCCCAACGTCTCGAAGAACTCCGAGAAGCCGGCGATCAGGTCGGCCTTGGTAAACAGAATATAGACAGGAAACCGCACCCCCAGCTTTTCGCGCAATTCATGCAGGCGGCGGCGGACGGCGGCAGCATGGCCCCTCTGGGTCAGCTCGTCCTGCATCGACAAGTCAGACAGGCTGATGGCGATGATGGCACCGTTGATCGGCTGCCGCTTGCGGTGTTTTTTCAGCAGCGCGAGAAACCCCATCCATGCCGCATTATCCGCCTCGGCGTCGCTTTCCTGTGTTGTGTAGCGCCCGGCTGTATCGACCAGCACCGCGTTGTTGGTAAACCACCAGTCGCAGTTTCGCGTGCCACCCACACCACCGATAGCGGTCTTGCCGATTTCATCCGCCAAGGGGAATTGCAGACCGGAGTTCACGATCGCTGTGGTCTTGCCCGCACCAGGCGGCCCGATGATAACATACCACGGCAATTCGTACAGGTTCCTGCGCCCTAGTTTCGACTTGCGCAGTTGCGCCAGCGCGCTGCGCAGCTTGCCGCGCATCTCGCCCAGTTCCGCCGTAACCACATCATCCGGGCCACCATTGTCGGGTGCGCTGACAATATCTTCCACCAGTTGCGTGTCGCGTTTCTTGGCGGTCAGCAGGATCAAAAGGATCACGAGCAGCGCCACGATCCACAGCACGGCAAGGCCCACCAGCCGACCGATAACGCTGTCAAATGGCCGGGCTTCGCCGAATGCGACGAAGCCGCCAAGGAACCACAGGCACGCCGACAGGATCAGCCCGACGATAATCACAATGCCAGTGCCGGAAAATACAGCGCGGAAGAAGCGGCGGATCATGGGGTTTCCTCACGCAGCAGCACAATTTCGATCCGGCGGTTGGTCGCGCGGCCTTCAGCGGTATCGTTTGGCACGACGGGTTCCTTGTCGGCGCGGCCCTCGGCGGTCAGGCGGGCCGGGTCGGTCAACTGCGCCGCCAGCGTCTTGCGCACCGATTCCGCGCGCGCAAGCGACAGGTGCATGTTGGACGGAAACCGCGCGGTGCTGATCGGCTGGCTGTCGGAATGGCCGACAACGATCACCGGTCCCGTGGTGTCGTTCAGCGCCGACGCAACCCGCGACAGCGGCACATCGAAAGCCTTCTTCAGCCCGTCCGACCCCGAGCCGAACATGCCCGAACCGGCGATCCGGACGGTAATCGTGTTCGCATCCTGAAACACCATCACCAGCTTTTCATCTATCTCAGCCTGCAAGAAATCCGACACACGTTTCAGCTGCGCCTGATCATCGACAATCGGTGGCGCGATCACCGGCGGCGCTTTGCGTTCCAGTACCGCAGGGCCGCCGGGGTCAAGCGCTGACAACTGGCCAATCACGCGTTCGGTATTGGTTGAAAGCGCATAAGACAGGCCGATGAACCCCGTCCCAAGCAGCGCCGCCACAGCCCCCACCGCGATCCAGAACGGCTTCCAGGCCGATAGTGCGCGGTGCGGTTTATCCAGCCCGGGCCAGTGCGGCGACAAATCACGCTCGGCCTCGCCCCGCTGTGTGCGGATAATCCGCGCGAGCCCCGCACGGATGTTCAGATGCTTGTCGGCCCCGCCCTGCTCAACACGCAAACGCCCTTCGAACCCAAGCGCCAGGCACATATAAAGGAACTCCAGCAGGTCGATGTTGCGGGCCGGGTCTTGTTCCAGCCGCGCCAGCAGGTCGTAGAACCGGTCGCCCCCCACGGTTTCACGGTGAAAAGTGCCGACCATGCTCTGCTGCGCCCAGACCGACGTGCCGCCCCAGGGCGTGTTCAGCACCACATCATCCAGCGTGGCGCAGATGGCATAGCGCGCCACCTTCACATCCTGCGCGTCGATGCGGGCCTGCAAAGCGCGCGATTCAAATCCGCGCACTTCAGCAACCACAGACCGGCGCAACGCCTCGGGATCTGCATGCTGCGCACGGTTGCGGATGCGGCTGACCAGCGCGAACAGCGTGGTCGCGGCGGCATTCAGCGGGTTCATGCCCGTGGCCCCGACCTCCGGCTTCGCATCCGTGCGCGGCGCGGCCTCAACGCGCGGCGCAGGCTCCTGAGGCGGAGCCGCCGCCACAGACGGGCGTCGCCCCCCCGGATTGGGCCGGATCACCGTGCGGTCGGTGTCATTCGGTTCGGCGAAGGGGTCATCTTCCGACATCACAGCCCTTTCAGCTTTGGCGAATGGCCCAAAGCTCCATCTTCAGCCCCGGATATTCGCCCGACACATGCACGGCGATCCCGCCCGAGGTGGTCATGCGGCCCCAGTGCGGGCTGTCGCTGCCCACCTCGAAATAGACCACGCCGGAATGGAACGGGATCTGCCGGGGCGCCACCGGCAACGCCCGCAGCGGGATTCCGGGCAGGGCCGAATTGACCAATTGGCGTATTTCCTCCACCGGGCCGATCTTGGCCTGCCCCGCAAAATGCCGCCGCAGGTTTTCCGCCGGAATGTCGGCGCTGACGGCCAGCACGAAACCGGCCGTGGTAATCAGCTTGCGGTCGGCGATCACGCCGACGTGGATGCCGTATTTATGCGCGTCCAGCGGAATGGACACCGCCGTCTGTTCCAGCACCGCCGACAGATAACGCCGCAAAGTGCGGATCAGCGGCACGAACGTGCCCGCAAGGTCATGGTGTTGATAGGGCGGGAACAGGGGTGGGTGCTTTTCCGGCGCCATGAAGGTAGCCAATTCGCCCGCCATCGCCAAGCAGTCGGAATACAGCCGTTCCGGGTGCAGGTTTTCGATGTTGGTCATGTGGCGCACCACAGGCAACATCCGGTTGATCGCCATCAGCAGCAGAAAGTCCTGGATCTCGGCGGCACCCTTGCCCGCCGACCCTTGGGTCAGACGCCCGGCCAGCGCAGTCATGCGGTGGCCCAAAAGCCCCTCAAGTTCCTGCAAGAAGCCCCGCAGCGGCAGGGCGGCGCGCAGATCAAGGCAGGACGGGATAAAGGATTTGTCCAGCAAAACCTCGCCATCCGGCCGCACTTCGATGATCCGCGCCACCGGGATCGCCAGCCGGTCGGCCAGATCATCCACCGCCAGCGCGAATTGCAGGCGCAGCTTGCCGACGGCCAGCGTCGCCGTCTTGCGGCCCACGCCCATCGTGTCGGTCACTTCCAGTTCGGCCGGACGCAGGCGGGCGGCGGACATCTCGACCCCGCGCAAGTCCACCTCCACCGCGCCCTGTCGGCGCTGCGGCACGGTCAGGAACACCACACAATCCTTGATGGTTGATGGCACCAGCAAAGCGGGCGGGTGATCCTCGACCGACGGCACGCGGAACACCGCGCCATCCTGCGTCAGCCCGGCACAGGATTTCACCGCAAACCGCCCGGTTTTCAACGCGTCTTCGTCAATCTCCAGCTCCGACACGCCCCACAGATAGGGCGCGGCGCGGCGGGCCAACCCGGTAACTAGGGCTTCGGCGTAACGATCGGCCTGCTGAAAGTGGTGTGGCTGAAGGAACAGGCCTTCCGTCCACAGCACTTTGCTTTCCCATGACATCAGCGGACCCCGGCGTGTTGCGTCTTCATTTCAGTCTTTCAAGCTGGTCCTGATAGGCCCGGGCGAATTCCTTCGAGAACAGCTCGTGGAAATCATTCTCGGCCTGATCAGAGATCTCTTCATACATCTTTTCATAGACTTCCCAGTATCGGGCCTTCTTGCCTTTCAGGATGGAACCGATCCCGCCGTTTGTCTCTATCTTCCCTTCAAGGGCTGATGGCGACAGCCGGGCCAGCACGCCCTTCAATGCCGCCTCCATCCCGGTCATCATCGCAATCTCATGCGCCTTGATGTCTCGCAGCGCCTGCTGGGTCGCCTCGGCGGCGTCGAGATAACCGGGGGTCGTGGGCTTCACCATCGCCTCAATGGCCTGTTCGGGGCTGATCGAGAATTTCAGCGGGTTGTTGCCCCCGGCCCCGATCATGGTCTGGCTGATGCGGAATTCCGACTTGATCGAGGTGCGGGTCATCAAGACTTCGCGCACTCCGTGGATCATCATGCGCAGCACATGGCCAAGCCGCGACAGGGTGGGCCCCAGTTCGGCATCGGTGACATTCGACCCACCGGCCCCCAGTGCGCTGAGGAAAGCACGGGCGGCGGCATCGCCTGCGGCGGTGGCGGTGGCGGGTGGCGGCACAACCACTGCAACAGCGACCGTAACCGCGGGCGGCAGGTCGCGAGGCAAGGGTGCCGGGGCAGCCACAGGCGGGCCCGGATCATCATCGCTTTCGGGGATGAACGCGGGGCGCGACAAGTCGTCCGTTGTGGCGCGAAAAGAGAACGGGTCTTGCAGATCAGGAATTGCCACATCGGCCTGCCTCTGATCGGGGCCTTCAGAAGGCGAGATGCCCGACAAAAGATCATCCCAATCATCGGGAATGACCGATGCCACCGGCGTTGGCGGGCGGAAGTGATCTTGTGCAGCCGGGGAATGCGCCGCAATGCTGGCGCCCTGCGCCGTATCCGGCGAAGGGGTCAGCAACTCGCCACCCAACGGCGGCAGCAAGCCGTCATCCGCCAGATCAGGACGCAGCACGCGGCCCGGACCGCCGGGCAGAGCCGGACCGCCCAGCAGATCGTCAAGAAACCCCGACGCGGACGGATCATCCAGCAGGCTCATCATCTCATCACTGCGTCCTGCGCGGCCAGACGACACCGGCCCGTCCTGCACCGGCGGCGGCAATGCCGACACCGGATCACGCGCCGTCGCCGCAGTGGCGGGAATTTCCACCAGCATTTCGTAAGGGCCCATCGTCAGGATATCGCCGTCGTTCAGCGGGGCCGGCGTGGGGCCAAGTGCGGTACGGCCATAATTCAGGAACGTGCCGTTACTGGACAGGTCGATAACGTAGATCGACCCGGCGCGATCCTCGATCACGCAATGGCGTTTTGAAATGGTCCGGTCCGGATCGGGCAGAACAACGTCATTTTCCGCACCCCGCCCGACACTCAGCGACGGGCCGCGCAGAACAGCGGGGCTGGCATCGCCCGGCATGGTGCCGGTCGATTGAAAGCGCAGCGTCACCGGCATAACGCGGCGGCCTTTCGCAAGGTGGTCATCCAGGCGCCCCTTCTGCGCGGGCCGCGCGCCCGTTGCCACCCCGTGCTATATCCAGCGCGCGGTCGATCAGCAGGTTGATGTTGTCATGGAACACCCCGTTCAGCGCTGAAAGTGCGATCATGTTCATGCCAAATGCCGCGGTTTGTGCAGCCCCGGGTGGGGCCGCGAACTGGCCCAGATCACCAACGCCAAGCGTGCCGTCAAAATACATCACCGTCATCGCACAAAGAGTGGTGTCATCATCGGCATCGGCGGCGTCCACGGCGGCTTTGGCAGCCGCGCGGGTATCATCGCCGGGTTTGAACACCCATTGCTCGGCACAAAGCAAGGGGGCGGGCACAAATTTGGGCCGGTCACCGATCACATCGCGCGCGGCAAGGCAGGACCACCACGCACGTTCCCGTGCAGGCAGCGCCGCCGACAGCAGCCGGAGCATATCCACCACTGCTCCATGCGCTTCCAGTTCCGCCAAAACGGTGGCCACGCTGGCATTCGCGGGCGCTTTCAGGGCCGTTTTCAACTTGGCATTGGCAATTGCAAGCAACCGCACTGCGGGTTCTTTCGGCACTTTCTTCAGCTCTGCAAATCGCGCGCTCATTGTCCCGACCCCTAGTTTATCAGTGTGATGGCACCCTTGAGCGTCAGCAGCGCGTCACCCTTTATCTGGGTCATCGGTGCCTTCGCCTCAAGCATAGCCGTACCTTCGATCTTGACCATTATGCCTTTGACGGTCACCCCGGCCTGCGTGATTTCAACCGAATTGCCGCCAACCGTCAGCTTGATGGATTGCATCGCCTCCATCTCGATCTTGCCCAGCTTCACATCGACTTTCACATTGCCAAGATCGACCGTCGTGGTCTGGTTACCCATCTTTATATCCTGGGTCACATTGCCCATTTCCACGGTCTCGCTGACGTTGCCCATCTTTACCGTCGATTTCACATCGTCGGTTACTGTCAAGGTTGACCCGCCTTCAATCGTCTCGGTCTTGTCTTTCTTGATCTTGATCGTCTGCTGACCCGATGCCACGGTAAAGCTGTGATGCCCGGTCTTGACCGTTTCCGTCAGGTTGGCATGCACCGTCAGGTCCATGTTGCCTGCGTCTTTCTTTTCCACGCCCACAGTGATCCTGGCGTTGTTCTTGACGATCTGCGTGTAATCCTTTTCGGCCTGAAACCGGACCAGTTCACTGCCCTTCTTGTCTTCCATCATCAGTTCGTTAAAGCCGCCGCCGCCCTTGGTGCTGTTGGTTTTGATGCCGGATTGCGTCATGTTGTCGGGCAAGGCGTAGGGCGGCATGGTATCGGCATTATAAAGCATGCCTACCACCATGGGCCGGTCAGGGTTGCCTTCCTCGAACTGCACCACGACTTCCTGGCCAATGCGCGGAATGGCGATCATGCCCCAGTTCTTGCCGGTCCACGGCATCATCGTGCGCACCCAGACCGAGGATTTATCGTCCTTCTTGCCTTCGCGGTCCCAGTGAAACTGCACCCGGACGCGACCATATTTGTCGGTGTGGATCTCTTCGCCCGCAGGCCCGACCACCACCGCCGTGTGAATGCTGGAAATCTCCGGCCACGGCGTGACCAGTGGCGCGCGGTATTGTTCGGATTTGGGCACGGCTTCGATCACGCAGCGGTAATGATCAGTGTTGTCAGCACCGAAATCCAGCTGTTTGCCCAGCACCGACCCCTCCCCCAAAGGCGCGCCGGGTTCGCCCTCGATCTGCATGTAATGTGTGGCGCGGGTTACCATGTATTCGCCCACATCTTTGCCACGCGGATGGCCGTCGATCTTGAATGTCTGCCCGACGCCAAGCGTGCGGATGTTGCCCGCACCTTTCCACGTCTGATGCCGCGCGGCTTCCGCTTCCATCCGCACACGGGCATAGCGTTTTCCAAGCGCGGTGTCGCGGTAATGGCCGGGATAGGCATACATTTCGTGGTTGGCCTGGGAATGGCTGCCTTTTGGAATGGCGCTGACCGCTTTCAAATCAACCTTGGGACGTTCGAAATCATAATCGTTCAGCGTCATCTTGCCCGAAGTCGCGGCCTCAACCGCGCTCCATTCATAGATGTGCGCCTTGTTTTTCAGGTTGTGGTCGGTGCTGCGGAAATGGAACGGAATTTTGGCATCGCCAACCGTCGGCTTGTGCGCGTTGATCGCATCGGCCAGCACCATCTTTTCGGTCGTGCCTTCATCGGTGAAGAAATAGTAGATGCCTTCCTCCTCCATCAGGCGGTGGACGAAATCCAGATCGGTTTCACGGTATTGCAGGCAGAAATCGCGCGGCTCGTAAGTGCCGGTCAGCTTGCGTTCGACATGGCCCCAGAACCCGTAGTCGGTCAGAATGTCCTGAATGATGTCAGGCGCGGATTTTGCCTGATAGACCTTGCATTCGCGCCGCCGGGTCAGAAACCACAGCCAGGGCCGCACCTCGGCTGCGAAATGGCCAAAACCTTGATACAGACCCAGAAACTCTGCCGAGACACAGAGGCCGTGGAACGTCCGGGTCACGTTGTTCGGGCCGTCCACCTCCAGGTTCATGGTGCAGCCTACCACCTCTTTCAGTTCCATCGCGCGGTCGCGTGACACGAATTCGATCCGGGTGGCGGTCAGGTGGTTGATCCCCTCCTCGACCACAGCGCATTTCAGCGCAACGTCGGTGGGCTTGTAATTGCCGACCATCCGAAAGGGACGGTTCTCGAAGAATGCCGATTGTTCCGCCACGTGCCGTCTCCTTCCGTCCTGTCGCCCACTCTAACGCGGGCTTGCCGTTCGTCCAACAGACTTGCCTGTTTTATTCGGCAAAACCGGGGTCTTGCGCCGTGGCCTGGCAGATTTTCCTGTCGGGCCACGTTGGGTCAGTCAAAACTGTAAGTGAAATCGCTTGCCGACACGTCAATCGCGACGCGGGATACCTTTTGCCCTTCCATCATACGCTTGAGAAATTCGGCGGAAATCTCGGGCAGCATGGTGTTGGTCACGATGGAATCGATCATCCGGCCGCCCGATTCAATCTCCTGGCAGCGTGCCACGATGGTATCGACCACGGCATCCGAATATTCGAACGGCACGCCATGCGCCGCCATCACCCGCTTCTTGATGCGGTTCAACTGCAAGCGGGTGATCTTGCCGATCATGTCGGGGCTGAGCGGATAATACGGGATGGTAACCAGACGGCCCAGCAACGCGGCGGGAAATATTTTCAAAAGCGGCTCGCGCAGCGCCTTTGCTATGCCTTCGGGTTCCGGCAACAGATCGGGGTCGGAACACAGATCCATGATCATGTCGGACCCCGCGTTGGATGTCAGCAGGATCAACGTGTTCTTGAAATCGATCACGCGGCCTTCGCCATCTTCCATCACGCCCTTGTCGAACACCTGAAAGAACACCTCGTGCACGTCGGGGTGGGCTTTTTCCACCTCGTCAAGCAGCACGACAGAGTATGGCTTGCGCCGCACCGCCTCGGTCAGCACCCCGCCTTCGCCATAACCCACATAGCCGGGGGGGGCACCTTTCAGCGAAGATACGGTATGCGCCTCCTGGTACTCGCTCATGTTGATGGTGATGACATTCTGTTCGCCGCCATACATGACTTCGGCCAAAGCCAGCGCGGTTTCGGTTTTGCCCACGCCGGACGTGCCCGCCAGAAGAAACACGCCAATCGGCTTGTTGGGGTTGTCCAGCCCTGCGCGGCTGGTCTGGATGCGCTTGGCGATCATTTTCATCGCGTGATCCTGGCCGATGACCCGTTTCGCCAGATGCTGTTCCAGGTCCAGCACGGTCTGAATCTCGTCGCGCACCATGCGGCCCACGGGAATGCCCGTCCAGTCGCCGATTACCGACGCCACCGCCTGCGCATCGACTATCGGCAGGATCAGCGGGCTGTCACCCTGCGCCGCCACCAACCGCGCATTGGCCGCTTGCAGGTCCGCCATCAGCGACGCGCGGTCGGGTGCCGCTTCGGGGGCAGGCACGCCTTCGGCAGCGGCGGCTTCAACAACCACATCGCTGGCGGACGGGTTTTCCACCGGCGCACCGCCCGCCCGCAGCTTTGCGCGCAGATCAAGGATCTCGGTGACAATGGCCTTTTCAGCCTCCCACCGGGTGTTCAGATCGGCAAGGCGCGCCTGTTCCGCCTCTTGCATCAAGACCACCCCGGCCCGGCGCACATCGACATCGAAACCGGCGGTTTCATCGCGGCCGATGATCTCCATTTCCGTTGCCAAAGCGTCAAGCCGCTTGCGGGCGTCGTCTACCTCGGCGGGCACCGCATGCTGGCTGATCGCCACACGGGCGCAGGCGGTATCCAGAACGCTGACCGATTTGTCGGGCAACTGCCTGGCGGGAATATAGCGGGCCGACAGCGACACGGCCGCCTCGATCCCTTCATCCAGCACCTGCACACGGTGGTGTTTTTCGAGCATCGACGCGATGCCGCGCATCATCATGATCGCCTTCGGGATCGACGGTTCTTCCACCACGACGGTCTGGAAACGCCGGGTCAGCGCCGGGTCTTTTTCGATATGTTTCTTGTATTCGGCCCATGTGGTTGCACCGATGGTGCGCAGAGTGCCGCGCGCCAAGGCGGGTTTCAGCAGGTTCGCCGCATCGCCGGTGCCGGCGGCCCCCCCCGCACCCACCAACGTATGCGTCTCGTCGATGAACATGATGATCGGGGTGGTGCTGGCCTGCACTTCCTCGATCACCGATTTCAAACGGTTCTCAAACTCGCCCTTCATGCTGGCACCGGCCTGCAACAGCCCCACATCCAGCGCCAGGATCCGGGCATCCGCCAAAGCCGGCGGCACATCGCCACGCGCGATCCGCAAGGCAAAGCCTTCGACCACAGCCGTCTTGCCCACCCCCGCCTCGCCCGTCAGGATCGGGTTGTTCTGGCGGCGGCGCATCAACACATCCACGATCTGGCGGATTTCCTCGTCACGGCCCACGATCGGGTCGATCTTGCCGTCGCGCGCCTGCTGGGTCAGGTCGGTGCAATATTGCTTCAGGGCCTCTTCCTTCCCCATCGCGGCGGGCGACATGGCACCCGACGCTTCACCCGGCACGGCACCGCCGCCGGTTCGCGTCCCGTCCTTTGGGGCAAGCCCATCTTCGGGCGACCCATCGGTGATGGAGTGGAAATTCGCCGCAAGATCGTCGGCGCTGATCTTGCCGAATTCAGCGGAAATGCTCATCAGGTTGCTTTTCAACCCTTTGGTGCGCAGCATCCCCAGGATCAGATGCCCCGTGCGAACCTGATTGGAACTGAACAAGAGCGAGCCATACACCCAAGCCCGTTCCACGGCATCCTCCAGATGTTCCGACAGGTCGGTGATGGTCGATGCGCCGCGCGGCAAGGCGTCCAGCGCGCGGGTCAGATCGGCGGCAATGCGCCCCGTATCCAGATTGTAATGGCGGATGATGCGGATCAGGTCGCTGTCCTGCACCTGCAACAATTGCGCCATCCAGTGCACAATTTCCACATATGGGTTGCCGCGCATCTTGCAAAACACGGTAGCCCCTTCAACGGCCTTGTATCCAAGGCTGTTCAGCTTGCCAAACAAGGCCACCCGGCTGATCTCTGACATGTCGTTCCCCTATGCGTATGGGCACTGGCCCGGAATGGTTTATTGCTGCGGTGCAAGATACAGATCGTCCGCGTCGGCATTGTTCTGGCGCTGCCCGATCCAGCTCGTCTGGCCCAGTCGGGTGTCGCCCCCCAGAACGGCGGCGGGCACCTGACCCGCGTGCAGCACAAGGTTCACGTCCCAATCCAACGCGTCGCCCGCGTGATTGCGCACGATGGCGGTCAGGCGCGACAGGCTGTCACCACCCGGCAGCAGGCGTTTGTAATCTTCAAGCGACAGCGGCCCGACAAGCAGCCGGAACTTCGCCGCCCGCGACCAGACCCGCGCGCCGATGCTGGTGGCCCGGCCAAGACCCGCCTGCCCGCCCAGTTGCCAGCGGTCATCGGGTTCCAGCTCCAGCCAGCTGCCCACAAAGGGCTGCAACCGCACCGGGCTGCGGAAAAACGCCGACAGCATGGCAATCAGCCCTTCCGCCGATTTCGGACCTTGCGCGAGGTGCCCGGCAAAATGCCGCTTCGCCAGATCGGGCATCGCATCACGGCCGCGCATCCGCGCGCCGTGCAGACCCGCGAGGGCGGCCACTTTCGCCTCCACCCGTTGCCCTTCGCCACGGTCAAAGCCGGGCGCGGGCTGCCCCGTGGTCCATGCCCGGTAGAACAGGCTCATCATCCGGTGGGTCAGCATGTTGGCAAAGGCCACAAGCGTGGGGTCGCGGAAGTTCAGCTGCCGTTCACGCGCATATTCGGTCATGTGCTGCGGCAAGGGCCCGTGCTGGCCAAAAAGGCCGAAGAAACGGTTGGTCAGCACACCCGGGGCGCCCGGCCCGCCAGACGGTTTGAAATCGCGGATCGCATCGCGCGGGAACGCAAGTTCAGCTTCTTGCCCCAGTCGCACCCGGTCTTCGCGCGGGCGACGCGACGCACCCAAGGGCGGGGCATCGGCATGATGAGCCTCGATCACGCGCAGCGCGTGGAAGATGTGAAACTTCCCCGGCGACGCCACGAAGGCTTCGAACTGCGTCAGATGATCCGGCCGAGGCCCGTCTCCGGTCGCCATCGCGCGATCTCTCCTCGCTGTTGGGTTGTCAGGACAGTTTCGGTGAAACTGTTGATGGACACATACTTGCGAAAGAACCGCTCCAGTACCGCGCCCAATAGATAAACACTTGATCCTTCAAAGAAACTTTCGTCCATGTGCAGCGTGATTTCCAACCCGCGCACGGCTGTCGACAGCACCTCATCGCTCATCCGGCGCACGATGGGGCGGCTGGTGACGCGGGTTATGCCTTCCATCTGTTTTTCGATCACGCGGTCGCCCGCCGGGGCGTAGATGCCGATCAACTCGCGTAGCGCCTCTGCCCCCGTGCCTTGCGAGGTATCGGCGATAGACAGGTAATTCAGGCTCAGATGGCTGATGATCCGCCATGCCGCATCGCCCTGCGCCAATGTGGGCCGGGGCCGTGTGGGGGCAACGGGAGTCGTGATACTTGCCACCGGGCCGCCTTCGGGCAGATGGAACAGGTCGCGCGCGCCGGTGGCCAGCAGCAAGGGCAAATCGCGGTTGCTGACCATGGCCCGCACCGCAAGCTGCGCCAGATCGGCCCGGTAAGGGGCCTGATGCGGATCGACCAGAGACAGGTAGGTTTCCGACCCCAGATAGCTGGTCCGCGCACCCTTCAGCCGTTCCCGCTCCGTCCGCTGTCGCATCCGGCGGTTGACGGTGTAATAGGCCGGGTGGCGTTCGGCGGCAGCGGTGAAATCATCGGCGGAATAGAAGGCGCGGAAGGGTTGATCTTCCTCGCCCTCGCTGGAAATGCCGATCACCTGACTGACGGCGTAAATTTCGAAATCCATCGGTGCGGTGCGGTCGGCGACGACATGCTGCTCGTAGTCGGCGACTGTCATCTGCAAACGGTCACAGCGTTTTTCAAACAGGTTGATCGCGGGCACCGCGTTCAGGGTGAACGCGTCCGGCGTGATGCCTGCCGCAATGTCCGGCAACCCGTTGCGCAGCAGGATGTAGATATCCACGTCATTGCCGGGGGACCGGGCCAGTGCTTGATCCAGCCCGCAGACATCAATGAAATGAAACCGCTCCGGCATGGCAAAGTATTCCTGCAACAGCCGGTAGCCATCGAAAGATGCGCGCGGCGTCGGCAGCAACGCCTCGTCCGCCGCAAAGCCACGCGGGATGATGCCGCCGTGCAGCGGCAATACCCAATCCGCCCGCCGGTCGGTGGACCGCGCCACAACCCCGGTCGTTTCGGAACATAAAAGTTCGTGCAACTGCCAGCCACGCGCCGACTGCCCGCCAAGAAACAGCGTCAGGCGGTCCAGCGACAATTCGCCAATCGGCAACCCGCCATGCCGCCGCAACCGCAACCTGATGCCCGCCCGCGCCTCGGTCGAACGGGTCACGCCTGCTGCCACCAAAGCGCCGCGACCATCGATATATTCAGCCTCGGCCACCTCCACCGGCCACAGCGTCAGCGCATGCGCGGTGCGAAACTGGCAGGCGGTCTGCTGGCCTTCAGGAAGCGCCGACCGCAAAATGGAGTGGCGCGGCAGCACATAGCCATCGGTCAGCGCGGCATTCGCCATGTCCGGGTGCAGCACGGCGATCATCATCGACGGCGTGGGTGACAGGTAATGCGGATAGATGATTTCCAGCAAGTGACTGGTAAAGTTGGGATATTGCAGCTCCAGTTCAAGCTGCACGCGGGCCGACAGAAAAGCCGCGCCTTCCAGCAAACGCTCCACATACGGGTCCAGCACCTCGACCCCGTCCATCCCCAGACGTGCGGCGATCTTGGGGTAGGATTGCGCGAATTCGGCCCCCATCTCGCGCAGGAAGGACAGCTCGCTTTCGTAATGGCGCAAAAGCCGGGTGTCCATCACGCCTTCCGTTCGACGCGTATGTTGCCCGTGGTCACATCCACCTCGGACCGCAGATAAAGCTCCATCGGCAGCGGTTGCGCCCACATGTCGGCGTGAATATCAAACACGACCACGGTTTGCGCGACCTTTTCCTCGACGCGCAGCGTGACGTTCAGGGTGCCCTGTTTGACACGCGGCTCGAACCATTCCACCGCCCGCTGGATCGACGCGCGCATCCGTTCGGCCCGCCCCGCCGAGGCGAAATCGCCCGACACTTCGCGCACACCGTAGTTCAAAACAGACCGCGACGCGTGCGGGTAAAGGTCGGCGTCAATCTGGCTGTCCTGATTGTTGGTGTTCAACAACCAGGACAAATCACGCACGATGATTTCGCGCAGACGGCGGATGTCGATCACCCGGTCATCGCGCGATTCCGTGCGATTTTCGGGCTCCGTATCGGTCAGCCGGTCCAGCAGGGACGGCTGCAAGCGTTCGGTGATGGTCCTATCGGCCATCCGCGCCATCCATCCGCAAACTGCGCAGATCCATCAGCGCCACGTCGCCATGATCGGTGGTCAACAACCGCTGGCCTGTGCCTACCCACGTCTCGCCGCCGGCATCGGACCATTCGGTCGCCCGCGCCAGCAATGAACCCGCATCACCCACCGCCGTTGTCCCCGCATAGCGCGTCGGGATCAGCGCCACGCATTCACCGCCATTGTGCAGCGTCAGGTTCGCCGCCGTCCACACCGCGTCGCGCAGATCGGCGGGCGGGTCGCAGCGCAGGGTGGCAATGGAACTGAACGGCATCCAGTAATACTTGCCGTTGATGATAATCTCCAGGATCGGGCCAAGCCGCATGTCGGCATCCGCGATCCATTCAAAGGGCTGATCGTTCAATTCCCCCGTCACCGGGGGAGCCGCGTCAAACGCGCGTGCCCTGAGCGCCGCCGCCTCGACGGGTTTGCCGGACGCCAGCGCCTTGACCGCTTCGATCAGCAGGGCTACCCATTCCTGCGGTTCGCCAAAGATCAGCGGGGCCTTTTCACCCGTAAACACTTTCTCGCGGTAAACTTCGCAGATGATGCCCTCGCGGTAGGTCTGCGCCATCGGCAGGGCCAGCGGGTCCAGATCGGCGCAAAGTTTCAACTGGGTGATCGCGCGTTTCCATTCGCCGGTCACACACAGCAGTTGGAACAGGAAAATCCGCAGTTTGGCATCGGCGGGCTTCAGGCGCACTTCGGCCTGCAAGGCGGCCAATGTGCCCGTCACATCCCCGGCTTTCAGAAAATCCTGCGCGCTGATCAAATGCTGTCTCCGCCAATGGGTCGCGTGGCTGCGCCGCCACGGCAAAGCGGCGGCGCAAAGGGGGTGTGGAAGGGTTACTTCGGCGCGTTCGCCGCAATATCCCACTTGACCATCGGCTTGTCGCCCGTCGGCTTGCCGGTCTTGTCCTGCTCGACATACTGGTATTCGAATGACCCGAAGTTCAGCGAGATATTCTCGGTCAGGCGGTCTTCGCCGCCAGAACCACCCATAGACTGTGACACGACGATAATATCATCCATCTTGATGATCATGTATTCCAGCGGCGTACCCCCTGCCTTGCGCACGACCAGCGTGGCGGTGGCGATATGGGTGCCAGTGGCCACATGTTCGAACAGTTTGACCGATGCGGCATCAACATATTTCGTCAGGCTCATATCCTGCACGTTTACCTTGCCCGCACCGCTGCCACCGCCCACATGGGTAGTCCCGCTGTTGGCGGCCCCCCAGGACCAGGCGAGAATATCGATCTCTTTCGCGTGGGTCTTGTCCTGCGATTCACCGGGAATACCATCGATATTCAGGAACATGTCTACGGCCATTTTCAAACTCCTTATGTGTTAAGCGGCAGATACGCCGCAGGGAAACCAATGGGATGCGCCAACAGCGGCGCACCCCGCGCGTGTTATGCCTTTTCAGAGGGCAGCTTGGATACCAGCCGAAGCGAAACGGAGAGCCCCTCCAGCTGATAATGCGGTCTGAGGAAGAACTTGGACGAATAGTAACCGGGATTTCCTTCGACCTCGTCGATCTCCACCTTGGCGGCAGCAAGCGGCTTGCGGGCCTTTTCATGCTCGCTGGAGACTTTGGCGGTGAAATCGACGTATTGCTCGATCCATTTCTGCAACCAGGCCTGCATCTGGTCCTTGTCCTTGAACGACCCGACCTTGTCGCGCACCATGCATTTCAGGTAATGCGCAAAACGGCAGGTGGCGAACAGATAAGGCAGCCGCGCCGCAAGATTGGCATTGGCCGTAGCATCCGGATCGTCGTATTCGGCGGGCTTGTGCAGCGATTGCGCGCCGATGAACGCCGCCATGTCGGTATTCTTGCGGTGCACCAGCGGCATCAGGCCATTCTTGGCCAGTTCCGCCTCGCGCCGGTCGCCGATGCCCACTTCGGTGGGGCATTTCATATCCACGCCGCCATCGTCGGTGGGGAAAGTATGCGTCGGCAGACCTTCGATCGCCCCGCCCGATTCCACACCCCGGATGCGCGAACACCAGCCGTATTCCTTGAAGGACCGGTTGATGTTGGTGGCCATTCCGTAAGCCGCATTGACCCAGGCGAATTTTTCCGACTCGGCATTGCCGGTGTCTTCTTCGAACGCGAACTCTTCGACCGGATCGGATTTCGCACCATAAGGCTGGCGCCCCAGAAAGCGCGGCATCGTCAGGCCCAGATACTTGCTGTCCTCGCTGGCGCGCAGGCTTTGCCACGCCGCATATTCCGGCGTCTGCATGATCTTGGTCAGATCGCGCGGGTTTGTCAGCTCCTGCCAGCTTTCAAACTGCATCAGCGACGAATCGGCCCCGGTAATGAACGGCGCATGCGCGGCGGATGCCACCTTGGCCATTTCCGCCAGCAATTCCACATCCGGCGCGGAGTGGTTGAAGTGATAGTCGCCCACCAGACAGCCATAAGGCTGGCCCCCCAACACATCGAATTCCTCGCCATAGATTTTCTTGAAGATCGGCGACTGGTCCCACGCCGCGCCCTTGAACTTGCGCAGCGTCTTGTGCAGGTCTTTTTTGGAGATGTTCATGACGCGGATCTTGAGCATCTCGTCGGTTTCGGTGTTGTTCACCAGATAATGCAGCCCGCGCCACGCGCTTTCCAACTGCTGGAATTCGGTGTTGTGCAGGATCTGGTTCACCTGATCCGACAGCTTCCTGTCGATCTCGGCGATCATCGCCGCAATCGAATGCAGGACATCGTCGGAAATCAGCGCAGTATTCGACAGCGCCTGTTGGGCCAGCGTCTTGATGGCCGATTCGACAGCGGTTTTCGCATGATCGGTGCGCGGGCGGAATTCCTTTTGCAGCAGGTCGGCAAAACCCGCATCCGCGAATTCCGTAGCACCTGCGGCGGCGGCGGCAGAGGTTGCTTCTTCGGCCATGGTCTACTCCTTGTCCGCAGCGGGTGCTGCATTCGCGGCCAGCGATTTCAGCAACGCAGGGTCGGCCATGACCTTGGCCAGCAGCTCCTCCGCACCCGGTTTACCGTCCATATAGGTCATCAGGTTCGACAGTTCGCTGCGCGCCTCAAGCAATGCTTTCAGCGGTTCCACCTTGCGGGCAATGGCGGCGGGGCTGAAATCATCCATGCTTTCAAAGGTGATATCGACAGACATGTTGCCTTCGCCAGTCAGCGTGTTGGGCACCGAAAACGCCACACGCGGCTTCATCGCCTTCATCCGGCTGTCGAAGTTATCGACGTCGATCTCCAGGAACTTGCGGTCGGCGATGCCCGGCTGCGGCACTTCGGATTTGCCCGCAAGGTCCGACATCACGCCCATCACAAAGGGCAGCTGGACCTTCTTTTCGGCGCCGTAAAGCTCTACGTCATATTCGATCTGGACCCGTGGCGCGCGGTTTCGCGCAATGAACTTCTGTGAACTCGACATTGGCAGCTCCCATCCTTTGTTTCAGACCCCCGGCGTCGTCAACGCGCCGGGTTCAGCTTTCTTCGATGCCCCCGATCAGATGAGCATTTTCGACACCACCGGGCGCCATGTCCTTCAGAATCGTCAGGAAATCGGCCCCCACCAGCCGATGCGCCCGCAGCAATAGCAGGGGCAGCGGGCTGGATGGCTCGTAGGTGGCATAATAGGCAATAATCCGGTCCAGCGCCGCAAGCACATCGCGGCGCGACGCTATGGTTCCGGGCGCGGCAGCCATCATGGGGGCCGCCGTCGCCGGTGCATCCGTCGGTGCCGCGACCACGGCCACGGCCTCGGCCTCGGGTTCGCCCACTTCGGCCGCCAACCGTGCCACGACGCGTTTCAGCATCTTGAGCAACGGGTCCAGCGTTGGCCCTTCACCTGGCGTGCGGGTATCGAACACCAGATCAATCGCCTTCACATCGTCGTAGCATGTCCGGGCCGCAGCCAATGTGCCTTTCAGCACATCCGGTTTGGTATCCTTGAATGCCGCGACAATCGCCGCAGGATCAGGCGCCTTCGTCATATCGGCGGGCAGCGGAATTTCACCCTCGGCCACCAGAATATCGCGGAGCGTGATACGCCCGAAGGTCACGCTGTGGGTCAGTGGCACCAGCCTCACCGCGCGCAGCATGGTCGCCGTATCCGCCATCGCCAGCACAGCGTTTACCCGCATCGTCGGATCATTGTCATCGTCGGCGTCAAGCTGCGGATGACATGTGTCCCAAAACTGTTCCAGGCAGCCACGCACATACCCCGTCGCCCGCGCAAATCCGGTAAACCCGTTCAGCCGCAATTCCGACAAGGCAAGCTGAACCGCCGCGCGCAGATCATGGCTGCGCCCCAACACCACCAGCGCCTTGGCAATCACATCCTTATGGTCCGGTTCTTCCGCCGCGAGAATCTCCTTGCCAGCCTGCCGTTCTTCACCGGGCTGCGCAGCAAGTGCCAACGCGGTGAAATCAGGGTCATATTCAAGATTGTCACCGCTCGGATTATCCGCGCCGTGACTTACCATCTGGCTGTCCAAAAGGCTCGCTCCCGGTTCAAATGCACTTGGAAAAAGATCACAACATCTTGACCGTAGCATATCGGAACAACAAATCCAGCTTTTCTGTACGCTACGTCAGGTGTTCAAAATGAACGCTTGACCCGTGCTTGCTCCTGGCTTCACCTTTGGACAAATAAAGGGAGTTTTCGGATGAAAATTGTCAGAGCCATGCCTTTTTTTCTGGCGTTAAGCGCGGGTTTTCTTGCCTTGCCACCCCCGGCGCAGGCCGGTGCCGGGCAATTAACGATTGAGGTGAACAAGTTCGAAGATATCGAATCCGGCGGCTGCCGCGCGTTCTTCCTGTTCCGCAACGAAACCGACCAGACGTTCGAGGGATTCGAGATGTCACTGGCGATTCTCAACACTCAGGGCGTTATTGATCGTTTGCTGACCATTGACGCAGCCCCGCTGCCTGCTGACCGCACCACGTTGAAGCTGTTCGAGATCCCGCAAGCCGCGTGCAGTGGCATTTCCGAACTGCTGCTGCACGAACTGCCATCCTGTCGCCCGCAAAACGGGGACGAGATGGATTGCTTTCCACTGCTGAACCTTGTTAGCCGCACAACTGCGGGATTGGTGAAATAAGCCATGGGTCTGGTCGAAATGCTGGCAGCCGGCGGGCCGATTGTCGGCCTTCTGATTCTGCTGTCCATCACGTCCATCGGCTTGATCGGTGCGAAAACGCTGGCGCTGCGGGGGATACTGGCGGGCGATGCTGCGCGGGATGCGGCTTTTGCGCTTTGGTCGCAGGGCGACCGGGTGGGGGCCCTCGGGACACTTGGCACGGTCGCCCCCGCCGACCGCATCTTGCGGCTCGCAATGGAAGGGCTGACCGCAGGCCAGCGTCGCACGGCGCTGGAAGGTGATCTGGAATGGCGAGGCAATGCCGAACTGACCGCGATGAACCATCACATTCGCCTGCTGGAACTGATCGCCATGGTGTCACCGCTGCTGGGGCTTCTGGGCACCGTTCTGGGGATGATCCGCGCGTTTCAGGGTCTGGCCGAAGCGCAGGGGGCGGCAAACGCCTCGGTTCTCGCGGGCGGGATATGGGAAGCGCTGTTGACCACGGCCGCCGGGCTGATCGTGGCGATTCCGGCAGCCGTCGCCGCGTCCTTGCTGGCGGAACGTGCTGAACGCGGCGGGCAACTGATTGAGGGCGCAGTGGGACGGCTGTTCGCGATTGAGGATGGGCGACGGTAAAAAAGGGGTGCAAATGCGGCTGAAGCGAACCCCGGCGCGGCGCAGCCTGATCTCGCTGGTGTCGATGATCGACGTGCTGATGATCCTGCTGATCTTCTTCATGGTGACATCAACCTATCTGAATCTCGATATGGTGCCGATGGCTGAAAGCGCGGATCAGCCTGCCGGGGCCGCACCCGGCGGCACGGCCATTCTCATTCGGCTTGCGGCGGACGGCGTGGCGCATGTGCAGGGCCGGCCATTGAGTGCCGCGGGTCTCACCGCGCTGTTGCAGGGTCGGCTTGCCGATGACCCCGCGACGCCGGTAATTGTGCTGCCATCCGGTGCCGCCACCACGCAGGCGCTGGTTGCGGTGATGGATGTCGCCACCCAGGCCGGGGCGGCAGGCCTGCGCATCCTGCGGCTGGAGGCGCGGCCATGAAGCTGACCCGCCGCACACGGCGCGAAAGCCCGGAAAGCATCATTGCCCTATCGACGTGGTGTTCTTTTTGCTGGTGTTCTTCCTGGTCGTGGGCCGCATGGACGCGACCGCCCCCTTCTCGGTTGATCCCGCCCATGCCCTGACCGGGGCCGATCTGCCTGGTGGCGGTTCGACGATCGCTGTTTCTGCCGCAGGCGATCTTGCGCTGGACGGTAAGGCACTGGACCGCGCGGCCCTGCTCGACGGCGTTGCCAAGGCCCTGGCGGCAACGCCCGCCCTGTTGATCCGCATCAACGCTCACAAGTTCGCTCACTTGCGCGACGTGCTGCCGCTGGTGGCCGAGATCGAGGCTTTGGGGGCACGGGACGTCGTGCTGATCGTCACCCCGGCCTTGCCATGACCGCCAGCGAGTATCTTGGCGTTGGGGCCGCATCACTCGCCGCCCACGCCGCTTTTCTGGCTGCCCTTGCATGGATCGTGGCCCACGGTCCGCTGCACCAGCAACCGATGCCCGAGGCAAGGCTGGATATCGCAGCTTACGAGGTGGACCGGACCGCCGCGGTGCAAGATACCCCGCAAGCCGAGGATGTGGCGGAAGGGGCGGCATCCGGGGCTTCGGCGGTGCAGGGCGACATTCCGGTGTTTCGCGCAGACGCGAAGCCCCTCAAGGCGCAAACCACCGTGGCTGCAATACCCAAGGCAGACCGCGTTGCTGCCGCAATTTCTGGCGTTTCTTTGCAAGCGGCACTGACCACGCCATCAGAATCGTTGACCGCGTCCGCATCCCGCGCCACCGCATTGGCCGAGGTCAGCGTAGGCGACGCCGCCCCCGAGCGCCCCGCGACAGGCACCCTCCTCGCCCTGGTGCAACCCGCCGCCACCGCGTTGGCCGAGGTCAGCGCAGGCGACGCCGCCCCCGAGCGCCCCGCGACAGGCACCCCGCTCGCCCTGGTGCAACCCGCCGCCACCGCGTTGGCCGAGGTCAGCGCAGGCGACGCCGCCCCCGAGCGCCCCACAACAGGCACCCCCCTCGCCCTGGTGCAACCCGCCGCCACCGCGTTGGCCGACCGTGCGCCGTCGGCTGCGACCGCCGCCCCCGCCGTCAGTCCTGTTTCAGAACGCGGCACTGCCGAACTGGCATGGTCTGGCGCTGGCGGCACGGTAGACCCGGTATCGCTGGCCGCAATTCAAGCCTTCATGCAGCCCGGCGATCTCGCAAGCAGCGACGCAAACCTTGGCCAGTTGCGCGACGGTATCGCCACCTTGCTGGCGTCTGTGCCTTGCGCGCGGCTGCAAACCCGGTTCATCCCCGAAACCGGCACTCTGGAACTGCGCGGCCATATCCCGGAAAACGCCCTTCGCGGCCCGGTTCTGGCCGCGTTGCAAGCGCAGATTGGCGGGGCGATCCGGGTGTCTGATCAGCTTTTGATCTTGCCCCGCCCGCAATGTGGCGCTTTGGCCGGAATTGCCGCCGTCGGTCTGCCGCAATCCACCGATCAGCTGACCAACCCGCGCGTGGTGGGTCCGGATGCCCATGTGCGCGAATACCGTTACGCGGCAGGCCAGCGCCTGACCTTTGATTTGACCGCACCCGATTATGACAGCGTGATCTATGTGGATTATTTTGATGCCGAGGGCATGGTCATTCACCTGCAACCCAATGACATCGTGCCGCTGACACCCATCCTTGCAAAAAACCCGGTTACCGTCGGGCAGGAACGCAACGGTATTCCGTCGCTGAACATCACCATCGCGCCGCCCTTTGGGCAGGAAATTGCAGTGGCCTTTGCCGCATCCGCACCGCTTTACGACGGGCTGCGACCGATCCGGGAACCGGCGGAACCGTATCTCGCATTTTTGCGCGACCGGGTGGCCGCAGCGCGGGCGGCCTATCCCGACTTCAAGGGCGAGTGGGTCTATTTCTTCATGACCACGACCGCGCAGTAGTTACTGGCAACCGCCTCCTGCCCATGCTTTCAACGCCTGCTTGAACCCCAGACCAAAGGGATGCGGCTTGCCAAGCGCGCGTTCTGCATTGGCGGCGAGGTAGGTGGCGCCTTGTGTACACAGCGCATCACGCGTCCATTGGTGGCAGTTGGTGCAGTCCTGGCCTTTCCACAACTCCTCGGGGATGCCTTCGATTGGGGGATAAAGCGGGGTTTTCCGGGCCAGTTCCGAGATGCTGAACCCGGACACGCCATCGCCGCCAATGGTCAGCGGGCCGTCGAACGTGATGGGTTGGGCAGGTTCTTGTGGCGCAGGCGTTGCAGCGGCGGTCACGGCGTTTTCCTGCAACAATGACAGCTCAAACCCGGCAAGTTCCGCATAAACACCCTTCGGGAAAGCGTGCAAATACGCCTGATAGTCCGCTTCGAGGCCCGAAGCCTGCGCGACTCCGATCAGCGCCTGTTCATCAGCCCCGGCCGTTGCGGGTGCTGCGGCCACCGGCGCGGGCGCGGTGCCGGGCGCCAGTTCCGATTGCATGACCTCGGCCAGCAGCGTGCGTGCGTCAGCCTCGAACACCGAACCGGGGTAGCCGCGCATGAACAGCATGATCTGAACCGGATCGCGTGACGTGCGAACCGAATCCCACACTTGCTGCGCAGCCAGCGTTTCAGGCGCTGCGGCTGCGGCGGGCACGAAAACGAAGTTGTTGGTCAACGAAGACGCGTCCCACGGCGTCTGAAGATTGCCTGTCAGTTCAAGCACCTTCACCCGCACCTCGCGGAACGCCTGTTCGATCGGCACACCTGGCACGGTGATCTGTGCCGAAAGCGCTTTGGTGAACGGGCTGTTGCCTTCCAGACCGTCCAGAGCCACCGCACCCGGTGCGGTGGAATAGGCGAGGAACGTGCCGGTGGGGGCTTTCATTTCGGCCAGACCATTGTCGTCCATATCAGGAATGGCGTCGAAAGGGTTGTTCCGGCACGCGTCCAGAATGACGATATTGGTCTTGTTGCGCGCCGATGACATCTGTTGCAGCACCGTCTGCGCCGGCACGGCAACAAGGCCAAGGTCGGCGGCATCTGTCAGGGTGGCATCCACCGGCAACAGATAATTGGTGCCGAAAGACTGCACGCCATGCCCTGCGTAATAGAAAAGCCCGGTGGTATCAGGCCCCGCCGTGCGCAAATCCCGCCCGAATTGCGCGATACCACGGTTCAGCGCGCCTTGATCGGTGTCAAGCAGAAGCGTAACGGCAAAGCCTGCGACCTCAAGGCTTTGCGCCATCAGCCTGGCGTCCGATACCGCATTATCCAGCGATGGCACTGCGGTATAGGCCCCGTTGCCAACGACCAGCGCCAAGCGGCCTTCGGCATGCGCAGGCGCTACGAGGCCACCGAACACGACAAGCAGCAGGGCGAAAAGATGCCGCATTTCAGCCATTCACCACCGCAAACTCGATTCGCCGGTTACGGGCCTTGTTTTCCGCGGTGTCGTTGGGGAACACCGGGCGGTCCGGGCCAAAACCAACGGCGACGACTCGTGACTTGTCGATCCCCTTGCCCACGAGATGGGCAGTAACGGCAGCCGCCCGCTGTTCAGAAAGCGTTTGGTTCCACGACTTGCGGCCAACTGAATCGGTGTGCCCCGAAACCTCGATAGTCATGCCAGGGCATCGCGACACGATATCCACCAGTTGATCCAGAAATGGCACCGACTGCGGATCAACCGTGGCACTGCCAGTTGCAAAGAAGATACTGTTGGCGCGCGACAAAATCTCGAACCGGCCCTTGCAGGCTTCCAGATCGAAATCACCCACAGCCTCAAGCGCGACGGGAGCGGGTTCAACCGATGCGACCACCGGGGCCGCACCTTCCACGTTGCGCGCGAACATGAAATCGAAGCTGACGGTTGCGGACGGGATGATCGTCACATTCGCAGCCTCCTCCAGTTTTTTCACGCCGCCGGTCATGCCGAAATCATCAGCAGCCACCGAAATCGGCGTCCCGCTCGACACCGCAACCAGATCATCGGTCAGCAGCGTCGCCGTCACCACGGTGTCAAAGGTTTTGCTGACACCATGCATGGTCAAATTATAGCTGAGCGGGATCTGCTTGCGCCGGATTTGCGGCAAGTCGGCCAGCACTGCCGGATCAATCTGCGCTGTGATCACCGCTTCGGGAAACTGAAACGTCTCGAACATCAGAAACCGCATGCGGACGTTACGCAGGTCCACCTTGGTATCTATCGAATCCAGCAGGACGGCGATACGCAGCCCGCCGCTTTCGTCGAGTGTGCCGGAAAAGGTGGCGAAACCGCTGGATTCCACCTTTGTCACATTCTTGACCGATTGAAAGTTCAGCGCCGACGCCCCGCTTTGCAGCGTCCAGCCGCCCTGAAACGGGCCGGTTTGCCCGGCTGCCATCTGCGACAGCGCCAAAAGCGCGGCTATCATGCGCAACAGACCCGATATTATCCGCATTCCGCCCCTCCACCCTGCACATGTGCCCAGCCTAGCACAGCAAACCCTGAATATCCGGTGAATTCTGCACAGGATTGCGACACCGCTGCGGCAGCTCCGCCACTGTCACAAAGACCGCAGCAACACCTTGTTGGAATCCACCGCAGCGGCAATCTGCTGAAACGGAATGCGCCGCGCCTCGGATGCCTGCGACGAACGAAGCAGAATGGTTTCCGCTTCTTGCAGAATGGCGATGGCTTGCAGGTTGACCTGATCCAGTTTGGCGCTGTCCACCGGGGTCAGCGCCCGGCGGGTGGCTTGCGGATTCGGTCCTGACGTGCGCGCGATACCACGTGGCAGCGCCCTGTCAGCATTCTGGCGGGCAAGTTGGTTCAATTTGACCGACGCGGTCGCCAGAGCGGCCTTCACATCAGCATATTCACCAGTGGACGGCAGGCTGTCCTGCACCGTCGCAAGCCGCGAGCTGAGGCAATCCACGGCGTATTCGCGCAACGCGATCCGCGCGCAGAACTGGCCTGCATCGCCAAGAGCGGTAATAATGGCCTGTGTGGACTCGGGGGTCACCACCTCGCCCACCGGTGCCACTGTGGCAGGCAGGGCCGTCGTTGGCGTCACCGTATTCGGCACTACCAGATCCGGCATCACCAGGGGCGGGATGAACACGGGCTGAACTGTATCAACCGGTTCATCGCCCGCGAACCCTGGCTGCATCAGGGTCAGGACGGCAAGCCCAAGGGCGAAAGCCCCCATCGACAGGTCGGATTTCATCAGATCACCCTCCGAATGCGTCGCGCAGGAACCAGTTCACAGTGAAGGTTACACGGCGGCTTGCATCGTCATTGAA
>Ga0105050_10002003_pt1 | contig 29686 bp, 26 predicted proteins | sample FRY01_FD_78088 | JGI IMG/M metagenome (GOLD analysis project Ga0105050, IMG submission 78088) | Freshwater microbial communities from Lake Fryxell liftoff mats and glacier meltwater in Antarctica - FRY-01 | ecosystem: Environmental > Aquatic > Freshwater > Ice > Glacier meltwater ...
ATTGCGAAGCACAATACTCAACCCAAGCCGTTCATCTGGACCAAGAGCGCCCAGGACATCCTGCAAAAAGTCATTCGCGCGAATTCTAAGTTAAGTTCTAAACAGAATGCAGCACTACACTAGTCAGCCCGCGAAAAAACGGCCATGGCAATCTCCGGATCGACCCGATTCCCATTCATGCTGACGGACCAGTGCAGATGCGGACCGGTGGCGCGACCGGTTGCACCCACCAGGCCCAGGAGGTCGCCAGCCTGAACCTGAACGCCTTCCCTGACCTTGATCTCGCTCAGGTGACACACCATGGAGATGAGCCCTTGTCCATGGTCAAGGAAGACGGAATTGCCGTTGAAGTAGAAGCTGCCTGTCAGTCGCACGGTTCCCGGCGCCGGTGCCTTGATGGGTGTTCCGGTGGGTGCGGCAAGATCCAGTCCGGAATGAGGATTGCGGGGTTCACCATTAAAAACCCGGCGAAAGCCAAACGGGCTCGATGTTCTGCCGTTGAGTGGCTGGTCGAGTCGTGTCGGAGCAGGACCCTCGCTGAAACTGAGATAGACCTGCTCCATTCGAGCGGCTTCGGCTTCGATCCGCTGCAGATCTGCAGGGTCGGGATTGACCATCTTTGGATTGGCAATGGTCAGTCGCTGCTCGGGATAGGTTTTGGGCTGGACCTCAAAATCAACCGTTGTTGAGGTGTCGCCATGGATCTGCACCTGATGCCGGCCGGGTTTCGCGGCGATGTTGATACCAATGAAAGCATGTCCCGCTCGCATCAGGACCAGACGGCCTTCGTATGACACCCAGGCCACATTGCCAGGAATCCCGACGACGTGTATGCCGCCGGGCACAGCGTCGGCCAGGCTCCGCGCGGTGCAGAGGATCAACGCAGCGACGCCCATAGCTAAAAAAATTACCCGGGTAAATCTACTCTTTGGCACGAGTCACACCTTCAACGAGCAGGTCGGCTTCTCCATCCTGCATCCTGGCCCGCACGCGCTGGCCGATGCGCAGTTCCGTGGTTCGGGTGAGGGCATGCCCATCGCTGTCGGTAAGGATCGAATAACCCCGCGTCACCGTATGCAGAGGGCTCAAGGCATCGAGTGTTCGGGCGAGGCCGCCCAGCGAGCTGTTCAGGAGTTGCAGACGCTGCGTCAGGCTGCTGGTGCTGCGCGCCTGGAGTCGAACCAGCTGATCCCGTGCCTGATCCAGCCGGCGTTGTGGATGCTGTCGGATCAGTGCCCGGGATTGATCATTCAGCTGCCGGTTGGCGGTTTTCAAGGCATGACCCATGGCCAGTTGGGCGCGGTGAGCAAGATCGTCCGCGCGTTGCATCCATTGCTGCAATTGGGCGAACGGGCTGACCAGACGCGAGCGCAGGTGATCGAGGCTGGCGCGACGCAACTGCAGTCGGCGCTGAAAAATCGATGCCAGAGTGAGTTCCAGTCCGGCTAGTTGTCGCGACAGCTCGGTGCGATGTGGTGTGCTCAGCTCGGCAGCCGCGGACGGTGTAGGCGCCCGCAGGTCAGCGACGTAGTCGGTGATGGCCGTGTCAATTTCGTGGCCGATGGCAGATATGGTGGGCACCGTGCAGGCAGCCAGTGCGCGTGCCACACTTTCCAGATTGAAAGCCCACAGGTCTTCGAGCGAACCACCGCCACGGGTGATGATGACCAGGTCCGGATGCACCTCCGGAATCCGGGCAAGGGCCGCCAGAATCTGTGGTTCTGCGGCGTTGCCTTGCACGGCTACATCAAGCACAACAACCTCGATCAGAGGATATCGGCGTCGCCAGATACTGAGCATGTCCTGCAGCGCGGCGCCCGTGGCAGAGGTAATCACGGCCACACGTTTGGGCACTGCAGGCAAGGCGCGCTTCCGACTGACCGCTGTCAACCCTTCGGCATCGAACTTTTTCAACAAGGCTTCGAACGCACGGCGCAAGGCCCCTTCGCCTGCTTCTTCGACGTGTTCGGCGATGATCTGAAAATCGCTGCGTGCTTCGTACAGGGTCACCTTGCCGCGAATGAGCACCTGCATGCCATCCTTCGGCTTCATGCGCATGTAACGATTTCGATTGACGAACATGGCAGCGCGAAGCTGGGTCGAATCGTCCTTCAGCGTGAAATACCAGTGTCCCGAGGAGGGCACCCGGAAATTCGACAGTTCGCCGGTGATCCAGACCATGCCAAATCCATCTTCGATCAAAAGACGTGCGCGGCGCGCCAGATCGGTCGGTGAAAGGATCTGCCGGTATGACATTTGATGCGGAGGAGCTGAAGGATCAGTCATGCACGCATTCTAGCCCGGAATATTCATGAAGAGATCGGGTAAGCCCGTCTTGACAGGCGTATCTGCGCGCTTTTCACTGCGTGTTCAAACACCGGGGGAGAAGTGATGCTGAAGGCAGTTCAACTTGGCAGGCGGGCAGGGATGCGCGTGTCGCAATTGTGTCTGGGGACAATGAATTTTGGTGTGCCAGGCAAGGGTCATCAAGGCGACTGGACGCTGCCCATCGAGGAGGCGCGACCGATCTTCAAGGCTGCCATGGATCACGGCCTGTTCTATTTTGACTGTGCGGATGTGTATGGTATCGGGGCGAGTGAGGAGGTGGTTGGACGGATTCTGCGCGAATCGTTTACGCGGCCGGACTACGTACTGGCAACGAAGATATCCATGCCCATGGGCCGCGGTGCCAATATGGGTGGCCTGTCCCGCAAACATGTCCGTGAGGGGATTGATGCCTGCCTTCAGCGGCTGGGCCACGATTACGTCGACCAGCTTGTCATCCATCGCCATCCGCATGGAATTCCCGGTCAGGCGATGGTACCCATCGAAGAAACGCTGCAGGCACTGGATGATGCCGTTCGAGCCGGCAAGGTTCTTTATCTGGGTGCCTCGTCGATGTTCGCCTGGCAGTTTGCCGAACTGCAAATGACTGCCCGGCTCGAAGGACTCACCCCCTTCATCTCCATGCAGAATCATTACAACCTGGTGTATCGGGAAGAAGAACGGGAGATGCTCCCATACTGTGAGTCGCAGGGAATTGCAGTAACACCCTGGTCACCACTGGCGCGAGGAATCCTGACCGGCGCTTACAGTGGTGGCTTTGCTACCGGTACGACCAATCGCTCAAAAGGCGCGGATCGCAAGCGGACAGAATCACTGTATCGTGGCCGGCAGACGTTCGAGATTGCCGAGCGGGTTGTAGAGGTAGCCAGCAAACGTGGTGTCGAACCCGCGCAAGTCGCGCTCGCCTGGCTGGTTGGCAAACCGACCGTGACCTCACCGATTGTCGGGGTCTCGAAACTGGCGCAACTCGATGAACTGGTTGCTGCTGCCGCGATCAGGCTTGAAGATCAGGAAGTGAGTTACCTCGAGGAGTTGTACGAGCCGGTAGAAAACCTGTTGTCGATTGGTTCGTCGTAGGGGCGGATAGCCTGCGGGATGGTGTCTTGTGGGAGCGATCTCCTGATCGGGAATGTCTTCGTTCCACAACATCGAATCTCTTCGCCGTTGGAGACCGCTCCTGCAAGACCACTCCCACATACCGCCGCTGATGGCTGCCTATTGCCCAACAGTCCCGTTCAGTCGCTCGACTGCCTTCAGATAGTCCTCCATGAACTCGAACACGAGCGTACGTGTACTCTGGATGCTGTTCATCAGTCCAACACCCTGGCCGACAAAGTAGGTCGAGAGCTGCTTGGCGCCTTCATGGCCACCTTCGGCGAGTTTGTTGACCTTGGCCAGTGCCGGTTCGGCTACCCTCGACTGCAGCGGCATCGCCAGAGGTGTCGGAGCGTCTTCGTTCTCCCATGCATCGGTCCACGCAGAACGAAGTTGGCGCGAAAATTTGCCCGTGCGGGCCTTGGAGCGCACGGTGTGCCGGGATGAAGCCTGGACATATTTTTCCTTGATGACTTGTGGCGTCTCGGCTTCGATCGTCGTGAGCCACATCGATGCTGTCCAGGCGCCAGCGGCTCCCATCGCCATACACGCGGCCATCTGTCGACCGGTCACGATGTCACCAGCGGCAAGCACCGGCACACCGTATTGTTCAACCGCCATGCACACTTCCGGAACCAGGACCATCGTCGAAACTTCGCCACAGTGCCCACGGGCCTCTGTCCCTGCGGCAATGAGGATGTTGACCCCGGCTTCCGCCTGTTTGACGGCATGCTCCTTGGCGCCGACCAGCGCTGCGGTCGCCACACCGCGGGCGCGGCCCATTTCAATCATGTAGCGGGGTGGGACGCCCAGGGCATTGACGATCAGCTTGATCGGGTGAGCGAAGGCGATATCAATGATGGTGGTGGCCCGGCCTGCGGTCAGAAATCCACCGGTTCCTCCACGACGATTGACATAGACATCCGCTGAGTCGATCCCATGTCTGGCGAGAATGTTGGCGGCGTAAGCGCGGTGTTCCTCTGGAACCATCGCCTCCAGTTCCTGGCCGGTAACGTTGTCATCATTGATGGCCATGCTGGTTGGCGCTATCAAGTCGACGCCGTAGGGTTTGCCACCAATATGCTCGCCAATCCAGCGCAGGTCGATTTCCAGCGATTCTGGCGTGTGCCCGGCGGCACCCAGCACCCCCATGCCGCCAGCTTTGGAAACCTCTGCCACCACATCCCGGCAATGGGTAAACGCGAGAAGTGGAAACTCGATCCCTGGGAGCCTGTCGGACTTGAGACTGATCTACTGCGCCGGTGGGAAGAGCGGTCCATTTTCCCCCGATTTCTCGTTGCATGGCGCCACCATGCGCCTCGAAATCGTGAAAAACTGTCCTCGCTCTCCCACTCGGCTCGCTACGATCGCTCAAGTCCGACAGACTCCTAGCAGCGAACAGATTGTTGATTTGATTTTGTGGTCCCCGCGGTGAGTGGATGCTGGACAGTTTAACGCGTGTGCGGAACGGGCGGTTGCCTGACGTAATTTGCATAGAAGACCAAAAAGCATGAGCAAATTCACATTTATACTAGTGGGCCAGCAGCTTTAATTGGCTACAATTGCACATCACGACAAGCAGTCCAGGGTGGAAAGTGCCGCTACCGAGTATTTTGTTCAGGAATCGCACGGATGATCAGGGGCAGGCGACATTCTGGGATACCCAGAGTGTGCACGATGCCATTGGCGACGGTACGACCCAGTCGGTTCGCTCCACCGAGCGATTGTTGGAAAAAGCCGAACTGCTGCCGCCAACTCTCAAACCCGAGGGTGTCACCGACGAATTCGGGCGTCCACCCATCAATCTGGTTCGCGAACACCTCGAGGCCGAAGCGAAGCGCAAACGCTGGCACAGTTTTGTCGTTCAGGTCCGCAAGCACCCGGATTTTGGCCACATGCTCTTCGCCAACGACGGGCGTATGGCGCGACGCTGGACGTACCTGACTGCACTGGATGTCCCTTCATTGCGGACAGCAACCGCCCGGCTGGCAGCAGGCAAGACGATTCTGGTGTGGCCCCAGGGAGAAGTTGCTGCGCTGTATCGTCATCTGGTCTGGGACGAGGCTGCCAACGAATACGCCACACCGACCGGAGGTCATGTGCGCGTGGCGACCAACGCCTATCTTCCGCCACCGCCGGATCTGACGGTCAAGCGCAAGGCACTGCGGCGCACAAAGAACGAAGTCACACACCTCGACCGACTTGAAGCTGAGAGCATTCACATCATGCGTGAGGTGGTGAGCCAGGCTGAAAATCCGGTCATGCTGTATTCCATAGGCAAGGACAGCGGGGTCATGTTGCACCTCGCCCGAAAGGCGTTCTACCCGAGCCCGCCACCGTTTCCGCTGATGCATATCGATACACGATGGAAGTTCCAGGACATGTACCGGTTCCGCGATGCCATTGCGCGCGAAACGGGCATGGAGCTGATCGTCCATATCAACCCGGAAGGCATCGAAAAAAACATCAACCCCTTTGATCATGGCAGCGCCCTGCACACCGACATCATGAAAACACAGGGCCTCAAGCAGGCGTTGGACATGCATCGCTTTGATGTTGCCTTTGGTGGTGCGCGTCGGGATGAAGAAAAAAGCCGGGCCAAGGAACGTGTGTTTTCGTTCCGCAACGCAGCGCATCGCTGGGATCCCAAAAATCAGCGACCGGAACTGTGGAATCTCTACAACGGTTACAAGCAGAAGGGCGAGAGCATTCGGGTCTTTCCGCTCTCCAACTGGACCGAGCTTGATATCTGGCAATACATCTATAGCGAGAACATACCCATCGTGCCCTTGTACTTTGCGGCCGAACGTCCGGTGGTACTGCGCGATGGCATGCTGACGATGGTCGATGATGACCGGATGCGCATTGCGCCTGGTGAGAAGATCGAGATGCGCCGGGTACGCTTCCGTACGCTCGGCTGCTATCCACTCACTGGTGCGTTTGAGTCCGACGCGGCGGATCTTTCGTCCATCGTGCTCGAACTCCTGCAGAGCCGTAACAGTGAACGTCAGGGTCGCGCCATCGACACTGACAGCTCGGCATCCATGGAGAAGAAAAAGCAGGAAGGGTACTTCTAACATGAGCGAAGTCATGCAACTCACAGACGTCGAGCGCCGGGTTGAAGCGTATATAGAAGAGCAGGCGCAGCTTGATCTGTTGCGGTTCATTACCTGTGGCAGTGTTGATGACGGAAAAAGCACGCTTATCGGCCGCATGCTCTATGAAGCACAGATGATCTTCGAAGATCAGGTGGCGACGCTGAAGAGCGACTCGAAGAAGCAGGGTACACAAGGTGGGGATATCGACTTTGCATTGCTCGTTGATGGCCTTGCGGCTGAACGGGAACAGGGCATTACCATCGATGTGGCGTATCGATTTTTCAATACGGAGCGCCGCAAGTTCATAGTTGCCGATACACCCGGACATGAGCAATACACGCGGAACATGGTGACCGGTGCATCTACTGCCGATATTGCCGTCATCCTGGTCGATGCGACACAAGGCATCCTGACTCAGACGCGGCGTCACTCATTCATAACGTCGATGCTGGGTATCAAGCATGTTGTGCTTGCCATCAACAAGATGGATCTGGCTAAGTTCAAGCGCGGTGTTTTCGACAAGATCGTCGAGGACTACATGAAGTTTGCCGACAAACTGCAATTCGAGACCATCACCGCCATTCCGATGTCGGCGTTGAAAGGTGACAACGTCATCACCCGCTCAGCACACATGTCCTGGTACAAGGGGCCAACGCTGATGGGTTACCTGGAAACGGTCGAAGTGCGCAAGCAGCAGATCGAGCATCCGTTTCGTTTCCCCGTGCAGTGGGTCAGTCGACCCAGCGCAGACTTCCGGGGTTATGCAGGGACCGTGGTGGCCGGGTCGATCAAGACCGGCGACAAGGTGCGTGTTCTACCTTCCGGTGCTGAAGCAGAAATTGCTGGCATCGTGCTGTATGAAGACAGCCTGCCCGGCGCCGAGGTTGGCCAGGCCGTGACCATCACGCTGGACCGTGAAGTTGATGCGTCGCGTGGCGATGTCATCGTCAGTGCCACCGATCCGTGCGAGGTGTCTGATCAGTTCGACAGTTCCATAGTCTGGATGGATCAGGAACATGGATTTGTCGGCCGGTCCTACTGGCTCATGATGGGAACCGCGCGAGTCAATGCCACCATCACCGAAATAAAGTTCAAGTACAACATCAATACGCTTGAGGAACTGCACTCGCGGGACTTGATGCTGAACGATATTGGTCGGGTGACCGTGTCGTTTGACAAACCGCTACCGTTCGAGCCGTATCGTGAATGCGCCAGCATGGGCGCGTTTGTGCTGGTGGATCGTTTCAGCAATCACACCGTTGCTGCCGGCATGATCAACTTTGCGCTGCGGCGTGCGTCAAACGTTCATCTGCAGAAGTTGACGATTGATCGGACGGCCCGCGAACGTCTCAATGGCCACAAGGCGAGGATTTTCTGGTTCACAGGCTTGTCAGGGTCCGGGAAATCGACGGTCACCAATGCCGTCGAACAGGCGCTGTATGCGCGCGGCATCCGGACTTATGTTCTGGATGGCGACAACGTTCGGCACGGCCTGAACCGTGATCTCGGGTTTACCGATGCAGACCGGGTGGAAAACATCCGACGGGTCGCCGAAGTGGGCAAGCTGATGGTGGACGCAGGCCTGGTCGTGATCACGGCCTTCATATCACCGTTCCGTTCAGAGCGGGATATGGCGCGTTCGATGTTCGCACCCGGACAGTTTGTCGAGATTCACCTGGATGTTCCCTTGAGTGTTGCAGAATCCCGTGATCCAAAGGGGCTGTATGCCAAGGCCAGACGAGGTGAGTTGCCTCACTTTACCGGTATTGACAGCCCCTATGAGCCACCTGCCAACCCCGAGTTGACGCTGAGAACCCATGAACTCACCACTGAAGAGTGTGTTGAACGGGTCCTCAAGTGGATGTAGCGGCTCCGCGTGTGTCGAGTTGGGCGCGAATTTCTGCGTGGCGGCTTTCGGTGATGGGATAGTTCCACATCAGGGCCGCTGCGGCCAGATAAAAGACTGAAGGGAACGTCGAGAACAGGAACCGGACACCGAAGATCTGGTCCGGGCCATTGTTTCCACCAGCCTGGAAATCAAAAAATGCCAGGCCATACATCGCCAGTGCCGTGCCGAGGCTGGCAACCAGCTTCTGCACAAACGACCAGCTGGAGAAAAACAGTGCCGCGCGGTTTTCCCCGCTGTGCAGTGTGTCGAGGTCAATCACGTCCGCCTTCATCGAGTTCGGTAACATCGATCCAAACCCGCCGGCTGCAAACCCGGTCATGATCGTAATCGGCAGCATGAGCCAGAAGTCTCCGTCACCGAGCAGCATGTACAAGGGATGCGCGCATCCGATCAGCACAAATGACCCCATGTAGGCGCGATGTTTGCCGAACCTGGCAGCCAGTTTCATCCAGATCGGCACGCTCAGGAGATTGGTAACGTAGAAAAATGCGAGCATGTAGATCGCCTTGTCTTCCGCATTCAGCACATCGGCAATGAAGAAGATATACAACGGCGTGGTGATGCTGAGCCCGATGGATCCTACCGTGAATGCAGAAACCAGCTGGAGAAATGGCTTGTTCTTGGCCATGAGCTTCAGGCCGGTCATCACCGGCAGCGTCGCAGTAACCGAGATGCTTGAGTTCGGTGCGCCCCACAGCGTCAGGATTACGCAAAGCGGCATCACGATGAGCATGGTGTAGCAGACCAGTTGAAGTACCGTTTCGGTGCCACCAATCGCGAAAACAAGCAAAGCAATAGCCGGTATGGCTTGCGCAAGGAATTGCCCGAACACGCCCGAGATGGCGCGGGCGGCGGTAATCCGGGTTCGCTCATTGTAGTCGGGCGATAGCTCTGCGCCCCAGGCGTAGTAAGGGATAAGCATGAGTGTGGTACCAAGCGACAGGGTCATGCTCCAGATCAGCAGATGGGCCGCACCGGCCCCTTCGGGTGGCAGGAACAGTTGATAAATGCTGATCATCATCAACGGCACGGAGAGTGCGATGTAGGGCTTGCGACGCCCCCAGCGGGATCGGGTGTGATCACTGATGTAACCCATGAGCGGGTCGGTGATGACGTCAAACACACGTGAGAGCAGCAGAATCGTGCCAATCAGGCCGACCGAAATGCCGACGTCATTGGTGTAAAAACGTGGTATGAAAACGATGACCGGAAATATTGACATCATCACTGGCATATCGGCCAGGCTGTAATAGAACAAAGTGGACTTCTTCAGGGGCTGCATGGTCTCTCCTTTACTTGATCGGAGCATACACGGCAGACATGCGCTTGGGGTACCATCCTCCGGATGAACGCCTATCACCCGACTGACCCGGCTGTGCTTGCAGATCCATCTGTTGCCCACAGGTGGTTGCTTGAGCAGGCTCCGGTCCATTACGAACAGCGGTTCGACCCCCCTTTTTTTGTACTGTCCCGTTACGCTGATGTGAATGCTGCGCTGCGGGATATCCAGACCTTCTCGAGCGAGTTCGGACAAGGCCCACGATTCACGCCACCACGCGGGATGTTATCCGACCCGCCGCAGCACACATTTTTTCGCAGCCTCGTGCAACAGGCTTTCAAACCGGCTGCGATCGAAGCGATGCGATCACGGGTGCTCGGACTGGCAGCGGACCTTCTTGAATCAGTACCCTCCTCTGGAGAGTGGGACCTGCATGAAGACTACGCTTTTCCGTTGCCGGTAATCGTCATCTCCGAGATGCTTGGGGTACCCAGGGAAGATCGACATCTGTTCAAACGCTGGTCCGATGCTTCCGTGGCAGCGATGGGCGCTGAAGATCCATCGGTTTATGCCACGGATCTGATGGCGCTCGGGAGTTACCTGCTCGATGCGATTCGGGAACATCGCAAACACCCGGAGCGGGACAACCTCATCGCCACGCTGGTACGTGCCCGACAAGGCGATCGTGGGCTTGATGATGAAGAAATCCAGGGCGTTCTGTCGCAACTTCTGGTCGGTGGCAACGAGACCACGACCTCTGCCATCACCAACCTCGTGTGGCGATTGCTCGAGAGACCTCTCCTGTGGGATCGCGTTGTCCGGGAACCGGCTTGTCGTGAAAGTGCGTTGGAGGAAAGTCTGCGCTTTGATCCACCCGTGCTTGCGCTGTATCGCAATACGACTCGCGAAGTAAAACTGCACGACGTCACCATTCCCCGTGGCAGCAAGGTCATGATGTACTACGCCGCTGCCAATCGTGATCCGCGGCTGTGGGACAACCCTGATGAATTCAATATTGATCGCACGGGTCGACATATGTCGTTTGGACTTGGGGTGCACTTCTGCCTGGGCGCGCAGTTGGCAAGGCTCGAAGCCAGTTGTGCACTGGAAGCGCTGGTCACCCATTTTCCGTGCCTCAGGCTGGTAAATGCAGGGGAACGAATTCCGCCATTTTTCCTGTGGGGCCGCAAACGGCTACCCGTCATCAACGGAGGTTGACCGCATGATCGTTGGTATCCACCACGTTGCCATCGGTGTTCCAGACCTGGACCGGGCGCTCGATTTTTATACCGGCGTGCTCGGTTTCAAGGCGGTACAGAGAGGTGAATGGGACCGTTCACATCCGCTGGCTGATCGCGCCGTCGGATTGATGGATACGTCGGCCAGAATGGCCATGCTGAAAGCACCAAACGCCTATCTTGAAGTCTGGGAATATCGACATCCGGTGCCGGCGGACCTGCGTTCGCGTCCTTGTGATCTGGGGTACCCGCATTTTTGCCTGCAGGTCCGCGACATCCAGGCTGAATATGAACGACTGAGCGCTGCAGGCATGACGTTTGTTGCCGATGCCCCGGTCGATTTTGGGACCAGTTCTGCTGTGTACGGGAAAGATCCGTTTGGCAACATCATCGAAATCTATGAAATCCGCGATCCCGCGATCGCCCAGTTGTGAGGCTCCATCATGAATGACGCCACCGTTACCCTCGCTGACTACAAGACGCTCCTCGACCCCTATGATGCGTACAAATACCTGCGTGACAACGCACCGGTGAAGTTTGAGCCACTGTTGTCCGCCTATATCGTGACGCGTTATGACCTGGTGCGAGAAGCGATTCGGGATACCGCGACGTACTCCAGTCAGTACGATGGTTTTCTCGCCAAGTCCCAGGAGATCGCTTTTTCCAGCGCACCACCGGAGGTGCAGAAGCGGTTGCTCGAAATCAATGGCGAGATGGTTCACATTCCGCCCACCATGCTGACGCTCGATGAACCGGCGCACACACGCTACCGTTCGCTGGTCAGTCAGCTCTTTACCGTCTCAGAAGTGAAAAAGGCGGAAGCGACCGTTCAATCGGTAGTAGATGCAAAGCTGAAAAATCTGACCAACAGGCGCGAAGCCGATTTTGTCACCGAGTTCGGCTTTCCCGTGCCACTGCGGATCATCGGAGATCGGCTGGGCATCCCGGAGGAAGATCGCCCCTTCTTTGATGTGGCAGCAACGGCGGCAGCCTCCGCGTTGCGATTGACGCCGCTGACGCCGCAGGAGCTTGTACAACGATTCGAGACTGGGCTGAACCTGCAGAAACTGCTGATCCGCCTGGTCGAGGCGCGTCGTCGGGAACCACAACAGGACATGATCAGTATTCTCGCCAACAGCACCCTGGAGGGGGTGAATCGTCCACTCACACATGGCGAGGCGCTCAGTATCCTGAATCAGTTCCTGGTTGCTGGTCACGAGACAACAACCAGCACGTTTGGCTGGGGCATGCTGCTGCTGTGCCGCAATCCGCAGGTGCAGGAAGACATTCGTGGCAATCCGAAACTCATTCGGACTTTTGTGGAGGAAGCGCTGCGACTGGAGTCGCCCGTTCAGGGCTTGCCCAGACTTGTCACCAGGGACACGATGTTGGGCGATCAGCCGCTGAAGGCCGGAGACATGATCATGCTCCGGTACGGGGCAGCCAATCGTGACGAACGCCAGTTCGAAGGCCCGGATCAGGTTGATGTTCATCGTGAAAAAGCGGGCATGCAGCTCGCATTCGGTGCTGGTGTGCACTTCTGCATCGGCGCGCCACTGGCACGCCAGGAGCTGAATCTCGGGTTCCTCGCGATTCTGGATCGGCTCAAGAACATCCGCTTGTCAGCAGGGCATCCACCACCGGAAGCCGAACCCAGCTTCATCCTGCGCAACCTGCCTCATCTGCATATCAGCTACGAGCTGCGCTGATGACGGGTTCACGCAAGTCGATATTCATCACCGGTGGCGCCGGTGGCATGGGCGTGGCAACGGCCAGAAAATTTGTCGACGCGGGCTGGTTTGTTGGTTTGTTTGACAGCGACAGCGTGCGGGTCGAGGACGCGGTTGCATCGTTCAACCAGGATCAGGTCTGGGCCTCGGTGCTCGATGTCACCGATGAACAGGCCTACATCCGGGCAGTCACCGGTTTTGGCGAGCGGACCGGTGGTCACATGGACATCCTCTTCAACAACGCCGGGATCGCACCTGGCGGGTGGTTTGACGAGATGCCGTTGTCGACCATGCGCCAGATCATCGACATCAATGTCTGGGGCGTGATCATCGGTACCCGGGTGGCCCTGCCACTGCTGCGCAACACGCCTGATTCCCTGGTCATGTCGACGGCGTCTGTTGTAGCGACACATGGGCATGCACTGCGCGCGGTGTACTCCGCGTCGAAATTTGCAGTTCGGGGCCTGACCGAAGCGCTTAGCCTCGAGTTCGAGCGATTTGGTATCCGGACAGCGGATGTATTGCCGGGGTGCATCGATACGCCGATGCTGCGTGGTTCGATCTCCGCGCGGTCAGGTGCCGACTTCGATGAACGTCTGTTTGACAGCTTCCCTAAAGAGGGGCCGTTCCGGGTGATGCCAGCTTCGGCCATCGCCGATGCCGTGTGGAACGCCTACCACGGTAACACGGTGCATTGGTATGTGCCTGAAGAGGTAGGGGATATCGATCGGCTCAAGGGCGCTGATTACGCGGCAGCGAGGGAATCGACGCGCGCTTTTCTCTTTGATCGAAGAAAAAGCTGAAACCCGGGCTCGCAGTGAGCCGGGTTCCAGAAATACCAGGATGATCAGTTGCTGGAATCAGCGACGTCGATCGTGATTTTCGTGTGCAGCGCTTTGTAGCGGCCTGCCGTAATTTCGCTGGCCAGCACGTTGGCACCGCTCGCCGAGGTATCACAAGCCATCTTGACGTCAGTGCGACTGCCAGCCTCCCACCGGGTTCCATTGATGTAGAAGCGGGGGTTCTTGTCACTCTTGTCGACAAAATGGTGTCGATCGGTCACCAGACCAACGCTTGCGGCATGGAATTCTGAATGGCAGTTTGCAAAGCCTCGCTGGTCTGCAAAGGTGCCATCTCGAGCTTCGGAGAGGGCAGAAAATGCGAGCAGTGGAAGGGCCAGAAAAGAGAGCTTGTTCATTTCGTTTCCTTGGTTACCGATCTGGTTCAGATCATGTGTTACCTAAAGTAACGAAAGGAGGTATATATGGGAACATACGTAACGTAGAATCCTGATTGCAGAAGTGAACAGGAAGCCCGTGATGTCCGATGCACTACCTGGTGCCTTTGATCTGGACTGGAATCTCATTCGATCGTTTGTCGCGGTGGCGCGCGCGGGCAGCCTTGCCGGGGGGGCCAAAACCCTTGGCATCGCACATCCCACTGTCGCCAGGCACCTTCAGCATCTGGAGGAGAGCCTTGGGTTCTCCCTCTTTGCCCGAACCTCGCACGGGCTGGTCATGAACGAAGCAGGCGAGCAGCTCTTCGTGGCGGCGACGCCGATGCAGTCCGCCGCCCTCATGTTGCGCAACACTGTGGATACCATGGGCGAGCGGCCCGTGGATCGGGTGCGTGTCACTGTGGCTGAATTGACCGCTGAGTTGTTACCTGCGTTGACACCCGCCGCGCCGAGCCAGCTTGCGGGTCTTGGTATTGCGATGGACGTGCTGGTCACCCGTACGCAACTCAATCTGCTCGACCGTGAAGCGGATATCGCGGTACGACATGTACGGCCAACCCAGCAGGATCTGATCTGTCGACGTGTGGGGTCGATCCGCATGCGCGCGTACGCGAGCGAAGCGTATCTGGAGGGTTACGGGCAGCTGACCCATGGCAATGTTGCCAAACACCGTCTGATCGACGGCTTTCCGACTGCGGAGTTCCTGGCTGCTGCGCGGACTCAGGGCTTTGCGTTTCGTGACGAGCAGGTTGTCTTTCGCAGCGATTCGCTGGCTTGTCAGAAATCGGCTGCGAAGTCCGGTTGGGGAATTGGTGCGTTTCCGGATGCACTGGTTAACAAAGGTGATGGCCTGCACGAAGCCTTCGCAGAAGGTGCTCCGGTCGATTTGCCGGTGTGGCTGGTGGCGCGCCCGGAAGTACGCGATAACAAGGCGTTGAAAGCCCTGTTCGACAAGATCGGCAATGGCCTTGAAACCCGCCTCGCCCGGAGTATTCATGAAGGTTCGTCGCGAGGGTGACGAGATGCGCGAGAAGACAGTGTGGTGCGCCCTTGCAGGCGCGCAGTCGTACTAACAGTACGGCGAGCACCTGGAAGGAGCACGCGCTGTGTTTTCACGACTATCGGCAGCCGTAGCAGAATGTTCATGAATAGTCCGGGCCAGGAGGCTGCGCGGTAGCAGGCGGCGGTGCGAGGCGAGTGTCAATTCGAGACCGATTTTTCGTTCGTTTGAGGCACTTGAGCTAAGTGCTACGTAACGAAAACAAACGGAAAAGCGGGCCATCGTTGCGCCGCCGCAGCCTGCTGATCTTCTGCCGCGCAGACTCCCGGCGATCCACACCTGACTGAACCTATAACCTATGTCAGACGATGCGGCTGGCACGCGCTACGCGCGCGCGTAGCGGCTACTGGACGCGCTCGCCGACAAACGGGATCGTGCCCTGTGGATTACCGATGGTGCCAGAGACCGTTTCACCATCGACCGTGCCGGTGTACTGCATTTCCAGCGTGCCAATCGGAATCGTGATGGTCATCGGAAACGAAAACGTGTTGCCATCGACCTTGATTTCCTTGATTTCGACTGTCCCACGGGGACCTGCATAGGTGCCCGAGTAACCAGCGTCGGCAACCTTGATTGTCAGCATCGGGTTGGTGGTACCACGAGGTGTTTCGACCGTGAGCTTCCATAGACCGACGACACCGGACGTGTCCGCCTGGAGCGTTGCGATGATGCCGGTGAGTGCAACGAGTAGGGCGATGGTTCGACAGATCATCATGGAGGGTTAAACGCCTGGATAGTGGTGGCAGGCAGTGAAACATGCTCATCTGCGTGTGTCACGTCGCTGCTGACTATGGTAGTGAATGCACGATGGTATGCTGTAGCCTGTATTATTCATGAATTGCCTGCTGCGGTTGCCGATAGCAGCGAAAACACCGGGCGTGCTCCTTCCGTGTGGTCGACGTGCTGTCAAGCACGCCTGCGCGCGCTCCGGTCCGCGCCACGCGGCGTTTTCACTACTCTCGACGCCCTCGTTACGCCCCTTCATGAATAATGCGGGCCGGGAGCGTCAGGCAAAAGAGGCCCATATTTGTGAGTGTTGACACATCCGTTCCGTACAGTGCTGCAACCGGCTATCGTGTGGCGCCGCCCGCACACGTACCGGCATCGGCCATCATCGAGCTCAATTACCATACCTTTGGTGGACATGGTGATGCAGGCTTCCAAGGTGATCACCAACTGGCCTGGAAAACTCTGCAGCATGATGGCGGTCCGGCACTTCGCTGGACACCCATGAACGGTGGGCACTGGATCGCGATGCGGGCGAACCTGATTGGTGACGTGCTCGATCAACCGGATCTCTTTTCCAGCCGAATTCTCGCGTTGCCCAAAGAGGTGGGGGAGGTCTATCGCTTCATCCCGTTGAGTCTCGATCCACCAGAGCACACCCCCTATCGATCCCTGCTGGTCCCCCTGTTGTCGGCAAAGGTTGTGCGTGACAAGGAATCCGACGTTCGAACGCTTGCCCGCGATCTGGTGGACAAGGTTTTTGAACGGGGCCGTTGTGACTACGTCGCCGAGTTTGCCAACATCCTGCCGATTTCGATTTTCCACCAGCTGGTGGCGTTCCCGGAACAGGAACGCGAACGATTGCGTCAGATGGCGTACAGCGCCAATGCGGCGAGTCCGGCATCAGTGGCTTCAATGCTGCAGCAGATTGCCGATTTTCTCGCACCCATCATCCTGGAACGGCGACAAAATCCTGGTTCTGATCTGGTCAGCCAGTTGCTTCAGGGCGAGGTTGGTGGCCGGCCGATCAGTGATCAGGAAGTCATGCACATGTGCCAGCAGCTGTTCATCGGTGGTTTTCACACCACCGCAGGCACGCTGGGGTTTGTCACCATGCATCTGGCACGGCATCCGGAACTGCGCGCGAGACTGGCCGCCGAACCGGATCGAACCAAAGGCCGGCTCAATGAACTGATGCGGCGTTTTTCCATGGTCGGCATACCACGAACCGCAACCAGGGACTGCACCCTGGGTGGGCAGGTGATCCGCAAGGGGGAGGCGGTCTATCTGCCACTGGTACTCTACAACCTTGACGAAGCTGTCTTTGCGGCGCCACTGGAGGTCGACTTTGATCGGAAAGCGATTCCGCATGCAACCTTCGGACGAGGAATTCACAAGTGTCCGGGGTCGGCGCTGGGAATGACGGAGGTCGCCGTGGCGATCGAAGAGTGGCTGAAACGCATTCCCGATTTTCGGATCGAAGAGGAAGAGGCAGTGCGGATCAAGGGTGGCAGTGTGGGCGGCGTTGAACGATTGCCACTGGTCTGGGATTGACCCGGGATGGCAGGGCGGATCTGATCTGGCGGACTGAGCGGGGAGTCGCGTACTCGGCTGACGTGCGCCATTTCACTGTGCGTTAAGGTATCGTCTGTCAACCATAAGCTGACAAATCGAGGGAAGCTGAATGCGACTGTGGCAAATCCAGTTCTGGCTGGGGCTGATGTGGCTGGCAGGCTGCACGCCACCTGAACCGGCTGAAACGGTTGCCACGACAGCGCCTGCGGTCGGATTTCGTGTTGGCGTTGCGAGTGCCGAGATGTCGCCGGAGCCGGGCGCCTTCATCGCGGGTGACGCACGCAATCGCCGATTCTCCGGTGTGCATGACCCATTGTTTGTGAAGGCCGTGGTTGTGCAGAAAAATGCGGACATGATCGCGATCGTCACGGTCGACAATATCGGGCTCACTCGTCCGGACATCGAAGCCATGCGGCAACGCGCGGTGGCTTACACCACCACCGTCAACGGCTTGCTGCCTGAGCGGATCATCATCAGTTCCACGCATACTCATTCCGGCCCGGATGTGGTTGGCCTCTGGGGCAGGGATGAGCATTCCAGTGGTCGGGATCCGGTGTATATGGACCGGCTTACTACAGCAGTTGCTACCCAGGTTGCTGCGGCAGCGGCCAGCATGCGGCCTGCGACGATGCGGGTCGCCACTGGTGTGCATGACCTTGCCTGGGTCCAGAATGTGACAGAACCCGCATTGCTCGACCGGCAGATGGGAGTCGTGCAATTTCTCGATGAGTCCAGCATGACCATCGCCACACTCACCAACTTTGCCTGCCACCCTACCGTGATGGATTCAGTTTCCGATCAGGTGTCAAGCGACTATGTGGCAGGGTTCTATCGGGTGATGGCCGATCATCTGCCGGGTGAACATCTTTTTCTTCAGGGCGCTATCGGCGGTTGGGTGCAGCCCGACAAGACCGATCGCGATTTTGTACTGGCAGACCGGTACGGCGCTTCGGTTGCGCACGCTGCACTGACGCTGTTGCTGGACGCGGATCAGAATGACCAACCTGATCTGGCTTTCGCCCGTCGTGAGTTTCAGATTCCGCTGCAGAACCCCGGATTCCAGGCGCTGCTTGAAGCAGGTGTGCTGAAGAGGCCGCTTGACAACGGCATGCTCACCACAGAAACCGCGTGGTTTACCATTGGTGATGCCGTCTTTGTCACGCATCCCGGTGAGACGTCACCCCAGTATTCACTGGATACTCGCGCACTGCTTGATCGACATCACAGCTTTGTACTGGGTCTCACGGGGGATGCGCTTGGGTACATTCTCAAGCCGGAGTACTTTGCAGCCGGCGCAGCTTATCCCTCGGCTGACTATCTGACCGCGACGTCAGTTGGACCCGATGCGGGTCCATTGTTGATGGAGAATATCGGCATGCTGGCACGATCGGTGCGCGAGGCACACCCGTAGTGCGGGTGACTCATCGACGGGAGTTCACATGTTGACACGCGAGCAGATCGAGCGGACTGCCCGGCAACTTGAAGCCGCAGAGAAAAACCGTCAGCAGATGCGATCCGTGTCGTTCGAATACCCGGACATGGATGTCAACGATGCGTATGCGGTTCAGAAGGCGTGGATGGACCTCAAGATGCAGGCCGGACGACGCATCATCGGTCGCAAGGTGGGCTTGACGTCCCGTGCGATGCAGCAGGCCATGCAGATCAATGAGCCCGACTTTGGAGTGCTGCTCGATGACATGCTGTTTGCCGAAGGCGCAGAGATTGAAGTCGGTCGATTCACCGATCTGCGTCTGGAAGTTGAACTGGCCTTCGTACTGAAGACGCCGCTCCGGGGGCCCGGGGTACGTGTCACCGATGTACTGGCCGCAACCGCCTACGTGGTGCCTGCGGTTGAGCTGATCGCGGCACGTACGTTTCGAATAGACCCGCAGACACACAAACCACGTGGGGTCATCGATACGATCTCTGACAACGCAGCCAGTGCAGCGGTGATGATTGGTGGGCGCCCGGTGCCGGTGGATGCCGTTGATCTACGCTGGGTCGGCGCGTTGTTATCGAAAAATGGCGTGATCGAAGAAAGTGGTGTGGCCGGTGCGGTGATGAATCATCCGGCCAACGCCGTGGCCTGGCTTGCCAACAGGTTTGGTGACCTCGGCGAAACACTGGGTGCGGGTGAATTGATACTGTCCGGTTCGTTCACCCGCCCGCTACTGGTGGCACCGGGCGAGATCTGGCACGTCGACTTCGGTTCGCTGGGTTCATTTTCGTGCCGGTTTGTCTGATCGACGGGTTGAAAGATCTGTCAGCGGCTATTTTTTCTCTGTAAAAAAATCAGCACGAGGTGTCATGGTCGAGTCATAAACAGGCTCTTCCAGATCAACACGATACTTGGCGGTGCTGGCGCCCGTAATGCCGTAGGTGCCCAAGTGTACGCGCATGTTCTGGTACCACTCGCACTGGAAGTGGGCGGCGAGCGCTGCCTCCGATTCCCAGCGTTCAAACACACGAATTCGTCCTGGAATACGTGGATCCGGGCACCAGTCATAATCCTGGCAACCGGGCTCGGTCAATGCGCCTTCGATCAACGGCTTGGCAGAGGCAAGTGCCGGTGCGACGTTTTCCGGTGGCATGTCGATGGTGCCGGAAATGATGATTCGGGTAGCCATGTGTAATCCTTATTTTCGGTCTCGCCACCAATCGGCGAGCTGTATGGGTGATCGTTGTTCCCACTCCACCAGGTTCGGCGGCGTGCCTGCGGGAAGTGGTGGATTGACTGTGCGTGGCAAGGGAGAAGCTCCGTTTACCGGATCGAGCCACTCCAGTTGCATGCTTTCTACGCAATCATCATACGGTTGATTCCGGTGATAGTCCGCATCCTGGTGGGTAAAGAACGCGATCTTGCTGGTGAAGCTGAGAAATGCATACCAGGTGCGGGGCGCCTGTCCCTTCCAGTACTCGTAACGAATGACTCCGGTTTCATGTGCCAGCGTCTGATCAACCAGTTCGGTGATCATTGCCTCGAAGCGTGTTTCCATGCCGGGTCTTACCTGCAGACGAACCATCAGTGTTGCCAAGCGTTACCACTCCCTGGCACGGGACAGCAGCGCATCCCAGTGCCCTTGTCGGAAAACAGTGATTGAGCCCTGATCGGAGAACCGGTAGTCGTACGCGATGCTGTGCGCAGGCGAGATACAGAAGCGCGCGATGTTCAGCCGGTCGGGCTGTGCGTCCAGCCACGGGCGCGGTGAGAGGATCGGCAGCCCGTCCACGACAATCGGCCCTCGATCAGGAAAGGTGCATTCCACAAAACACTGCTGGAAGCAGCGATAGATGACCGACTGGGTTTCGTTCAACCGGTAGCGGTATTCAACTTCGCCGTCATGGTTGATGCGCACGTCATCGGGTTCGCCGACATGGCTCCGCACGTCCTCCGGTGACACCGAGAAGGGCAGTCCATTGACGGCCACTCCAGGCGTGACCCTTACAGGAAAATGACGATCGCCCAAACCGAAGCTGTCAGCAGGATGGCGACTGTACCGAACGCGCCAATCAGTCTGGGTATGCTCTGTATGGTGTCGGCGTTGAGTCCGATCGCATGCAGCACGCGGCTCACCACCAGTGCCGCGCCCATGCCATGCATGGCAGTCGCACTGGCACCGTGCACTTCGAGCAGCCCGAACAGGATGAGGATCATCGGCACCCACTCGATGAAGTTGCCGTGGCGTCGCATGGCAGCGTGGAGGTCTGAACGGTCGCCATCGCCAATCGGGATACCGAGTTTGCCGCGGATACTTCCCGCGATGAAACCGAGGACCAAGGCGATCAGGCCCAGAATACCGGCGTACAGCAGGGTAACGGTTGGCAGGATCGTCATGATCAGACCTGGTCAGGAAGCTCACCGGATTAGGGCTGCTCCGGCGATGGCTGTCAAGCGACCCGGTTGATAAACTGCCGGGCTCTCGAAATCACGGGTTCTAGCATGAAGATCGAATTTTCCGCCGAAGACGAACAGTTCCGCGCGGATGTCAAAAAATTCCTGGCGACCAAACTGACGCCGGCAATGCGCAGTGAAGCCCGCAAGACGACTACCGTATTCGCCGAGAAGGATCTCGCCATGAAATGGCAGGCGATCCTCGTTGAAAAAGGCTGGGCAGTGCCGACTTGGCCGGTTGAACATGGCGGCCCGGGCTGGTCGATCACAAAAAAGTACATCTTCAACGAAGAACTGGCCAAGGCCGGTGCTCCGGGGCTTATTCCGCTCGGACTGCGCATGCTCGCGCCGGTGCTGTTCAAGTACGGTACCGAAGAGCAGAAAGCGTACTACCTGCCTCGCATGCTGTCCGGCGAACACTACTGGTGCCAGGGCTATTCCGAGCCGGGTTCAGGTTCCGACCTGTCGAGCCTCAGGAGCACCGCCGTGAAAGACGGTGATGACTACATCATCAACGGCACCAAGATCTGGACCACCCATGCGCAGTTTGCTGATCACATTTTCTGCCTGGTGAGAACGGACCCCTCGGTTCGGCCGCAGAAGGGCATCAGCTTTGTCCTGATACCGATGAATACACCGGGCGTAAAGGTCGAACCCATCATCACGATGGCCGCGGATCACGAAGTGAATCAGGTGTTTTTTGACGATGTCAGGATTCCCCAGAGCAATCGTGTTGGCCCGGAAAACGAGGGCTGGACGCTGGCCAAGTACCTGCTCGAGTACGAGCGTGGTGGTGGTGCAGCATCGGCGGGAATCAAGGTCGCTCTGGAGGATCTGAAAACCATCGCCAGACAGGAACGTGACGATGGGACGGCGTTGATCGATGACCCGCATTTCCGTGGCCGCATCAGTGATCTGGAAATTCGCACTGAAGGGCTCGAATTTCTTGAGCTCACCACGTTGTCCCGTCTGTCAAAGGGTGAAAGCCCCGGTGCCGGATCGTCGCTGGCCAAGAACACGTCGGTGGAGATCAACCAGGCGCTGAGCACGCTGAAGATGGAGGCGATCCACTACTACGCGTTGCCACATGCCAACCTGATCTCGCTGAATGGCCATGCCCATCCCTGGATTGGACCGGACTACGCAGAGACGGTGACGGCGCGTTATCTCAACGCCCGCGCCAGTTCGATTTTTGGCGGCGCGAAAGAAGTCCAGAAGAACATCATCGCCAAGACCGTGCTCGGGCTTTGATGGCGTGACAATTGCTAATTATTGTTGAAAAGTTATTGGCAGGAGTTTTTCGGCATGAGCTTTTCGGCATGAGCTTTTCGGCATTGGTTTTCGATAGCAGTAATAAGGTATCCACCAGGTTTCAGAGGGAGCAGTCATGAGTCAGGCCCGAATCAACCGTAGCGGTCTTGCAGTCGCCGCACCAATCGACGCGCTTGTCGTCGGGCAGATTGCACCCGGTACCGGCGTATCTGTGGATGCGTTCTGGGCAGGATTTGCAGCCGCGCTGAAAGAACTGGGTCCGGTCAATCGGTCCCTGCTTGCCAGGCGGGATGACCTGCAGGCAAAGATCGATGCCTGGCATCTGGCACGTCGTGGCAAGGCGCATGACGCGGTGGCCTACAAGGCCTTTCTCAAGGAGATTGGTTACCTCAATGATCCGCCGGCGCCGTTCAAAATTTCGACCAGCAATGTGGACCCGGAGATCGCCCTCATGGCAGGGCCGCAACTGGTCGTGCCGGTCATGAACGCGCGGTATGCACTCAATGCAGCCAATGCACGATGGGGCAGTCTCTACGATGCGTTTTACGGCACTGACCTGATTCCGGAAACACCCGGACGTGAAAAGGGCTCGAGCTACAATCCGGGTCGCGGTGAACTGGTGGTGGCAGAAGCCGCCAAAGTCCTGGATCTGGCCATACCACTTGCACAAGCCAGCCACAGTGATGTGTCGGCCTACTTGTTGGCCGAAGCCGATGGCCGGTTGTCCCTGCGGGTGTTGACCCGTGATGGAGGCAACACCGGACTGGTTGATCCATCGGCTTTTGTTGGCGTCGTGAACGAAGCGGAGCCTTCTGTGCTGCTGTTCCGACACAACGGTCTGCACATCGAGATCCATATTGATCCAAAGCACCCCGTTGGGGCCGCGCATCCCGCTGGCGTGAAAGATGTGATCATGGAAAGCGCCATCACGACCATCCAGGATTGCGAGGACTCTGTCGCAGCGGTGGATGCAGCTGACAAGAGCGTGGTCTACGCACACTGGCTCGGTCTCATGAAAGGCACCCTCATCGAGGTGATGGAGAAGGGTGGGCGCACGATCACACGCAGACTCAATCCGGATCGGGAATATACCGGTGTTGATGGCAAGCCGTTCACCTTGCACGGCCGCAGTCTGATGCTGGTGCGCAACGTCGGTCATCTGATGACCACGGATGCTGTGCTGGATGCCGAAGGCAACGAAGTTCCGGAAGGGTTTCTCGATGCGTTTGTGACCTCGTTTTGTGCCGTCCATGATCTCAAGCAGACTGGTTTGTTGCAGAACTCCCGTGCGGGCAGCGTGTACATCGTGAAACCCAAGATGCATGGACCGGAGGAAGTGGCATTGACTGTCAGTCTCTTTGGCAAAGTGGAAGACACGCTTGGCCTGCCGAGAAATACGCTCAAGCTCGGCATCATGGACGAAGAGCGACGTACCTCGGTGAATCTGCGCGCCTGCATCTTCGAAGCGCGCGAGCGGGTGGTGTTCATCAACACCGGGTTCCTGGATCGCACCGGGGATGAGATCCATACCAGCATGCAGGCCGGCGCCGTGCTGCCCAAGGAAGAGATCAAGGCGCAGCCGTGGATTGTTGCCTACGAAAACGCCAACGTCGATGCAGGACTTGCAACGGGCTTCCGAGGACGGGCTCAGATCGGCAAGGGCATGTGGCCGAAGCCCGACGAAATGAAGGAAATGCTCAAGGCAAAGATTGCCCACCCGAGAGCCGGTGCGAATACCGCCTGGGTACCATCACCCACCGCAGCCACGTTGCATGCGCTGCACTATCACGATGTCAGTGTCGACGCAGTCCAACAGACGCTTGAACTCCGCGAGGCTGCGAGTGTTGATGAAATCCTGCGCATTCCCCTTGCTGCCGGGCGCAATTTTTCGGCCGAAGAAGTGCAGAAGGAACTCGACAACAATGCCCAGGGCATCCTCGGCTATGTGGTGCGCTGGATCGATCAGGGTGTCGGCTGTTCCAAAGTGCCTGACATCAATAACACAGGATTGATGGAAGACCGCGCAACGCTGCGTATATCGTCGCAGCACATTGCCAACTGGTTGCACCAGGGAATCTGCTCGCAGGCGCAGGTGATGGAAACGCTGAAGCGGATGGCAAAAGTGGTGGATGGGCAGAATGCCGGCGATGCGATGTATCAGCAGATGGCACCAGATTTCGATGACAGTGTGGCGTTTCAGGCGGCGTGTGATCTGATCTTCAAAGGGCTGGAACAACCCAATGGTTATACGGAACCGGTGCTGCATCGGCGGCGACGGGAGGCCAAAGCGCGCTCGATGCAGGAGCCGATTCTGTAGGAGCGCTCTCCAGATCACGAAAAGTCCTTTCTCGCTGACTTCTTCGCGGCCGCAGACCGCTTCCACGCGTCAAAATCCATCCCTACGGGTGATCGTGTGGCCGCTCCACTCCCGAGGGAATGCGAATCCGTTCGACAAGCTGCCGCACGCTGTCCGGTGGTGCGGGAAAAAACCTCGCAACCGCATAGGCCGCGCCGAAGTTCAGCAGTGCACCGACAGTGCCAATTCCCTCGGGTGAAATGCCAAACCACCAGTGCTCTGCAGTATTGCTGACCGGGTCGATGAACTTGAACCAGGTGATATAAATCAGCGTGAAGATCAACCCTGCCAGCATGCCGGTTATGGCGCCCTCGCGATTCATCCGCTGGTCGAAGATGCCCATCAGAATGGCGGGGAACAGCGATGCAGCGGCGAGCCCAAACGCAAATGCCACCACTTCCGCTACAAAACCAGGTGGATTGATCCCCAGGTAACCGGCCACGACGATCGCCGTACCGGCTGCAAGCCTTGCGTAGCGCAGTTCCTGCTTGTCGGTGAGTTCCCATTGCAGAGTCTTTTTCAGCAGGTCATGGGAAATTGATGTGGAGATCACCAGCAGCAATCCGGCGGCTGTGGAGAGGGCTGCGGCGAGTGCACCCGCAGCCACCAGTGCAACCACCCAACCGGGCAACGCTGCGATCTCCGGATTGGCGAGCACCATGATGTCGCGATCAACATAAACTTCGTTGCGGGTATCGCTCGGTGGATTGGTCACGGCGCGCGAACCTTCCTCGGTGAGCTGGCCCGTGAATTCGGGCTTGCCTGCAAACGGGATACCCGGTGCGTACTGCACCGCGCCATCGGCATTCTTGTCAACCCAGGCTATCAGACCCACATCTTCCCAGCGCTTGAACCAGTCATCGATGTATACATACGGCTGGTCGTGCACGGTGTTGATGAAGTTGAGCCGTGAAAATGCGCCAACAGCAGGTGCCGTCGTGTACAGAAGGGCGATGAACAGCAGCGCCCAACCCGCAGAACTGCGTGCATCCGAGACCTTTGGCACGGTGAAAAAACGGACGATCACGTGCGGTAATCCGGCGGTGCCGATCATGAGCGCCATGGTTATGGCGAAGATGTCGATCGTGTCCTTGGTGCCCTCGGTATAGGCATCAAAACCGAGGCCGACCAGTGTGTTGTCGAGCTTGTCGAGAACACTCTCGCCAGATCCATCGTTCACGGTATCACCGAGCCCAAGTTGGGGAATCGGGTTGTCGGTGATCAATATCGATATGAAAACTGCAGGTACGAGGTAGGCAAAGATCATCACGACATACTGCGCGACCTGTGTGTAGGTGATCCCCTTCATTCCACCCAGAACGGCGTAGACAAAGACGACTGCCATGCCAACGATGACGCCGGTTGAGATGTCCACACCGAGAAAGTTGGAAAAGACGATGCCAACTCCACGCATCTGTCCGGCCACATAGGTGAACGAAATCAGGATCAGGCAGACCACAGCGACAGCTCGCGCGCTCTTGCCGTAGTAACGGCTGCCGAAGAAGTCGGGCACGGTGAATTCACCGAATTTGCGCAGGTAAGGCGCCAGTAACAAGGCGAGCAACACGTAACCGCCGGTCCAGCCCATCAGGTAAACCGTACCGTCATAACCCATGAAAGCGATGATACCGGCCATCGACAGGAAGGACGCCGCGCTCATCCAGTCGGCGGCAGTTGCCATACCGTTGGCAATTGGATGTACACCACCACCGGCAACGTAGAATTCGTTGGTGGACGAAGCTCTGGTCCAGATCGCAATTCCGATGTAGAGCGCGAAGGAGAGACCGACAAAGAGGTAACTTAAGGTCGTGGTATCCATCTCAGTCGTCTGCCACGCCATGTTGATGATCGATGCGACGCATCCGTGCGGCGTAGACAAAGATCAGGATGACAAACAGGTAGATCGCGCCTTGCTGGGCAATCCAGAACCCGAGCTTGAAGCCACCCAGGCGGATCGTGTTCAGTGGTTCGACCAGCAGGATGCCAAAACCAAACGACACCACAAACCAGATGCTCAGCAGAACGGCCATCAGCCGAAGGTTGGCTCGCCAATAGGCGGACTTGTTCAAAATGCTCTTCCCCCGTGCTCCCCGGTATCGGACACATTGTAGAGGGTGTTCAGCATCAATTCAGTCGGCAGACCAAATCATGTCCGGCATGCGTATGTCCATCCTCATCTTCGCCCTGCTGTCATCTGCGACCGCATTTGGCAACATGCGCTGCGAGTACGGTACGGTTCGCCGGGGTCTGACGCCGTTTGAGGTGCTGCAGCGATGTGGAGACGCCGCATTTGAACAAACCCGGCTTGAACTTCGGGAGCCGGGTTACTACGTGCAGGTGGATGAGTGGGTCTATCAGCAAGGCACCAACAAATTCCAGCGACTGCTGCGGTTTGAAAACGGCCGTCTGCGCAAGATCGAACTGCTGGACAAGCCCAGAGGCTTCTCAACGCTCTATTGACTCGCTCCAAACTCGCCCGGACTATTCATGAATCTTTTGCGGCGGCTGCCGAACGACGGGAAACCACAGGGCGAGCTCCTTTCAGGTACTCGCCGTACCGGGTAGTACGACTGCGCGCCCTTTCAGTCCGCGCCACGCTGTCTTTTCCCGCATCTCGTCACTGGCGGTGAACCTTCATGAATAGTCCGGGCCAGGACAAGCCGCTGCACGTTCCAGCGCAGAGACCAGTCAGCTTGCCGGGTTCCTTCATTTGTCCCGGCATTCCGAACTGATCAATTCGCAAGAGCGAACTGGTCGGAAATTGTCTAGAGTCCGATCCGACCGGACCCGAGGTGCTGATCACGCGCGAGAGCGGGGCTCCACCGGGTTCAAGAACAAACTGCGGGGAACCTGATGACCGGACCACTGAAGGACGTCACCGTCCTGGATCTCACAGAACACATTGTCGGCCCTTATGCCACCAAACTGCTGGCCGACTTTGGCGCTGATGTCATCAAGCTGGAAAGTCCGGCCGGCGATCCGGCCAGACGCCTGGGACCCTTCAAGGACGGTATTCGCGGGCCTGATCGAAGTGGCACGTTTTTCTACTTCAATACCAACAAACGCTCGGTGGCGCTCGACCTGCATACGGCCACCGGTAGAGAAGCATTCTGGCGTATCGCGGAGCGCGCCGATCTGATCGTGGAGAGTTTTCGACCAGGCGTGCTTGATGCACTTGGTCTTGGCTGGGAGCAGATTCATGCGCGTTTGCCACGCCTGCCTCTGGTGTCGGTGTCCAACTTTGGTCAGCAGAGCCCGTACCGCGACTACCAAGGTTCGGAGCTGGTGCTGTACGGGTTTGGTGGGGAGATGTATTCAACGGGTCGACTGCACCGTGAGCCCGTGAAGATGTATGGCACGTCTGCACTGGTTCAATCCGGCTCAGCCCTGGTGACGGCGCTGATGGGAGCCCTGTTTGCAGGTCGTTATCAGGGTCTGGGTCAGCACGTGGATTTTTCCATCGTCGACAGTCATCTGGTGGGTGTGGACCGTCGCCACGCCACGGTGATCGGTGAACAGTACTCGGGACGCAAGACACTGCGAGCGCCAGCGTCGCCGCCGCCGGGCATTCTTGCCGGGTTGTATCGCTGTGCCGATGGCTGGATAGAAATTGCCGGTGGTGGAACGCGATTCCGCAACGTCCGCGAATTTCTTGGCGCTCAGGACTGGATGAAGGACCCGAAGTGGGACAACCCGGCGATTCAGGTCGATCCGGCTGCCATCCAGGAGTTCAACACACACTTCGCCTCCTGGCTGATGCAGCACACCAAGCAGGAAATCTGGGCAGCAGGTCGTCGAGCAAAATTCCTGTGCGGGCCTTTGTTTACGATCGCGGATGTCTTTGCCGACACCAATTTCCGCGAGCGTGGCTTGTGGCAGGAAGCCGAAACACCTGAGATGGGCAAGTTCAGGTTCCCCGGTCGACCGTTCATCATGAACAAGACCCCCTGGGCACTGCGCAGACTCGCGCCGCGCCTGGGCGAATACACCCATGAAGTGTTGACAGAAGTGTCGGTAACCTCGAAATCAGCAACACCATCGCCGGTGATCGGTACCCAGCCACCAAGACTTCCGCTGGACGGTGTACGTGTGCTTGATCTCACGGGTGTCTGGGCAGGAACGTTTGCGACCTTGTTGCTGGCCGACCTCGGTGCCGAGGTACTCAAACAGGAAAACCAGTTTGTCCTGCAACCCAATACCCGCAGTCTGCCCGTGGCGCACCTCACGAAGGCGATGACGCAGCAGGGGCCTGGTTGGCTCACTGGGTTGCCCAACAACGATCCGGGCGAGCGACCCTGGAACTACCACCCCATGTTCGTGAGTCTGTATCGAAACAAACGCAGCTTCACACTGGATATCCGCAAACCGGAAGGGCTGGAGATACTGGGCCGTCTGGTGGCGATGTCGGATGTGGTTCTCGAAAACAGTGCCGTCGGAACCATGGAAAAATTGGGTATCAGCTACGACTGGCTGCGCTCCCTGAAGCAGGACATCATTTTCATGCGCTCGCCTGGTTATGGCCTCAGCGGGGACTATCGGGACGCACGGACCATGGGCTCACATCTCGAGGGGGTGATGGGGCATCAGTTGCTGCGTGGCTACCGGAATGCAGAACCCAGCGAAAACAGTGGCATTTTTGCCGCCGACTACATCGCCGGTACGCAGATCGCATTTGCAGTCATGGCAGCCATCTGGCATCGCAACAACACCGGCGAAGGGCAGTTCATCGAGATGGCGCAAGCCGAGAACGCTGCCGCCCTGTTTGCGCAGGCGTACATGGGCCATAGCCTCAATGGCGAGAGTGGTGCAGCGCTGGGTAACCGCTCCATCTACGCGGCAGATGGCGAAGCGCCGTGTGGTGCCTATCCCTGCA
>Ga0105050_10002007_pt1 | contig 29668 bp, 29 predicted proteins | sample FRY01_FD_78088 | JGI IMG/M metagenome (GOLD analysis project Ga0105050, IMG submission 78088) | Freshwater microbial communities from Lake Fryxell liftoff mats and glacier meltwater in Antarctica - FRY-01 | ecosystem: Environmental > Aquatic > Freshwater > Ice > Glacier meltwater ...
ATGCGTCACGCCATCATAAAGTAAATGTGCAGATTAGGTGGGTGCACGCAGAAAAGCTGACAGAGGAAAATGTTGATGAGATTCTTGCCGGGTGTGATGGAATCCTTGTTCCTGGCGGATTTGGAAATCGAGCAATTGAAGGCAAAATTACTGCTGCGCACTGGGCGCGTATACACAAAGTTCCCTATCTTGGACTTTGTCTTGGTATGCAGGTTATGTGTATTGAATTCGCACGTGCGTTTATTGGAAAAGCAGCGAATTCTGTTGAGTGTGATGCAGACACCAAAATTCCTGTTGTTGCATTAATGGACGCTCAAAAAAATGTGACTGACAAGGGTGGTACCATGCGACTAGGAATCTATCCATGTAGACTACTGCCTGGAAGTAAAGCAGCTTTTGCTTATGGTGACCAAGATATCGTACAAGAACGGCATCGGCACCGATTTGAGTTAAATAATGAGTATAGAGATCAACTTGAAAAGGCGGGTTTGATTGTTTCAGGAGCATCTCCCGATGGACAACTTGCCGAAATTGTTGAATTAAAAGATCATCCGTTTATGGTGGCAAGTCAGTTTCATCCTGAGTTTCTTTCTCGTCCACATAGACCACATCCGCTCTTTGATGCATTTGTGGCTTCAATAATATTGCTGTAATAAAAAAGACCGTAAAAAGCAAAAAAGCCTGTCGGTAAGACAGGCTTTTTTTTAACTAATTAACTTTTTTTGTTACTTAGTATCTTGTTCGATAACTTCTTTTGTAACTGTACGAGTTACAACTTCTTCTGTTTTGTGTGCGCTTTCAACCACATCTTTTTTAGAGCAAAAACATCCTGTAAGAGAAAGTGATAGGCCAGAAAGAAGTAGAACAAGTGTCATGAAGTTTTTCATGGAATCCCCTAAAAGTTAAGAATGTTGATTTGTTTAAAAAGCTTTGCTCTACCACTACTTCCGCTTTTTTGGAGTACTTTTTTTGGTAGCTACCTTTTTAGATATGCTTTTCTTACTCTCTTCTTTCTTAGCTTCAATAAATGGGGAAGATACTAATGCGTAATTAAGTACTTCATCCATATGTTTCACATATTTTACTTCAAGATCTAATTTTATTTCTTTAAAAACTTCTTGCAAGTCATCTTTGTTATCAAAAGGAACAAGCACTACTTTGATACCATGTTGCTGAGCTGCAAGTAACTTTTCTTTAAGCCCGCCAACTCCTAGCACGCGTCCTCGAAGGGTGATTTCACCGGTCATGGCAATGTGTGGCTTTATAGGATTTTTACACAATGCTGAAACCATGGCGATACACATAGTAATCCCTGCTGAAGGGCCATCTTTTGGCGTTGCTCCTTCAGGAAGATGGATATGAATATCCTTGTTGCTATGGAAACCCTTTGGTACATTCAAGTCTCCTGCACGAGAGCGTATGTAACTTAATGCAGCATGTGCAGATTCCTGCATAACGTCACCAAGCTGCCCAGTTAAAGTTAAATTACCTTTTCCTGGAAGCACTGTTACTTCTGTTTCAAGTACATCGCCTCCCAGTTCTGTCCATGCAAGCCCCGTTGCAACACCAATTTTTACATCTGTTTCAAGTTTGGTCTGCTTATAATAAGCATTGCCTAACCATTCATGAACCAGTTCAGGAGTCACTGTAACAGACTTGGTATTTTTTTCTTTAAGAAGGACTTGAATAACCTTACGCATTAATTTAGATAAGGTGCGTTCAAGTTGTCGCACACCAGCTTCTTTGGTGTAATGCGCAATAATTTCGTTAATAACGTTATCACTGATTTTGCATTGGCGCCCAGAAAGTTCATATTCTTTGAAGTTTTTTGGAATTAAAAATTTCTTACAAATATCCAGTTTTTCAGTGTTGGTGTATCCAGAAAGTTGGATAACTTCCATTCTGTCAAAAAGTGGATAAGGAATACCGTCAATGTGATTTGCAGTTGCAATAAACATAATTTTTGAAAGGTCATATTCCGTATCAAGGAAATGGTCTACAAATGTTTTGTTTTGTTCAGGATCCAACACCTCAAGAAGTGCCGATGCAGGATCTCCGTGAACATCCATCGACATCTTGTCGATTTCATCGAGCAAAATAACAGGATTTACAGTTTTTACTTTTTTAAGTGCCTGAATAATTTTTCCAGGAAGTGCTCCGATATACGTTCTTCTATGCCCGCGAATTTCAGCTTCGTCGCGAAGTCCGCCAAGTGAAATACGTACAAAGTTTCGCCCTAAGCTTTCTGCAATAGATTGGGCAAGAGATGTTTTACCTACACCAGGAGGCCCTACTAAACAAATGATAGGCGAACGTTCAAGCGACTTTGAAAACTTCTTTGCGGCTAAAAATTCGATAATGCGTTCTTTTACTTTTTTAAGCCCTGCATGGTGCGTATTTAAAATCAGCTCAGCTTGGGTAAGACTAATTCTGTCTTTTGTTGATTTTTTCCAAGGGAGCGACGCAATCCAATCAAGGTAATGTCTGCTGACAACTGCTTCAGAGGAGAACGCAGGCATTTGTTCTAAACGTTTTAATTCTTTTTCTACTTTTTCAAGAACTTCTGCAGGAGGATTTAATTTTTTGATAGTTTCATGTAACTGTGCAAATTCACTTTGTTGGTCTTCTCTACCAAGTTCTTTGTGAATTGCTTTTATTTGCTCTGTTAAATAGTATTCGCGCTGATTTTTTTCAACCTGGCTTTGAATGTGCCCTTTGATCCGTTGTTCAACTTCAAGGATCTCAACTTCTTTTTTAAGAAATAGAGCGATTGAAAGCATACGTTTTTTAAGTTCAACCGTTTCTAGGATAGTTTGTCGTTCATCAAAAGAGAGATTTAAATGTACTGCAATGGTATCGACAATGTAATCAATATCTTCAGGGCTTTTTTCTGTGCCAATGAGGTCTTGAGGAGCTTTTTCATTTAATTTTGCGTAATTAAAGTAAAGCTCTTTTAGTGTTCTCCATGCAGCTTCAAGTTCGGTAAGTTTTTTAGGAAATTCTGTGATGATGTCTTCAATGTACACGCCGGTGAATTCTTCACTTTCAACGGTTTCAATAATTCGTGCGCGACACACACCTTCGACAAGAATTTTTAATGAGCCATTTTGCATGCGCATAACTTGTAAAACAATAGCGCGTGTTCCATGGGTGTAAATATCTGCTTGTGTAGGAAGTTCAACATCAGGATCTTTTTGTGCACTTACAAAAATAGTTTTATTGTGCTTTAACGCGTATTCAACCGACTTGATGGAAGAGGGTCTACCGACAATAACCGGGAGAATACTTTTAGGAAGTAATACAACGTTTTTGAGGGGTAGCAGGGCAAGAAAACGTTCTTCATTGTCCCTTGTTGCACCAGCGGGTACAGATGAAGATTTAGGTAATTTTTTTTCTTTTTGCATACGAATTATACCTTGCCTTTGTTCAACACAGCGTTTTTTAAAAAGCTCATCCTCTGCTGTTGAGGCTGAGCTTAAAAAGTGCTTTTGTCACGATGTAATAATGATACCAGAGACCATCAATTTAGTAAACCCAAACTTTTACTTTTCCCTACCAGAGCTTGTTAGGATAAAAAGTATTTTTTAATGCGTAAGGGAGAGGGTAAGCTTAAAGGATAGTAAGGCTTTAAGCAGCTATAAGCGGGGGGGGGCGTGTTTGAGCTAGATTTTTCGTGAAAGAGGTATTATAATGAATCTCCTTTCAAATATGCGCAATTGTTTTTAAAGCCCCCCGGGGCATTTGTTGTTTTTATAATGGGGTTTTGAGGGTTAAGTTATGGAAATATGCAATACAAAAGAAGCTAGGAATTATAGATTTCTATCGATTATTTTTGGGCTTATTTTGGGTGTATATTGGCTTTTTAGGCCTATTAAGGACGCCGTATTTTTTACTATGATTGGTGATATTCATCAGCCCAAGGCTAAAATAATTTCACTTTTTGTAGTCGGGGCTCTCGTTCTTTTATACTCAAGGTTGGTAGATAAGTACCCTCGTCATAAGCTTCTTTACGGGTTTGCGGTCTTTTACGCATGTGCTACGGCAGTTTTTGCATTTTTGATCTCCCATCCTCAAATAGGTATTGCTAATGCGCAGGCTGATCCACACAGGATAATTGGCTGGATGTGGTATATGTTTGTTGAAAGTTTTGGTTCTATTATGGTTGCTCTGTTCTGGTCGTTTCTTTCTGAGATTACCACTCCAGATGTGGCAAAGCGCCGCTACTTTACCATTGCGCTTGGCGGTCAATTGGGTGGATTTTTTGCCCCGTTGCTTGCTTCGCACATGACAGGCAGGTACGGAACTGGCTATACACTTCTTGTTCCTGTTCTTGCTTTGTTTGTAATGGTTGGAATGGTTATGTATTACGTTAACCATATGTCTGACTATGATTCGGGTAAGCGGTTTACTGGAGATAAAAATAAACCTCCTCTTGAAGGAAAGCCTAAGGCAGGCTTCTTTGAAGGTATTCGTCTGTTGTTTTCTCGTCCCTATCTTTTAGGTATTTTTACTATCGTCGCGTTTTACGAAATTGTCGTAACAATTCTTGATTATCATTTTAAAGTGCTCGCAAGTAATGCTTATACAGGTGATGCGCTTACCCAATATTTGTACACTTATGCACTATGGACTAATGGAATAGCATTGATTTGTTTGATGTTTGGTGTTGGCAAAATAGGAAGACGCCTTGGCCTGACAAGGACGTTGCTCTTACTTCCCATTTTAGTTGCTTGTGCGGTCGTTGTCTTTAATGTTCATCCAGTTTTGTCTATTGCATTTACCATCATGGTTTCTTGTAAAGGGCTTAATTATGCGTTAATACAACCTTCAAAAGAGCAGCTTTATATTCCCACAAGTACAGAATCAAAATACAAAGCAAAGGCATGGATTGATATGTTTGGTTCCCGTTCTTCAAAGGGAATTGGTTCAGCTATCAATAGTTGTAAAGAGGCTATGGGTCCAGACATGTTTATGCTTATAACTGCCTTTGTTTCGATGGGACTTATAGGAGTATGGATTGTTGCAGCAATAGCGATTGGGAGGATTCATAAACAGGCACTTAAAGAAAATAGATTAATCTGTTAAAAGTAAAAATTAGTTAGTTTAACCTTCTAAAGTAAAGGTCATACACAGATGATTAGTGGTATGGTTAATTTCTTTTATCCCGGAATCCAAAAACATGAGATTCGAAAGTTTGCTCTGTTTGGATTGGGAGCGTTTTTTGCCCTCGGTACTTACTGGATCTTACGTCTTTTAAAAGACGTATTGATTTACTCTCTTGCTTTCCCTACAGAACTAGGTTGGGCGGAAGGTTATGGCCAAACGTTTATTCCAAAAATTAAAATCATTTCTCTAATTACCGTTCTTCTTTCTGTATTCATTTACAGTAAGTTGATTGATATGTTTAAGAAACATCAACTTTTTTATGTTATCGGTACATTCTACATTATACTTTTTGGTTTGGTTTCGTTAGTACTTGTTATCAACGAAGCATACGGCCCAGAAGTACTTGGATGGAAGCCTTTGGCAGCTGTTGGTGTTGTTGCATATTTGGCAACTGAAAGTTTCGGGTCTTTGATTATTGCACTCTTCTGGTCATTCGCAATTAGTACCACCAAGAGCGATGAAGCAAAGCGCGGATTTCCTTTCATTATTGCTATTGCACAGGTTGGTACAATCGGTGGATCTGCACTTGTGTATTTCGCAATACCTGGATGGCAGTTGTTTATTCTTTGCATGGCAACAATTGGTGGATTGCTTTATACCATCTATTACATTGTTAATCATTTGCCAAAATCTGAATTAGTAAGTGATCGCGAAGAAAAAAAATCTACTCCAGATTTGTTAGCAGGCGTAGAACTTCTGTTTACTCGTCCGTATCTTATGGGTATTTTAGTTGTTTCGACATTCTATGAAATTGCAAAATCTGTTGTTGATTATCAAATGAAATCACAAGCGGTTTTTGTTATGACAAAACCAGAATTCCAAAAATTTCTTGGCACCTACGGCATGTGTGTTAACGCCCTTGCAATGGTAATGGCGCTTTTGGGAACAAGTTATTTGATGCAAAAAATGGGACTTCGTTTCTGTCTTCTTTTGTATCCAGTAATATTCGGCGCTTCTATGATCGGCTTGTATATGTTCTTCATTACAGGACCAGATCCAAAGTCTCTTCTCTGGGCAACTTTCTTTGTAATGATGTTGGTTACTGCAATTTCTTACGCAGTAAACAACCCAACAAAAGAAATGATGTATATTCCAACCAGCAAAGATGCAAAGTTCAAAGTAAAAGGACTTGTGGATATGTTTGGTTCCCGTTCTGCAAAGATGGGTGGTATGCAAGTAGGTGAGTACCTTAACGTTAAAGGTCAACCACTAGTAAGTCTTGCAAACCTTATGGGAATAGGTACTTTGATTTCTCTTGGATTCATCGGTATATGGCTTCTTGTTGCGATCTACGTAGGTCAAAAGAATGCTCAACTTGTTCGTGAAAACAAGATCGTAGAATAAAAGAACTTTCTGAGCGGTAGGGGAAATGGTGGTTTCTCTCTGTTATAAAGCAGTGCGAGGTTATGTTATCTCATCAAAAAATATGGTACAGTTTGGTAGTGGTATGTGTTTAATGTGCCATTTATCTATAGGGGATACTTAGGCTATGTGGAGTCACCTTTCCCAACGGTTGTTAAGTAACTTTACAAACCGTGATGAAGCTATCAAATTTGTTCGACTTGCTGTTATCTTTGCTTTTACTATTGGTGTCTATTGGGTTATCAATCCCACAAAAGATGTAGTATTTGTCCACACTGTAGGGCGTGACTATCTGCCTTATGCAAAAATTTTTTCTATTATTTTTCTTGTTCCTCTTCTGCTTTTGTATGGGCAGGTTGTTGATTTATTTTCACGGCACAGAGTTTTTTATGTGCTGTGTGCGGTCTACTCTGTCATATGCCTTTTATTTGGGTTTCTTATGCTTCATCCTGTTATTGGACTTGCCAACACTCAAGTGGGTGCGTGGCGCTTGCTGGGCTGGTTTTGGTACGCTTTTATAGAAAGTTTTGGATCGATTATTGTTGCATTGTTGTGGAGCTTTGCTTCTGATGTTTCAACCCCCGAATCGGCAAAAAGAGGTTTTAGTATTATTGCACTTGGGGCACAAATTGGTGGATTTTTAGGACCATTATTATTTCATCGTTCAGCGGATGCATGGGGCCCTATTCCTTTTGCGTTTATTGGGTCAGCAGGAATTGTCTGCATCGGTTTTTCGATTTTTTATTTTATGAAAGTTACTCCCGAGTCACAGTTAGTAGGGTTTCATCAAGAGCCACATAAAGTTGAAGAGAAAAAGCAGGTTGGCTTTTTTGAAGGCTTGTCTCTTATTTTTTCTCATCCATACCTCTGTGGAATCGTTGCAATTGTTATGTTGTACGAATCGGTATTTGTTATTATTGAATTCCATTTAAAAACCCTTGCAAGTGAGATTTATCCTCAAGTAAATCTCTTAAACGGATTTTTATTTAAGTGTGCTTTATATGCCAATGGAATTGCGTTGCTCTGTTTAGTTCTGGGTGCCGGTGCCGTTGGTAGATGGTTGGGTTTGCGTAGAACATTATTATTATTGCCCTTCCTTGTTCTTATAGGGGTTGGAGTACTTGCGTTTCATTTTACACTTACCACCGTTTTGGGTGTGTATGTTGCTATTCGTGGGCTTAATTACGCTTTAAATCAGCCTGCAAAAGAACAGCTGTATGTGCCTACAAGCAGAGAGTCGAAATACAAGGCAAAAGCCTGGATTGATGTCTTTGGTTCTCGGCTTGCAAAAAGTATCGGTTCTTCTGTTCATATACTTCGTCCTGTGCTACAATCACAGTTCGTAATGGTGAGTTCGGTAATAAGCTGTGGACTGGTTGGACTATGGATTTTTTCGGCTGTGTTTGTGGGCAAAGCTCACGCACAAGCAGTCAAGGGAGATAAAGAACTATGTTAAAAGCCTCTGATACGTTATTTACAAAAAAAAGGAAAACGTATACACGCAAAGAGAGAGTAGCGATAAAAATATTAGGCCTTTGTAGGATCACGTGGTTCTTGCGAAGGCTTTTTTTGTAGCTAAAATAAAAGTGCACCTTTTAATGAAAGAGGACTGTATGCGTGTGTTTTCGAAGCTGTTTAAGTCATTATGGGAAGTTGAGCCTCACGAGCGTTCAAAGACCGTTTTTCTTGGAATTGCTTTTTTCTTTATTATTTTTTCCTATACGCTGATTAAAGAATTAAAAGATTCTGTATTTATGGGAATTGTAGGAAGAGAATGCGTTCCTCAAGCAAAGTTGCTTACTATCTTCGTTCTTATTCCCCTTGTCTTTCTCTATTCAAAGCTTGTTGATAATATGCGTCGTTACCAGCTTCTTGCTGTATGTGCTACTGTTTTTAGTCTCGTAGGACTTTTGTGTACCTACCTTATCGGTCATCCTACTGCTGGTTTACCTAATACGGTGACCGGATCTGACAGAATGCTTGGTTGGATTTTTTACTTCTTTGTAGAAAGTTTTTCACCGTTTGTTTTAAGTGTCTTTTGGGCATTTTTAAACTCAGTTTCGAGCCCCAAGTCTGCCAAGCAGAACTATGGTATTCTCATTGCTTTTTCAAAGGTAGGGGGAATGCTGAGTGCTGGTTTGGGATGGCTTTTTCTTTATAACAGTGGATTTTTAAATACCTGCGGCATCACCGATGTAGGTATGATCCAAATTTTGCTCGTACTTTCATCTCTTTCATTGCTCGCAGTTCCCGTTACTGTATATCTTATGATTAAACATGTTCCTGGTGCTTATTTGCATGGTTATGAAGCTGCTTATAAATTAGAAAAGCGGCATAGCAAAGACGGTAAGGAAAAAGAGGGCATTCTCTCGGGACTCAAAATGTTGCTTAAATACCCGTATACCTTTGGTATTTTTGGCTTTGTACTTTTTTATGAGGTTATTAGTTCTGTGTTAAGTTACCAACGCCTTGGCATGGCTCAAGACGCAGGGTGTGGCGGTATTGCTGGAACTTCATCGTTTTTACTCGGTCTTTCTTTTGCAGTCCATTGCGTAGGTTTTTGTATCTCATTCTTTGGTACTCGCATTATTGTAAGCAAGTTAGGCGAACGATTGTCCTTGATTCTTATTCCTCTTTCAATGGGGGCAATGCTGCTTTATTACACGTTTAGTACCTCTCCAATTGCCTTATTAATTTCATTTGTGGTTATTCGAGCAATTTACTATGCCATTAACCAGCCGGTTACCGAGTCACTTTATATTCCAACAGTTAAGGCTGTTAAGTTTAAATCGAAGTCGTGGATTGATACTTTTGGCAAAAAAATGGCAAAAGGTATGGGCTCAGTCTTTAATTGGACAGCATCGGTTTTCGGGGAAGCATTTTCGATTCCTATCCACGCTGGACTTTTTGGTACGGTTATTGTTTTATGGACTGGAGTTGCTTATTTCCTTGGCAAAAGGTACGATCTTGCCATTAAAAACCAAGAAGTTATTGGCTCAGAGGAGTATGAATAGGCCTCTTGGGTTGTATTTTTGAAAGATTTTGTTAGAATATTTATTCGTTTACAGACCCTTACCTTTTAAGTGCGGGGTGGCTTATATGCCAAAAGGTAAGTAGATAAAACCCCGGGAAAGGTATATTACATGATTGATTTTAAGTTACTCGTCAAAGCTGGTGTGCATTTTGGTCACCAATCATCACGTTGGCACCCACGCATGGCTCCGTATATTTGGGGGCAGAAAAATGGTGTGCATTTAATTGACGTTTCAAAGACTGCTCATCAGCTTGAAAAAGCAGCACAGTTTTTAGAATCAGTTGCAACAGAAGGCAAAACTGTTATGTGGATTGGTACTAAAAAACCTGCACAAGTTGCTGCTTATGAAGCGGGTATTGCTTCTCGTATGCCATTTGTAACACACCGTTGGATTGGTGGGACTCTTACCAACTACATCCAAGTAAGAAAGTCTGTTACAAAGTTGTTGCATCTTGAAGAAGTTTTGAAAAAAACTACTGAAAACTCTATGTATACTAAAAAAGAGTTAAACAGCTTCCAAAAACGTATCGATCGTTTACGTAAAAACGTTGGTGGCATCAGTGCCATGAGATGGCCTGTTGCAGCAATTGTTGTTATTGACGTTCGTAAAGAAATGTCAGCGGTTAAAGAAGCGATTACTATGGGAGTTCCTGTAATTGCGCTTGTTGATACCAACAGCGATCCATCCGGCGTTCAATTTGTAATTCCAGCAAACGATGATGCTCCACGTTCTATCAAAGTGTTGATTGATTACCTTGCAGCTTCTGTGCAACGTGGTCGTGATACTTTTGAAAGAGTTCGTAAGGAAGCTCTTGAAAAAGAAAAAGCACTCTTGGGAGAAGGCGGCAAGAAAAAAGATGCTGCTCCTGCTGTAGTAAAACAAGAACAAGCAGCTCAAAAAGCAACTGTGCAAGAAGAATTGCCAGTAGCTGCTGCTGCTCCTGTTGCAGACAAAGAGTAACACGAAGTTTTTTAATTTTCGGAGAGGTGTCTGAGTGGTTGAAGGAGCACGATTGGAAATCGTGTATATCTCGAAAGGGGTATCGGGGGTTCGAATCCCCCTCTCTCCATAAATTTTGAACGTGCATAGGATTTAGCGTATTACGAAAGTGGTACGCTATTTTTGTAAAGAAAATTTTTGTCAGCATCTTCAAGGGGAAATTATGAAAAAAATACTATTGAGTAGTTTTTTACTTATTGCAAATTCTGTTGTGGCTTTTTCGTGGGGACGTAATGTTTTGCTGAATGATAAATCAAATCAATCAAGCAAGTCGAGTGTACTTTTATCAAATTGTTCGGTTAATGAAAATCTGGTTGTGTCCTTAGAAAATTATAATGGTAATGTCATTGTTAAAGGTCATTCAGCAAATTCGGTTACAGTGACGATGACAATGACAGGTGATAAAGAATATTTTTCAAAAGTGTGTGCGAATTTAACAGCAACTTCAAATATATTAGATATTCATACGAGTGTTGCTGACAACAGTGTGAGCAATAATGTTTCTGTCGAGTACGAGTTGTTGGTGCCCTTTGGGTCCCAGGTCAAATTTCTTAAGACATTAAATGGTACTATTGAAATTCATCACGTGTACGGTCCGCTTACTTGTCAAACAACCAATGGCGAAATTGATATAGAAAATTCGAGAGGTACGGTTAATGCTCAGAGTTCTAACGGAGCAATTTCTGTAAGTGTTGATGAATTTTCAAAGGATGCTCCTCTTAATCTTGTCACTACCAACGGTTCAATTATTATAGAAAATTCTCAAAATTCATGCGTCAAAGCTACGACAAGTAACGGTTCTATACGTATGGTTTCAGCGAGCGTTCCAGAAGGTTCTGTGGTTGATTTGAAAACGACTAATGGAGAAATTGAGTGTACTTTACCAAAAGATGTTTCAACAGATCTTTATGCAAGAACTTCTAATGGTAAAATTTTCTTAAAATTTCCACACACACAGCTGGGCGGTATTTTAAACGCTACAGAAGTAAGAGCGCATATAGGTAATAAGTCGGCAAGTATTTTTAGTCTTTTTACTGGCAATAATTCAATTACGGTAAAACCTGTAAGATAATACGGGCTGTATATTTACAGATTTAATAGAATTTAGCGTACTGCGTAAGTGGTACGCTATTTTTTTGTGCCACGGTGTACTTTATATTTCGGTTCTTTTATTAGGCAAGAATCCGCCTACTTGGGCATTCCAAAGGGTTTTATAAAGACCGTTAGCTTGTAGTAGTTGGGTATGAGTGCCGTCTTCCATAATTTTTCCTTTATCAAATACCAGGATACGGTCCATATGAAGGAGCGTTGAAAGACGATGCGCAATTACCACTGTCGTTTTGCCTTGCATGAGCTCCCCTAAACTTTCCTGAATTAATGTTTCTGTGATCGAATCTAATTGGGAAGTTGCTTCATCTAGAATAAGAATAGGGGCATTTTTTAATAGTGCTCTCGCGATTGCAATTCGTTGGCGTTGACCTCCTGATAACTTAGTGCCACGTTCGCCGGCTAAAGAATTATAGCCCTGTGGTAATGAGCAGATAAATTCATGGGCGTGAGCCCGCTGGGCGGCTTTGATAACTTGCTCGTCAGTTGCCTCGGTTTGGCCGTAACGAATATTATCCATGACGGTACGGCAAAACAATGATGGGTCCTGTGGAATCATTCCGATATTACTATGCAGGGAATCCTGTGTAACGTCGCGGATATCTTGATTATCAATAAGAATACGTCCATGGGTCACGTCATAAAATCTTAAAATGAGGTTTGCAAAACTTGATTTACCGCTTCCTGAGTAGCCTACAAGCCCAACCTTTTGCCCGGGTTCGATTACCACAGATTTGCTTTGAAAAAGAGGCTGAGCGCCTTTATAGTTAAAGGTGACTGATTCAAAGATGATTTGCCCTTTTGTGACTTTTAATTTATAGGCATTAGCTTTGTCGGTGACCTGCGGATCAACCAGTAAAGAGGAGAGACTTTGTTTACATTTACCCACAGCTTGGCTCAATTGGCTAACGCATGACATCATGTACCAGACTGTATGGGCTACCTGCATGAAAAGTCCTAAGATTAAAGCGAAGTCCCCTACACTGATTAAACCTTTTCCATAGAGGTAGGTTAAACGGTAGAGGGAAAAAGCCATCATGAGAGTAATCATTAATCCTTGTATACTGTCTAGCACGATAAGAAAAACTTCCTTTGCACGAAATGTTTTTTCAAGTTGTAGGAAAAATTTCCTAAGTCGCGATATTTCGTATTCTTTCTTAGCAAAAACCCTCACGTTGCTTTGATTGGTTATGGAATCTACTAATTGTCCTGCAAGGGATGATTCCTCAGCAGCGTAGCTATCTGCCAAAAAAACAAGATGTTTCGACATAAGGATACTGAATGAGGAGAAAGTGATAAACCATATGAGCAATATGTAAAAAAAGATCGGATTAACAAAGTAGCTTGCAACCAATGAAATAGCCAGGACTGAAAAACCCCGTATAAAGTCCCGGATGATCCTGTGCAAGATCACCTGTATGTTATCTGCAAGAACCATGATCTGGCTAGAAATACGACCAGACAAGCTGTCCTGGAAAAATTGATGAGAGTTGTTTAGGACAAAACGTGAGGTTTCGCTGATTATACGGTTTTTAATGGCCGCTTGGGAGTTGTAGTCAAGGTATGAAATAAGACGCCATGTTATATTATCAAAAACTACGAAATTTAGCACAATGAGTACAGCAGGCCATATTAAAAATGAAGTATCGCCGGCATAAACTAGGGGTAGACTATCGATGATGTGTTTAATAAGTATATTGTTAAGAGGTCCCCATAATCCGGTAAGAATTGTAGTACAGAAAAAAAGGGTGGCACCCAATTTATAGGGTTTTAGAAAATGCCAGATAAAAGCAGGCAGAGTCTTAGGTAGTTGGCTATCCATGCAAGTCTCCTTTAGATACGTTATTTTCTAAGGTGATACACGAACTCATTTTGCAATGAGATGCTTCATTTCCTACGCCTATCTACACCTCTTATAAATAATAAAAGGAGTACAAGTAAAATTTTACTTGTACTCCTTTTATTATTTTATGCAACTCTATTTTATCTGTAGATACGAGATTTTTATCAGTTACTTCTCTTTTTGATGTTATGCAAGATGGATAAAGTGAGTTCTGGAAAATCTGGTTTAAAATAATCTCCACCAAAATGTCCTTGATTTTTATATTCGTGATATTCGCAGTTTAAATATGAATGGAGAGCGCGAGGCTCATCAATGGGGATCCATGGATCATCTTGCGAGGCAAAAATTGTTATGAATTTTTGGTTTTCGCGTATTTTATTCCAGGCCCATGGACGGGAAAAATATCCTGCTAATTTTTCACTTTCTATCCCCAAATCAGTATGATATGCACCTACCAAGATAGATCCCAAAAGAGGGTACTGTTCTGCAAACCTCAATGCAGCAATGGCTCCACTAGAGTGGCCAACAAGAATTGTGTCGCAGTCGGCTTTGAGTTCATCCCGTAAAAAAGGAATCCAATACGACTCGCGCGCTAGATTGCCATCAGGAAATTTTGCTGCAATAACTTCAAGTCCATTTTTTTCTAGGGACGCTTTAACGTTGGGAAACCAGTTGTCGTGGGTTGTCGAATGTCCGTTGCCGGGAACAAATATAACTTTTGTCATTGTTGACTCCTTTCAGGTGTAGGTAAAAGTGTATAAGGAAATGGTCATTGTGCAAGAAAAATGGCTGGGTAAATAATTCTAGCGAGTAATAATTCTAAGGGGCATCGATTGCAACCATTGGCAAGTTGGGTACACTGGATTTTACATACAATTTTTATTAAGAGGATGCTATGAAGGAAGTTTTGCGTTTGGGTGCCTATCGCCATTATAAGGGAAATTACTACGAAGTATTGGGAACTGCGCGTCACAGCGAAACGCTTGAAGAAATGGCAGTATACCGTGCTCTGCACGGTGATTACGATGCATGGGTGCGCCCAGTTGCTATGTTTTTAGAGGAAGTCGAAGTTGAAGGAAAAAAGGTACCGCGTTTTGAATTTATCGGTTCGCCTACAGGACCAACTAAAGGTAATGGCTGTTGCTAGATGCTTTGGGTCATTTTCTGCTTGGTAAGGGGATAGTGTGTGCACCTCGAAATTGTTTTTTTGGTTAATTCAGATCAAAAAACAATGCTGCAAGAAAGTTTAAATTTTCTTAAAGTGGTAGAGCTAAGAGATATTTGTCAACAGTTTTCCATTGATGAAAATGGTGTAAAAAACCATCTAGTTACGCGTATTATACACTTTCTTGTAACAGGCCAAATTATTCACGAACCAATAATTCCTCAAATTTCTCGCGCCCAGCGGGGGTATTTATATCCTTTAGTGCCGACAACACTCATTCTTAAAGGTTCCTACAAAAACGATCTCAGGACTCGGTTATTTTTTAAACAGTTAATTGGTGATTATTTTCATTTTACTGCTTTTGGGATTGATTGGGTTTATGAACGTTGAATGCGGGAAAATCACCCTACGTACCAAGAATTTGCTGATATGTGGTGTGACGAATACAAAAAACGTAAAGAACTGGGAAGTCCATCAAAGCAAGAATGGGCATATATTAATTTTACTCAAAAATTTATAGAAAATTATCCCCAGGCTTCTCGTGCAGAAATTATCAACGCGTGGGAAATTGAAAGACAGAGACACAAAAAAAGAGTTGCCACTCTCTTAAAAGAGTTTTTCCTAATAAGACAATAAACTTTCACGATCATTTTTCTGATGTAAAGGGGACCTGTAAAAAAAGCGTCCCTTTTATTTTATACTCCTTATTTCCCTTGTAATTTAAAACTTATATCAAATACCTTTAATACACGAGTGAGTATACCTAGTGTACTATCTTAAAGGGGGCAAAATAAACCATGGGCAGTTTTTTAAACTCGCGTATACGGATTCTGCTACTAACTAATGGATTGATTCTTTTATCTGCTGCAATGTTGGGTCCCATTTACGGGCTTTTTATAGAAAAAGTTGGAGCAGATCTTCTGGCCGCAAGTTGTTCCCTTGCGGTATTTTCTTTGGTGGCGGGGTTTGTTTCGTTGCTTTCGGGTAAGTATGCTGATCGGCTGGGAGAACCTGAATTAGTAATGGTGGCTGGGTATGTACTTATGGCCTGTGGATTTTTTGGGTATATGTTTGTTGGTTCAATTTGGTCACTACTGTGCGTTCAGGTTGTTATTGGTTTTGGGGAAGCAATTTATGCGCCAGTCTTTGATTCGCTGTATGCAAAAAACATTGATGGCCAAAAGCCTGGAAGACAATGGGCTGCATGGGAATCTATGGACTATTTTACTCGTTCTTTTGGTGCAATTTCTGGGGGGCTTTTGGTAAAGTTTTTTGGATTTTCTGTGATGTTTTTTATAATGGGTTCGTTATGCTTAATGAGCGCTGCGTACGTTTGTATGTTGCCTCGGCATGCACTTTAATTAATTTCTAGTAGGTATATTTGTTAAAGAATACTGTGAGTCCTGAAACCATAGCAGAAAGTGTTGAGCCCCAAAGCATATCAACGGCAGTCATAGTTAGTGACCAGTTTTTCAGTGTTGCAAGATTGGTTAAATCATACGCGCTATAAGCAATCAGTCCAAACATAAATCCTTTAAATAAAGCGTTTGGAATTGATTCAACTTGGACTGCAGGAATGATGACAAACATCAAAAGTCCTACGGTGTAAAGACAGTAAAAAAGTCCTGCTGCCCAGAAAACAGGATTATCAGTCATAAGATGACCTATTTGAGCTTTATAAAAGGATTGAGCTACTATTAAAATCCAAGGGATATCAATAAGGCAAAGCAATGAAAGAGTAATAGCGTAGAGTTTTGCCAGTGTTAAAAATTTCATGAGATCTTCCTTTTTATTTTTTTCACATAATATGACTTATGTACAAAATATAAGGTAATGAATAGTTTTTCAATAATTAAGGATTTATTATTATGAATAAAATTGCTCTTATCGTTCACAGTGGATATGGTCATACTTATGGTGTTGCACAAGAAATTGCTCAAGGAATCAATAAGGTTCCAGGTGTGTTAGTTGATATTTTAAGCACACAAGAGGCATTACAAAAGTTAGAAACATTTGAACAGTACGATGCGTTTATTTTTGGTACACCAACTTATATGGGTGGACCCAGTACAGACTTTAAAGCATTTGCTGATGGAACTTCTGGATTGTGGTTTAATCAGACTTTAAAAGACAAGCTTGCTGCTGGATTTACTAATTCTGGAAGTTTAGCGGGCGATAAGCTTTCAACGCTCCAATATCTTTCAGTATTTGCAGCGCAACATAGCATGATTTGGGTTTCGCTTGGAATAATGCCACCTCAAAAAAAATCTGGCCATGGTGGAACACCTGATGATGTTAATAGAACAGGAACTTTTTTAGGTCTTGCAACACAGTCTGACAATGCAGGTGTTGATAAAACTCCATCTCACGGCGATAGTGAAACCGCACGTTTGTTTGGCAAAAGAATTGCTGAGATTGCTAAACGCTGGGCTCAATAATAAGAAAGGGAGAGTAGAGTGAAACGTGGGAGATTATTATGCTTTGTAGTAGCGATCTTTTTTTTGGGTCCCCAGACTTTTTTAGGAGTGTGTGAATTTAAAATTTTCGCTTTACCTTACCCCTATAATGCATTAGAGCCGCATATTTCAAAAGATATAATGCAGATTCATTATGAATCACATTACAAGGGGTATCTTTTAAAACTTAATGCGTTTTTAAAAGATATTTCTGAGTGTGCAATTTCTGTTGAAGAGTTACTTAAAAAGAGTGATCGAATTCCCTTTGCTTTGCGTACTGGAGTTATTAATAATGCCGGTGGAGTAGCAAACCATACTTTGTTTTGGAAGAGTATGTCTCCCACAGGAAAACGTAAGCCGGCTGGTAAATTACTTCATGCTCTTCAAGTCAAGTGGGGTACATGGTCACGCTTTAAAGATGAATTCACTCGTGCTGCAAAAGGGGTATTTGGTAGTGGTTGGGTATGGGTATGTTCTGATTCAAAAGGAATACTTTCAATAGTTACTACCACAAATCAAGATTCTCCTTTAGCCCAAGGATTGATTCCATTATTAAATCTTGATGTGTGGGAGCATGCTTATTATTTACAGTATTTTAGTAAAAGAGATGAGTATGTTGATGCATGGTGGAAGGTTGTTGATTGGTCCGTCGCTCAAGACCTCTATTTTTCAATTGGAACTAAACAGGCACCAGAATAAACCGAGTGTTTGATTGTTGTGTTATTTTTGCAAAGCGTTTGTCAATAGCGGTACTCCTCGATACACTAGACAGGTGAAGTTCTTACTTGCAAAGGAAAATTTGTGACAGTTGATAATCGCAATTTAGCACGCAAATGGCGTTCAAAAACTTTTGACCAGGTTGTTGGTCAAGAGCTTTCAGTGCGAATGCTCAAAAATAGTTTGTATCGTAATCAATTATTTCCAGTCTATCTTTTTTCTGGCCAAAGAGGATGTGGTAAAACGACAAGCGCACGCTTATTTGCGGCTGCATTAAACTGCGAACGATTAGTTAACTTTCAAACTAACCCACAGTCAACCCAGGTTCCTTGTTTAGAATGTCCTTCATGCAAAGCAATGAGTGCCGGAGCACATCCTGATTTTATAGAGATGGATGCTGCCTCAAATACCGGTGTTGATAATGTACGCACTATTATTGATGCTGCTTCGTTGCTTCCTGTCATGGGCCGGAAAAAAATCTATTTGATTGATGAAGCCCACATGCTCAGTAAGGCTGCGTTTAATGCATTTTTAAAAATTTTAGAAGAACCACCGGTGTCAGTTATTTTTATGCTTGCAACGACTGATCCGCAAAAAATTATTGATACAGTCAGATCTCGCTGTTTCCAGTTATTTTTCCACGCTATTGATTCACAAGAATTAGTGGACCATCTAAAACGAATTTGTCAGGCAGAAAATATAGATGCTCAAGAAATGGCTTTATATACTATTGTCAAAGAAACTGAGGGTTCTGCCAGAGATGCGCTTAATTTACTTGAGCAAGTGCGGTTTTCTCATGACAGTGTCACTTATGAAGCAGTTATTCGTGTATTAGGGCATCTTTCAGAAGAACATTTGCTTGGAATATTTGGATGTATTATTGCACGTGATCAAGAAAGATTACTGCGGTATATGAAAACACTTCAATGGGAAACTTATAGCGCTGTAAGCGTGTGGGGAAAGTTTCAAGACCTTATTCGTACCGCACTGTATGTAAAATATGGTGCCAGTCGAAACAGTTCTATTCATAATGTTGCTCGTTTTGAAAAAATAGTAAATGCCGCAGCGGTAGAGCAGTTGGTGGGATGTCTGCAGATTTTGTATGATCACGAACTTATTTTTACAAAAACGACCGTTCAGCATGGACTTTTGGAAGTTCTTTTTCTTACCATGTGCGAAATCGGTGACTCTGTAAAAAAGAGTGTTGTTGCTCAAGCTGTTCCTTTACAAGTTGTGGAAAAAAAAACAGCAGCTCCGATTGTCCAGCCTATTAGCATCACCCAAGAGCCCTTAAAGACATATTTTGAGCCCTTAATTGAGGGAGATTCGTCTTGGAAAGAGTTTCTTAAAAATGTCGAAGGAATTGGTGATCCACTTTTAGCATCACTTTTTAAGCAAGCGGAGTTTGGAGGGGTTGATCAGCAGACTTCTGAGCTTATTATTTCCTTTTCAGCAGATGCATACTTTTTTGCTGACTGCATTAAAGACAAAGAAACTGTCTGGACAGGCTTTCTGAAAAAGATTTTTGGTGATACAATAAAGCCTGTTATGCGGTTTGACGCAGGAAAAGTAATAAGTGGTTTAGAACATACTCCCGCCTTAAAAGTATCTAGGCAAGAACCACAAGTGGCAGCACAAGCTGTCTCACATAAAATAAATAATCCTGCAGTAAGGCGTAAAGCTGTTGCAGTAGATGTGTCTGATAAAGAAAAATGGAAAGTTGCTAACAACTTGGTTGAAGTGTTTGGCGGAACGGTTGTAGAGGTTTTACACGATGAAAAAGTTGAATAAAGTTGTTGTTGTCGGTCGTGCCAATGTTGGTAAATCTACACTCTTCAATCGTTTGTCAACGAATGTTAAAAGTTTAACGATGGATTTTGCAGGTGTTACACGTGATTTCTTAGAAGACACGGTAACCTGGCAAGGCAAGTCATTTGATTTTGTGGATACTGGTGGTATTCAATTAAAAAAATCAGATGACCCTTTGACCGAGCAAGTTCGTTTGCGCGCTCTTGCCATGCTAGAACAAGCGAGTGTTGTTTTATTTGTATGCGATGGAACAGTTGGTGTACTTCCTGAAGATAGAGCTATTGCACGTCATGTGCATAAGTTGGGAAAACCAACATTGCTTCTTATTAATAAAGTAGATGCTAAAATTACCCAAGAATATTTAGCAGACTTTGATCGTTTGGGCTTTAAAGATAAAATTGCAGTTTCTGCACAGCATGGTACCGGAACAGGTGATTTGCTAGATCTTATTCTGGCACGCCTTCCACAGGATATCATAGAAGATGATTTAAAAGTTGAACTTAAAGTAGTGTTTCTTGGAAAACCAAATGTGGGTAAATCATCATTAATGAACCTGCTTTTAAAGAAAGACAGGTCATTAGTTAGTGATATTCCGGGAACAACACGTGAAGCGATTAGTGATAAGATTGCTTTTTACAAAGAAAATATTCAAGTGACTGACACTGCAGGGGTAAGGCGTAAGCGCTCTGTTAATGAAGGTATTGAAGAGATGATGGTAAAAAGTTCTTTTCAAGCAGTGCGTGATGCGGACGTCGTTGTGTTACTTTTTGATTCACAAGAAGGACAAATTTCGCATCAGGAATTGAGACTTGCTCATTTTGTTTTTGAAACAGGTAAGGCATTAATCGTTGTTAAAAATAAACATGATTTGTTGACCGATGAAACAGTAGCTCAGTGGAAGTATGATGAAGATGTGTATGATCACCTTTTCAAGAAGATCGAAACATTGACCATTTCTTGTAAGACAGAACATAATGTGGGTAAATTAATGCCTCTTATTATGAAAGTATGGGAGCGTTATAAATTACACGTTTCTATGTCTGCTATTACTGTGTTCTTTAAATCTGCTCTAGAAAAAACACCTTTGTATAAAAACACGCAAAAATTGAAAGTTTATTCGGTGAAACAAATTGCTACAAAGCCACCTACTTTCCGCTTGAACGTAAACGAGCCAGATTGGTTTGAAACAAGTCAGCTTGGCTTTTTTGAAAACCTCTTAAGAAAAGCATATCCGCTTGAGGGTGTGCCTATTAAGTTTGTGGTGAGGAAAGTTAAGCCGTACTAATTTTGTTCTTTTGGGTTTTATAAGCTTTGAGTTTGTGGTAGGGTGGTATCGTATTTTTAAACATCCATAGCAACAGAAGAGGATATACTATGAACTTACGTATTGCATTTCGTGGCATGGAACATTCTGGGTTGTTAGAAGACTATGTAAAAAAAGCGCTTGAAAAAACTGAAAAGTTTTTGGGAAAAGAACCAGATCCAATTCATTTTGATGTTGTTTTAGAAGCGCACAGAGAGCACCATCACCATAAAGCTGAAGTTCGCTTAAATAGTAAGAATAATCATGTAATCTTGCAACATGAAGACGCTGATATCTACGTTGCAATTGATTACGTTATGAAGCATCTTGTTGATGAAATTAAAAAGAACAAAGAAAAGCAACTGGAAAAACGCAATCACTGTTGTTGATCAAAAACAATAGTTTAATAAATATATAAGGGACCGAATTTCGGTCCCTTATTTTATGTCCGTTTAATTATGATAATGAGTGATGTTTTATTTGTGCTCTGAGTACGAGATGAGCTCTTGTACTACCTCACTAATAGCTACGTCTTCCAGCTCACCTTGCCAGCGGCGCAGTTCTTTACCATGGTGTGGTTCTATTACTAGAATAGTAGGGAACCCTAAAATGGTGTAAGTAGCTTTAAGCGATTTGTAAGGCTCAAGGTGACTGTCGTTTCCATTAACTGAAACTATGATGTAATGTTTCTCAAGTGTTTTAGCAACGACAGGATTTTTGAGCACTTTGTTTGCAATGATTTTACAAATTGAACATTGCGGAGACCAGAAATCAACAAGCAGCTTTTTCTTTTCTTTTTTTGCATCGCTGACTGCTTTTTCGTAATCGGTGTACCAGCTGCTTTCACTATCTTCATTAAGCTTTGGATAATAGAGTTCTTGTATGCTTTCTACAAAGAGAAACACTGACACTGCAATAGAAGTAATTCCAATGATGTTTTTTAAGATACGCCATCCAGCAGAGTCATGCTTGGTGATAGAGCGAAGATAAAAAACTCCAATAGAAAGTACAAAGAGAGTAAGTAATACGCAAGTGGCAGCCCAAGTGAGGATGTTGTTAAGGTAATAGAAACACATACCAAGCAACATGAATCCAAATATTTTTTGGACTTCAAGCATCCACATGCCTGCTTTTGGTAAAGCTTTCATTGAACCAGAGAATGTTCCAATGATCAAAAGCGGGGTACTAATTCCCACGCCAAAGGCAAAGAGGAGTAAGAATCCTAAGAATTTGTCGGCCATTGTTGCAACCATAGAAAGAATAAGAGCAAGGCCAGGAGAGAGGCATGGTGATGCAACACTTCCGCTTATTAATCCAAAAATGAAGATGGAAATGAGAGTTCCGTGTTTAGAAATACTACGCTTTTGTTGTAAAAAACGAGGAATGTAAAGGTTGTAGAACCCAAACAATGAAAATGCAAAGTAACACAGCAGCGACACGATACAGATAATAAAGATTGGGCTTGCAAGCATTTTTCCAAATGCTTCTCCGGTTGATGCAGCAAGAAGTCCCATGCATGCAAAAGTAATTGACATACCGAGCGTGTAGGCTAAAGAAAGTAAAAAATTGTAGGCAATTGATTTGCTCCCTTGTGACTGCAAAACACCTACGGTTATAGGAATCATAGGATAAATGCAGGGGGTAAGGCTGAGCAAAATACCCAGAAGCAACGCAAAGAGGAATTTGAGAGGGATTGATTGGGTAGTTTTAAGAAGTTTTTTGATGTACTGGTCATCAAAAACTTTGGTGATGGAACTTAGAAAGCTTTTTTTAGCTTGTTTGTATTCACCGGTACCTAAAGTTTGTTCTTCTGTTGCTTGGGTATATGATTCTTGTGCATAATTTTCTTGTTTTGAACCAGGGAATTCAAGAGGAACAGTCATCTGAAAACTATTAGAATCCAAAGAGCTTTTAAGAGTTATGTGAAGTTTACCGTCAGTAACAGCGTGGTTTGTTATATTTGTTACGGTTGTTGATAGGTTAAAATCTTTATCAAATCCGAGTGTTATTGTTTTACGGTGTTTGTCATATAAATTAATTGCTTCTCGATCGGTTTCCCAACCATTTGTATCAAGATCTGGGTGGTTGACCGAAGCAAGAATAGTATTTTGAAATACCTGCTCATCATGTTGAAGGTGCACGTGAGCAATGACATCTGTTTTTATGGGGGAATTTTGTATCTGACGTGCCGTCACCGAAAGAGCAGAGACTGAAAATGGCACTAGCGAAAGTGCTAGGAAATACATCCGCGAATTCATAAGGTAGTCTCCTTGTTGAAAGTTGCATTTTATAGGTGATCAATTACACTAACTGTACTCTGATATTTCTTCAAGAAAAACTTCAAAAAACATTCGGGGCTGTAGCTCAGTTGGTAGAGCGCATGGATGGCATTCATGAGGTCAGCGGTTCGATCCCGCTCAGCTCCATACTTCCATTTTCGCTAATACATATTTTACTTCCATCAATTTTTCCAAATGATTCCGGTATCGTTTGATGCTGTATTCATTCATGTACGGCATGGTAGTTTTTGTCTATCATCTCAATAAGATAAGATTTGAAACGGTAGTAAAAAAGGTCTAAGAGTGTATAGCAAAAATGTAATTATTAATATGGTAATGATTTTTCTTGGAGTACAGCTTTTTGCAGGAGAAGCAGATACCTATACTTTAAGAAGGGGGAATCGAACCTGGGTTGTAGGCGCATCTTTTTTACGTCCTTGTAATCATATGAGTCTCTTTGAAGGAGAGGAGGGTTCTAAACCTGCCGTTTTAGTGAATTCGCCTGAAGTGGCTTTTCCTTCATATGAAAAAATTGGACAGTTATTTGAGTTAAAAAGCTACCTGTTGCGCGAGCTCAGATCTTCTGAAGGTCAGAGAAAATATTCTAAAATATTGAACCGTGTAGAATCTTTAAAGAAGAACCTATCGGCTTTTTGGTGGGATCATGCTGTTTGCAAAGTTTTTGAAACAGATTTCTATCCTGCTACTTTAAAAATTGTTCAGGATGAGTCTTTTGGATATGGATTTTCTAAAGGGGTCAAGCAGGAAAAGTATGCAGAAATTATTCGCTTTGCGTATCATCTGCAATTACCTCATCTGCGGCCGTTGATTAAAGATTTTTCTGAAAATATTGGTACTTACGGGGGGCTTAAGAAAGAAACCGCTCCTGTGGTAGAAAGATACCCAGAAACTCTTAAAAAAGCATTAATTGATCAACTTTTTGTAACGTCAAATTTTACTTTTGAAAAAGATATTAAAAGTTGTACAAAAAACGTTATTAAGGAGATAGCCTTTACTCGGAATGGAGATTTTTTAATAACTGCGTCTTCTGATGGTGTAATAACAATATGGCGCGTTGATAATGGGGTGGAATGGATTAATCAATTTGGCTCACCAATTAAATCTTCTGCTAAGCGTCTTGCATCGATGGGGTTAAATCCTTGTAATAATATGATTGCCGTAGGGGATCATACGGGAGGTATGTTTCTGCTTGATAAACAAGGCCTTACTATCGCTAGTTCTCGCTCACATGATAGCAGCGTAAACGCTATTGCGTTCTCGCTTGATGGAACCATAATTGCCAGTGGGTCTGATGACACAACTATTGTGCTCTACGGTAATGATGCACCTTCTGAATTATCTACTGCAAAGTGGGTGCTTTGTACGAAAAAAGTTTTAAAAAAGCATCTGGAGGGTGTTACTTCGCTTGCGTTTAATTCTTCTAACCAATTGTTAAGTGGCGCGCGCGATGGATATGTTTTGTTATGGGACTGTCTGACAGGAGAGTGTTTAAAAGAATTTGCTACCAGCAAAAACGGTTGGTTGGCTTCTCCTGTTTACGCAGTAGCATTCAGTCCGGATGGAAAGTTTTTTGGGTACACTAAAGATAGTGCGGTAGTAGTACGAAAATGTGATTCAGGTGAAGTGTTTAATGATCTATCTGTTTTAAATGCTACAGCGGTTCGATTTGCATTTGACAAGACGGGTACCAGAATTGTCTGTGGCGGAGGAGATGATGTTCTGGTTTATGAAGTGGGATATCAGCATACATCGTGTTTTAAATATCGTAAGGTAAAGCATAAAGGAGCTGTTTCTGCTGTAGCCTGGAGCCCCTCTGAAGACGTGTGCTTTACTGGTGATGCATATGGCGGAATTAAGTTATTGCACGGAGCAAGAAAAAGATTTGAATCAGTTAATGGGCGTTCTTTGCCAACTGTTGTGCAGGTAGCTGCTTTTATTAGTGAAAAACTCTAATATACGCGGTATTAAAATAAAATGTTTAGTTAATACTATTGAAGATTTTTTGTGAAAATTTTTATTGTAGCAGTTTTGATAAGTTCTTTTTGTGATATTATTTTTTCTGCTGAACCTGTTGAAAAAGATTACAAACAGTTTCAAAGAGTAGCCGCTGTATCATTACTTAAAAGAACCAGAGATAGTAAAATAGCAGATGTTGTTGAATTAAAAAAGTTTGAATCTGACACAGATTATAACCTCACTAAGTTGGGGTGCACATTTTCTGATTTTCAAATATATAATGCTCTTGTTTTAGGACATTTCCCAGGCAGAAAAACTTGTTTTACCGTTACTATCCCCAGTGAATGGGAAGAATGCTCCACAAATTATTTGGGAGCTGCAACTTTAGATACACAAAAATCACTCGCTATTACTGCGCCCTCTGACCAGGGTGATGGGGCGTGTATTGTTTTATGGAACTATGAAAGTAAAGGAGATATAACAACTTTAAGAAGTGATTCTGAAGAGCCCATAAAATCTCTCTTATTGGCTGATAACGGGGAAAATAGTAAGCGTTTCTGACAAAGAAATCTTATTATGGAGGAAAGAATGTGATGGTTTTATTGCTCGTTATGGAGTGGATGAATTAAAGCGGAATTTCAAGTTATACGCAGCGACTTTGTGCAGAAAAAATACAGTGGTTGCAGGGGCAACGTGTGACGGGTGCTTTTTGTGGGATGCTGAAACTGGAATTTCTATCGCTCGATTACAGAGCTGCTGGAATAGCGCTTGTACCAACGATGGAGCCAATCAGATTCTTTGCGGTCAAGATTTTGGGATACAAGCATGGGATTTGAGAACTCATGAAAAAACTTTTAGATTTGAAAACAAGAATGTGGAATTTGTTGAATCTGTAGTAGTAAGCAAAAATGACTGAAATTTGTTTGCATTTAGTAGTAAAAAGTGTGCTGGTCTGGTGGATTGTAGAATGCCTGACAAATGCTATACATTCAAAAATGTACAGTTTCCTTTCGGGGCACTTGCATTTAATTCTGATGGGACTGAACTAGTAGGTGGTACAAAAAATGACACTGTGAATGTTTACAGTTGTGTCTCGGGGGACCATCTGCAAAAAGGAAGCTTTATCTATGAGGGCGGTGATATTCTGGCGATGGACTTTTCTGAAGATGGATCACAATTAATAAGTATTGATCATCGCAATACTGTAACAACTCGAAAAAAAGTAAGTGGAGTACATGATTAAAAAATATGTACTTGTTTTAATAGTATGGTGTCTCTATATTTATCCGGCAGAAAGTCCAAAAGAACAATGGGGAAATTTTGTTCTGGCAAGCGAAAGAGGACTTTTAATTAGTCCCTTGTATGTATCTATATGATATTAAAGTAGCGTTGTCGCATCCGGATGGAGTTCATAGCGTTACAGGGAGCCATAAAGGTGAAGTGTCTGTATGGAGCATCGCAACGGGAGAACCTGTGAGTTGCTTTAAACACGATACCAGAGATTTACTTCAAACACTTACTGTTAGCCCCGATGGTTTGTTTGTTATAAGTGGGTATTTTGATGGTACTATTGCAATTTCAGCTATAAAAACAGGCAAGCTTATACAGGAGTATAAACAAAATAATGGGTCTGTTTATGCATGTAAATTAAAATAAGATTCTATCTTGTTGATGGTAGCATCTATTACTTGAAGTAATGACCTATGAGAAATCTGATATAAAATCGAGTAGTAAATATCAGGCAAGCGCTGAATCCGCAGATTGAATGGCGATTGCACCATTGCTTGTTTTTAATGAAATACGTCCACTATTTCTTGTCCCCACGTGTCCCGAAAGCTCTTCGCCAGAAACAAATCCAACATTGAGCGTCAATGGAATGTTAGTTTTTATTTTTCCAATACTGGTTTTTGCATAAATATCTGCAGAGATATTTTCTGGAAGTTTGCATTCAATAGTACCATTAACGGTTGCGAGTTCTACAAGAAAGTCTTTTTTGAAAGTAGCAATATTGGCTATAATTGTACCGTTAACAGTATGCGCTTTTACAGAATTTTTGGTTTGTTCCAAAGTGATTGATCCGTTTGCAGTTTCGCAGTGGATTGGTCCATAGACATTAAAAACAGAAATTGATCCATTTTTTGTTTTAAGGAGTTTGCATTGTGTATTATGTGGGACGATTATTTCATAATCGATTGAAATATTGTGCGAATAGCGACTTTTATAATAAGTAGTAATATCAACGTGTGTTTTTGTTGCGTTTACTTTAGCTTGCACTTGTTCAAATTGCTTTCTGTCGCCACGTTTAGTCACTTGAATTACTACATTATTGTGTGGGTGCCCAGTAATCTTTAAAGCGCCATTAATTGCTGAAAGGGTAATAAGGGGACTGCTTGAAACGGGGCAGTTTTGCACAGACTCGATTTGCTGTTCGCCATCAAAAGGATAATACAAAACAGATCGCTTTACCTCAGGAGAATCATCCCCAAAGTACCATGCTACTCCAATGAAAATGGTAAGTAATACTACAAACGTCGCAAAAAATCCCATTACGCCACCCTGACTTTCTCGTATCTATTTTCTAAGCGAATAATTACTATGCTTCCGCTAAAATGATGTTACCTTTTGAGGTATGTAGTTTTAACGAAGCGATTTTTTTACCGCTATTGGTGGCTTTTCTACCAATAGTTCCTTGGGCTACTTTTTTAAATTCAGCAAGTGTTTTTTTATTCAATTTCATGGTGAGTTCTTCAAAGGTAATATCATGAGCTGATGTAATTGATCCAGAATTAGTTTTTAAGTGAACGTCAGCATCACTATCTTGAGGGAAAGAAACCTTAATAGTACCTTTTCCGGTGATAGCAAGAATATCGTTGTCCGAAATTAAGGATTGGGTTGAAATAGTTATGCAACCTTGGTTGCTGCTTGTCTTAATAGGGCCTGTAACGTTATCAAGAACAATCGGTCCATTTTCTGTTTTTGCCACTACACCGTTTTGTACATTGGTAATAGTAATTTTTCCTTCTCTGGTTTGCACTGATTGAAGGTGTGCAGATTCAGGGATAAGAATATCGTAATTTACTGTGCATTTTGCATCGTTTCCAGTGAATGCAGTTTCAATATTTACCGTGTCATTAGTGACTGTTTTTTTTATCTTGGTATCCAGAATAGATTTTTCTGAACCTTTTTTGACTGCTTCGATAACTATTTTATTATGTTTCCACGATTTAACAGAAATATCACCATTAATATTTGAAATGGAAATGCGACATTTGTCTGAAACTTGTTCAGACAGAGAGATCTTCTCTTCTGGATGACTTTTAAAAGGAGAAAATCCTTTTAAAAAAGAATTTGCTACAGTAGTATTGGCCATTAGCAGAGTACAAGATAACAAAGTAAACGTATTAAAACGATTAAATATCATACCGCTCCCTTTTAATAAAAAGTATCAAATCAAGGACTACTCACAATGCAGTGTACAACAGTTCCTGCCAATATTCAAAGGCTTAAGAATGAAATCCTACCGCAGTTTAAAGGTGTAATTGACATCGTTGAGGCGTTGCGCGCTTCACGCGGAAGAGCCCTGTTGGTAGGAGGTGCTGTTAGGGACCTTTTGCTTAATCAACAAGTCAAAGATCTTGATGTGGAAGTACATGGCCTTGAGGTTTTGCAGCTGGAACGTATTTTGAAAAGGTTTGGCAATGTTCGTCTTATAGGGAAGCAATTTGGGGTATTAAGGATCGATGGAATTGATATTGACTGGTCAATTCCACGTACCGACGGAGCAGGAAGGAAGCCAGAAGTGGTTTTTGATGTTCACATGCCTTTTGAGTTAGCTTTTGCGCGTAGGGATTTAACTATCAATGCAATGGGAATAGATTTAGTAACCTATGAGTTAATTGATCCTTTTGGGGGGAGTCGCGACTTGCAACGTAAAGTACTGCGTGCTCCTGATGCACAACTCTTTATACAAGATCCCTTGAGATTTTTTAGGGTGATGCAATTTATTGGTCGTTTTGAATTTGAGCCTGATGCGCAGCTGCAAGAATTGTGCAGAACTATGGATTTATCAGATATTGCCCTTGAACGTATCTATCAAGAATTTGAAAAATTATTTTTAAAATCAAGAAAGCCTTCAAAAGGCTTTATATGGCTTTTAAGTGTGGGAAGATTACAAAAAATGTTGCCAGAGCTCTCTAATACTATTGGTATAAAACAAGAACCAGCATGGCATCCTGAGGGTGATGTTTTTGAACATAGCATGCAGGCGCTTGATAAAGCGGCAGAGATACCGTGTAAAGACCACGCTGAGAGATTAATTCTTATGTTGGCGGCATTGTGTCATGATTTGGGGAAAGTGACTACAACAAGTGTGATCGATGGAAGAATACGGTCGTTAGGCCATGACGTTGCCGGGGTTCCTTTAGCGCGAGCTTTACTAGGACGTTTGACC
>Ga0105050_10002009_pt1 | contig 29658 bp, 23 predicted proteins | sample FRY01_FD_78088 | JGI IMG/M metagenome (GOLD analysis project Ga0105050, IMG submission 78088) | Freshwater microbial communities from Lake Fryxell liftoff mats and glacier meltwater in Antarctica - FRY-01 | ecosystem: Environmental > Aquatic > Freshwater > Ice > Glacier meltwater ...
TCGTCGGATACCCAAGACAGCAGCCCAGATGCCGGCCGAGCTGGGCGATGGCCTGAAAAAGCGGGTCGCGCGGGCCCTCACCCTTGACCCTCGCTACGTCATCTTCGACGAGCCGACGACCGGCCTCGACCCCCTCGCCGCCGCGCAGGTCGATGATCTGATTCGCAAGTTGAAAGCCCAGGCGGGTGTGACGTGTATCGTCGTCTCGCACGACCTACGCAGTATCTTCTCGGTCGCGGACCGTGTGGCGATGCTGTACCAGGGTCGCGTACGGATCGATGCAACACCAAATGAGATCCGCGCCAGCGGAGACGCCGTGGTCCAGCAGTTCTTCTCAGGGGCGCCCGACGGGCCGATGGAGACGACCTGAGGTTGGAACGCGCATCCGACCTCAACCAAGACGCTAGTGACAGCCCGGATCGCCGACTGCACCGTCAGCGCGCGAGGAGCGGCGCCAGCAAGGTTAAGCGCTTCTGATCGATGGTGGTCCAATCATCGAGGTAGAGGCCACCCGTGTCCCCCGAGTTCGCGTTGAGGCACCAGTAGAAGAACGAGGCCGGCCCGCGCCGATCCCGGGTCGCGAGGTAGCTCACGAACGCCTCGTTCCACGCCACCTCGCCGGCCTGAGCGTCGTCGTCGTAGTGACCACCGAACTCGCCGACCGCGAAGCCGAAGCTCGGCACGAGGTGGCCGAAGTGGGCATCCCAAATGGCCGGCATGTTTACAGGGAAGTTGGCCGCGGCGAAGTAGCTCTGGTTGGCGATGCCAGGGCCGTAGGCGTGCGGCGAGAACACGAGGCGCGAGCGCGGGATGTTCGGCGTCTGGCTGGCGGCTTCGGTCAGGTTTTCGCCCCAGAACGGGTAGTGGATGCCGTAGCGGGAGGCACCTGCGACGCCTTCGACGAACACCAACAGCCTCGGGTTCGCGCGCAGCACGGCCTCGGCGCCGCGCTCCGCGAGCGCCTTCCACTGTGACCAGGTCAACGCGTGGGGCTCGTTCGTGAGGTCGATCCCGAGGACGTTGTCGTGGTCCCTCGCCAAGGTCGCGAGGGTCGTCAGATCAGCGAGCCACCTGTCGGCGTCATAGCCCTGACAACCGTCCGGCCGGCCGGGCAAAGCAGTGCCGAGCTGGGTGGGGTCGCAGGTGTGAAAATCCAGCAGGATCGCGAAGTCGGTCGCCACGCCGATCAGGCGCTCAAGCTGCTCGCGTCCCGTCGCCGCTTCGCCGGCCTCGTAGGCGTTCTGTGCCCAGGACGCGGCGCCAAAGCCCGGGTTGATCGACTCGGGCGAGACCGGAATTCGTAGGGCATCGAAGCCGAGCGTGTGCAACTCCGCCAAGAAGCTCTCGACCTTCCGCCCAAACCAGGTGCCGTGCAGCGCGCGGTCGCTGGTCTCTAGCCCGAACCAGTTGATGCCCCTGAGGCGTCGCACCGCGTCCTTGTGGTAGATGAGGCCCGCGTCGACCCACCAAGACTCGGCGCGCAACACCGACACGCCGTAGATGTCGTCCCTCGATTCCGGGCCGACGACGTCGGCGACGTCCTCGCCGGCATCGACCGGGACAGCTGTGTCGGCAGGGGGCTCAATGACCGCGTCCGCTGCGGCCACGACCTCTCCGTCATGCGCGTCGCTTTCCGAGGTCTCGGCCTCAGAATCGACCTCGGGATCGGCGTCAGCCACCATCATCTCAATGTCCATTTCGCCTGCATCATCCTGCGTGACCTCGGGCTCGACGGAGGGCTTGGTCGTCCCCCCGCACGCGGCGAGCACACTCACGAAGACCGCTATAGTCAACGCGCGGGGCAATACTGGTAGGCCGCCGCGACGCCGGGGTCCTGCGCGGTGTCTCACGCGCAGCTCGTCGCTGCCGAGAGGCGTCGCGGTCACTCTTTCCAGATGAACTTCCACGGGTGGCGCTTGAGATCCTTCATCATCTCGCGGATATCGTCGTACATCTCGCGGTCCGAGAGCAGGGCGCCGATGGTGCCTTCGCCTGCTTTTAGCTTGGCGGTCAGGGTCTGAGCGTCGTCCAATATGGCCCCGGCCTTGCCGAGCAGGGTCGCCAGCTCGGCCTTCAGCTCGCCTATCGTGGCCTCGGCGACCTCGCCCACCTTGGCATAGCGGTCGAGGGTGCTCCGGACGTCGCGGACGACCGGACCGATGGCTTGCCGCGCGTCGACAGCCAGCGCCGACGCGTTCTTGACGACGGACCGGAGCTCGCTCCCGTCGCCGACAAATTCTTTTGCACCTGCAATGACCGCCAAGACCTCTGTCTCGATGGTCTCAAGGCGCTCGATCACCCTGCCGACGGCCGGGCCGTTGTCCGCCAGCAGCGCGTCGACCTTCGCCGCCGTGCCGCGGAGGGTGGTCATCGTGGCCGCCGCGTCCTGGATCAACGTGTCGATGGCGCCCTCGTTGCGGACGAGGACATCCGACAGGCGTGAGAGCACGCGATTCGCGTTCATCGCCATCTGCTCAAGGCGCAGCGGGGGCTCACCGACGATCACCCCGTCCATCACGAGGGGCACGCCGGCGACCGCAGACGGTTGGATCTCCACGTATTTTTCCCCAAGGACGCCCTGGGTCGTGATGTGAAACGTGGCGTGTTCATTGAGGGTCTGGAAGAGGTCATCATCGATAGTGACTGCCACGCGGACGAAGATGGGGCGTCCGACCGCGGGGTCGACCACGCCGCCACGATAGTCGACGCCCGTCACCTTGCCCGCGTCCACGCCGGCGATCTTGACCGCGGCGCCAGTCTTCAGTGAGGCCGACGTGTTGACGTCAATGAAGAAGGTGGTCCCCTTCGAGGTCGAGATACCCCCGAGGACGACGATGAAGGTGATGAGCAGCCCGAGGCAAATTGCGACCAATAGGCCGACCCGGATCTCCATGCCTCGTTCATTGCTACTCATGCTAAATCCTAAACTCCCCTAGTCGCGCCGTTTGGGGATAGGTTTTGCGCCCGGATCTACGCGGTCGGCCGTGTAGGTCAGGGTCTTCTTCTCTTCGGTTTTGACGATCGCCGTCGGCTCGTAGTTGAGGTTGGTGACGACCTCCTCGACGACATTCGCGGCCTTGGCCTCGGTCGCCATGAGCCACCACGCGTCGCGGATGCGGGCCCGGTACGCCTTGATGTCCATCCCGATATTCTTGGCGATCTCGATGTGCATCCGGTCGAGGTAGGTTGTCAAAAAGTCATGGCGCGACCGCACGGTCGGATCCTCGCCCGTCATCCCGTACGAGGCCTCGTGCAGCATGATCGTCGCGTGCGGCATCGCGTAGCGCCTGTCGCAGAAGGTCAGGATGATCGCGGCCATCGAGTAGGCTGAGGACTCGACGATGCAGTGGATCGGCGCCGTCACGGCCTTCATCGTGTCGACGAGGATGAGGCCCGCGTCGACAGAGCCGCCAGGGCTATTGATGCGGAACCAGATCGGGTCGTTGCCTTGGGCGGCGAACTCGAGCACGGCCTTTTGGGCCTTCTTCATGCCGTCGAAGTTGATGCCACCCGAGATCTCGACCACGCGGTCGTTGATTAACACCGGCCTACCCGTCACGGCTTTGTCTTGGCCGGGCCCGGGCTCTGCCGCATTCACGCCGCTCGCGCAGCCGATCACAAAGGGAGCAGTCGCCAGGATGGCGAGGTGGCGGGCAAATGTGTGCAAAATATTTCCTTTGTCCTCAAAGGGTGTGGGTGCGCGCGGCCAAACCGCCGTGACGCGGCTGACAGAACAACAGTTCGGGTCCGATGACAAGTCGCTTGCCGTGGTTGGGCCCCGTGTTGGGTCCTCTTTGCCCCTAGCGGTCCGCGTCATTGAGCTCCGGAGGGCGCGGCACGCGCGCAAAATCTAGCCCGTGCCAACGCACACTGAGATTGACGAACAGGTCGTGGCCATCGCGATCGCCGAGACCAGGCGGCGCTCCGGGGAAACCCACGAACCGCATTCGGTAGCCTAGACCAAGCCAGACGCTTGGGTCGGCGGTATTCATCGCCGACAGTGGAACGTCGAGCCCGAAACCCCACGCGATCGCGACGCCCGCGTCGGTGCGGCTCTTCCCCGGAAGACCACCCTCTGGCGAGCTGGACAGCAGATCAAGACCGCCCCCGAAGGCCAGATAGACCCCGGACTTAAGCCAGTTCCCTTGGAGATGGCTCAAGAAGAAGGGGTGTAGCCGCATTTCAACGCCGATGCGGGTGTGAAGGGTCTCCTCGCGGCCCACCGCGGTCGTCCCGCCGAGGGCCGCGAAGGCGACGCTCAGATCGAAGTCCAGCAGCGACATTAGGGTTGCTACCCGCGCGGAGATGGCGATGAGGGGCCGGATGCCATTGAGAGGGCTGCGGTCGCGCGTGGGGTCCGAGCCGAGCACCGCGACGCCGGTCTTGAGTTCCAGTCCATAGAAGGCGCCGACGTAGTAGCCCTGCGCCCGCGGTGCCTCGGCGCGCGCCGGAAGCCCGAAGAGGCAGAGGCCCCACGCCACCGCGATCAAAGTGGAGCCCGCCACGCCACGTTGTCCACGCGCGGATCGCTTCGGCGCGCTTAGCGACCGCACCGCGACGGTGCCCTCCACGGACCCACGGCTGCGTAGTTGACTATTTACCGTGGCCGGGTTTGAGGTGTGCCCCATGATGCATCCTCTATCACGCCCGCGGTCCCTCGTCCTGCGTACATTTACGGTCTTCTCTTGGCTGATGGCGGTCCCGCAGGCGCATTCGGCGCCTCCCATGCCGGGTCCGGCGCCGTCCGTCGACGATCCGGAGCGCGCGCGCGGCTTCTTTCAAGAGGGAAGCCGCCTCATGCACGACGCCGACTTCGACGCCGCGTGCACCGCATTTCGCCAGGCGGCGGCGGCGTCCCCGCTCTGGGCGTTGGCTCGATTTGAGCTGGCGCAGTGCTTCAGGATCCGCGGCTACTCGGGCGACCTCGATCCACTGGAAGAGCTGGCCGAGGCCGAACGTTCGATTCGAAAGCCGGTCATTCACATTGAACGCGCGCGGTTGCTCGAGGACCGGGGCCAAAATGCGGCCGCCTTCGCCTCGTGGATGCACGCGCTCGACATGCTGCCGTCCGAGGTCCGCGCCATCGAAGGCGCCGCTCGCACTGCCAGCGCGTTGCCCCTTCCGGGAGGCGCGAGCGTTGAACGCGACCGCATCAAAGCGTGGCTCAACCGCCAGCCACAGGATGTCGCTGCTTGGGTGCGCCTCGGTGAGCTCGCGGAGCGCCGTGGCGACCTCGCAGAAGCCGAGAGCGCGTTCATCGAGGCGGGCCAACGCAGCGCCGATCGGAAGCGTGGGGCCGCGCTTGTGGGCCTCTTTGCCACGCGCACCGGGTCGCGCACGGCGGCCGACAAGGCGCAGCAGATCCTCCACCGGCGATAGATTCCTGCCCCCGGCGGATTTTTTCAGCGCGGCGGGAACCTTTTGCCCGCAGACGTGTCAGTACTCCCAGCAGGCCAACGGACTTTTGTTGGTGTCGAGCGGCACCAGTGTCCGACTTCGACCTTGACCAAAACCGTTGCGCAAGCCTAGATATGCGGCTCGCTGTAGGGGCCTGCCGACCCCGTGAACGAAGAAAAGGAAACGAAATCATGCGGATAGGACACATCATTTCCTTGCTGGGCGCACTGCTAGTGCTCCTAGGAGCCCTCGCGTTGCCTTGGCAGTCGTTTGAGCTCGCAGGCGTCACCGCCAGCGCGATGGACATCACGCCAGCCGGACAGCTCGTCGTGGTCTTTGGCGCGCTCGCCGCCGTCATGAGCGCCCTCGGCCTCCTGACCTTCAAACGCTATCAGTTCGCGGCCGGCGTGCTGGGTTCGGGTCTCGTGACCTTCGCCGTGCTGGTCTATGGAAACATGGCTAAGGGCACAGGCCTTGAGCTTATGGCGTACGAGAACATCGCGATGGGCCTCGGCTACACCTTCGCGGTCTGGGGCTCGGTCGCCATGTTCGCTGGTGCGCTCGTCGTGTTCGCCTCGCAGCCTCGCTGGACGCCGGACATGCAGTTCTTGCGCGTCGCGGTGCTCTGGAAAGACGCTGTCGTGCAGGAAAAGGTCCTCCAGACCCCGCAGACCGTGACCGTGGGCGACGACATCCGCAACGCGTTTGTCATCCCGAACGAGAAGCTTCCGAAGCGCTTCCCTCTCTTTCGCGCTGGCCGCAAGGGCGACTACGCCATCGGCCTGACCCGCGACCTCGAGGGACAGGTCACCATCAACCAGAAGACGCAGTCCATCGGTGAGTTCGTCAAGGGCGCGACCGAGAACGTTAATGGTATCAACTACGTGCCGATCACCCTCGGTGACTGGGGTATCGTCAACCTCGGCGAGCTGCGCGTGTTCTTCCAGTTCGTCCAGCCGGACGAGCGCACCCGTCGCGAGGCCAAGGCCGTCCCGATCGAGTTCCCCGTGTGGGCATCCATCGGCTGGTCGTCCTTCGTCCAGATTGGCTTCCTTATCCTGTCGATCCTTCTCTGGGACGTGGACATCTTCCGCACCCTGAACCTGCCGGGCGATCGTGAGACGACCGTCGAGGCCGAGGTCATTAAGCCGGAAGAGAAGAAGATCGAGGTGCCCGAGCCTGAGGCCGAGGAAGAGCCCGAAGACGAGCTCTCCAAGAAGGCTGGCGGCGAAGAGGGTAAGTTTGGCGACCCCGACGAGGATCCCGACAAGAAGTCGAAGATCCCGAAGATGGACGGCAAGATGACTGACAAGATCGACATCAAGAAGGTCGGCTTGAACGACCTCTTGTCGACGAACAAGCTCGGTGGCTCAGGCGCCATCGCTGAGATCTTGGGCAAGAACAGCCAGGGTATCGGCAACAAGATCGCTTACGCCATGGCCGGTGAGGGTGGCGAGTTCGTCGCCGGTCACGGGTCGGGCGGCATGGGCTTCACCGGCGACGGCAGCGGCGGTGGTGGTACCGGCGTCGGTCGTATCCAGGGCATGAGCGACATCGACACGGGCTCGGGCCACGGCGTCCGCGCCAGCCTCGGTGACCGCGGTAAGAAACGGGTCGGTAAGATCGACCTCGGCAGCTCGCAGGCGCAGGGCTTCTGCAAGAAGTCCAACATCGAGAGCACCGTGCGTCGTCGCGCTGGCGCCATCCGGGCCTGCTACGAGCAGCGTCTGCAGGTCAACAAAGACCTCAAGGGCAAGCTCACCATTCGCTGGACCATCGCGGTGGACGGCGCCGTGCAAAGCGCCTCGGCAAGCCAGGACACGCTTGGCGACTCGGAGACCACGAACTGCGTGCTCCGTACCCTTCGCCGGATGCGTTTCGAGAAGCCTGAGGGCGGTATCTGCGTCGTGCAGTGGCCGTTCATCTTCTCACCGGGCTGAGGCTCACGCCTTCGCACAGCAAAACCCCGCGGCCTTCAAGCCGCGGGGTTTTTTGTGCGTGCCTGTCCGCACTCCTTGAAAGCGCGCGTCCTTGTGGCTATGGTCTTCCCTGTTGCGGGACCTAGTCGGTTGCAGGACCTAGGTCTTGGACTCTTTGAAAAGTAGAGATGGGGGCGAACGGCTTTCGACGAGGGTGTTGAAGTTCGAGTTGCGTGTTCGGGGTGTTATTGACCCGGTTAAAAACAGTAAAAAAGTACAAACGCCAATGATAATGCGTTTGCTCTCGCAGCCTAAAAAACTGTGAGCGGTTAGGGCAGAGCTTGCCTCTGGCGCTGTTCCTGACTGTTATTTGATAGAGGCTTGTTCTCGGTAGAGTCCTGATGCCGAGGAGACCTTTTAGGAATCGCTGTGGATCATCCGGTTCGTGGGAGGGTTGGCAGTTAAATTAAATCGCGGAGACTACGCACGTAGACGCTCGTGATGGATCACTTTCGGACCGGGGTTCGAATCCCCGCGCCTCCACCATCTTTTCCCTGCTGCTTCATGCAGTCTAAACGCTACGGCGCACGTCAATGACGCGCGCCGTTTTCGCGTGCTTGCGTGCCTTCGCTTGCGGCGCCCGCGCACCGGTTTAGGATCAAGCGTCCATGGCGGTGGTTGCGTCGGCGTCGGCGTCGCTCAGCTCGGGCGGTCGTACATCCCGGTCTGGGGAAAGCGGCTGCGCCATTGCCGAACGATCTCAAGGAAGTTGCCGAGGATCGTCGGGCCAGAATCCGGGCTCCCGTCCGTCGGAGGTTTCTCCGGGTGGAACTGGACTCCCCACATCGGGCGTCGGTCCGAGCGCAGGATCTGGATTCGCGAGGGGTCGCCGATGGCGAGAGCGCGAAAGCCTGGGGGGATGTCTTTGACCTCATCGACGTGGCTAGCCGTGACGACGAAGTCTTCCGGCAGGCCGTCGACGAGGGGATCCGTGTCGCCCATCACGCGGATGCGCATCGGGCCCGAGACCTTGGGCATGCCGGCGTAGGTGGTCGTGGCGGCGGGGACGGCGTGGACGGGACCGACAGGTGCGCCGTGCGCGAGCGCGATGGCCTGGTGACCGCCGCAGATCCCGAGGGTCGGCCCGCGCCGCGCCCGCACCCAGCCCAGGAAGCGGTCGAAGGCGACCGGATAGGCGGGGAAGGGCGTCTCGTTCGGGCCGAGGACGACCGCCGACGGAGCCCAGCGCGCGATGTCGGGGGCGAGCCCGTCGGCCGCGTCGAGCAGGAGGCGCCACGGGCGCACCATCACCTCAAGCTCGGGATCGAGGGCGGAGAAGGCGGCGGCGATGCGCTCGCAGCCCTCGAGCATCCGAGGGTCATAGTTGATATTGACGATCAGGAGACGTAGTTTCAACTCAACCATCCTATCAACCTCCCTTGGGCCTAGGCTCGTTCAATAAGACCGCAAGGCGCGCCGCGAGCTCAAGCGGCACCTCATGATGGAGGTTGTGCGCCGTTCCCGCAAGGGTCTCCACCGTGACGTCGCGGAGCGCGGCGACCCGTAGATCCGCGTCCTCTTCCCACATCGGAGACCTCTCGCCGCGGATGATGGTCGTCGGGCACGCGATCGCGGCCAGAAACGCGATAAACCGTTGCACGTCAAATGGTGTAGGCGCGCGGGTCCGGTGCAGCGGGTCGAAGCGCCAGCGCCACAGCCCATCATCGGCCCGGACAGCCGCGAGGCGAGCTAGCTCTAGGAGGCGCACGGGCGAGGCGAACGGGGCCGTCCTCGCCAGTCGTTGGGCGACGGTCTCGAGGTCGACCATGGCTGGATCGTCGCGCAGCGCTTGAAGGCGCAGATCGCTGAGCCAGCGGCGCATAAAGCGCGGGCCGTCGTCGGGACCGACGTGGGCAGGACCGAGACCGTCGAGGAGGATCAGCGAATGCACGCGCTCGGGCATCGCGCCGGCGAGGTACACCGCGATTGAGGCGCCCATCGAGTGGCCGATCAGCGTAAAAGTCTCTTCGGTGTCCGCCGGAACGACCGCCTCGATTAGGCTCGCGAGGTCTCTGACGTAGTCGGGGAAGTGATAGTATCCGCCGGCACCGACGCGATCGCTGTCGCCGTGTCCCCGATGATCCAAGGCGACGACGTAGTGGGTCTCGGCGAGGAGGCGCGCGACGGGGTCGAAGCTCAGCGCGAAGTCCAGAAATCCGTGGGCGAAGAACAACTTAGGTGCCGTCGGGTTCCCCCACGCGTACCAAGCGATTTTGAACTCCGGCGTCACAAAGTGGTGATGGCGGCGGGGTGAGGGATCGTGAATCATTGGTCGATCATGCGCGTGGAAGTGGGGTAGGGCAAGCCTGACCGCCTTAGTCCTTTGTCAGCGGAGGGCATTTGTTCCATCATCCGTGCCCGAGGGGCGGTAGGACACGAGGTGAGGCATGGAAAACGAAAAAAATCATCTGGTTGATGCGGCGGACGCTGGCGGCACCCCGGCGGGGTCGGCGGTCGAGATGAATCAGCTCGTGTTGCCGACGCATGCCAACGCACTCGGGACCGTATTTGGGGGGCAGATCATGGCCTGGATTGACATCTGCGCGGCGCTCGCGGCGATGAAGCACTCCCGTCTGTCGTGCGTCACCGCGTCGATGGATGCGCTCGATTTCATGTTGCCGGTGCGTTTAGGCGACGTCGTGAACCTGAAGGCCATGGTCAACTACGTCGGACGGACGTCGATGGAGGTCGGCGTGCGCGTCGAGGCGGGCGATCCCACAGGCGACTCGCTAAATCATGCCGCCAGCGCATACCTCACTTTTGTGGCGCTCGGGGCCGATGGCCGTCCCCAGACTGTGCGACCGCTCGTCTTGGCGACCAAAGCGGAGCGCCTCCGCGCCGAGGAAGGAGCAGTCAGACGGCAGCAGCGCCTGACCCTCGCGACCGAGAGGCGGCGGCTTGGGGCCGAGCATGACGCCAACGGGCGTGTGCAGACTTGAGTATGCTCTCCCTATCAGCCTTTTTAGCGGGATTGCCCCCAGCAGCGCTGGCTGAGACCGATCTCCCTCGCTTCTGCGCGCTGGTGCTCGGTCGCCGGGCGCGCAGCGAGCTACCGGGGCTCGCCCTGCTCTTGGCGGAAGAGACCCTGCGCGGATACCCCGCCGGGCTACCGGCGATCCTTAGGGCTGTCATCGGACAGATCCTCGAAGACGACCTTGAGGTCGAGCTCGTGGACGCCTCGTCCATCGAGAGACTCTTTGGACGTGCACCTTTTTTGCGGCGCCTGGGTGAGCTCACCGACCTGCGCAGGGAACGCCTGAGGCCGGGGACCATCGTCGGGCCAGAGCTGCGCCTCGTGGCTGGACGACGTCTGCAGGTTATTGGGAGTCACGGCACACAGCTGGCCCTCGTCTATCCGGTGGACCTCGCGCGTGTGCCAGATGCCCATTTTGCCGTCCCGCGCGGGCCGGTGTTGGCGATGGAGATGGAGACCGCCGAGATCGAGGTGCTACGCGAGACGTGGATCGCCGTCGAGGGGGCCACCGGGCTTGATGGCGCCGAGGCGCGCCGTTGGACTGCGCGTTTCTTTGCGATCGCGCGGCGACCTGGGATCGACGTGGCGAGCGTGCAAAAGGCGATCGTCCGGATGTCGCCCGAGCTGCGTGCGCACCTGTCCGAGGCGCTGGTCGCACACAATCGCGATGGCGCGCTGCCAGAGCACCACCGGCCTGGGCCACGTGGTCTCGAGCGGCGTCTCGCGCGCCTCGGTGTGGAGCTAGACGCGCCTTGGACCGCCGCGGCGACCGCGCTGGTGTCCGAGGTCTTCGCGAGCGCGGCGCCCGATCCGATGGTCGAGCGCGGCTATTGTTCCGTACCCCCAGAGGATCTAGCGCTGTGGTCTGAGTGGGTGGAGGTTCCGGCGGCTGCGCGCGCCGCCGTCACCGCCATCGCGCCCCCAGAGATCGAAGAGGCCTTGATGCGCCTCGCGGAGGTCGAGGACGGTCGCGTCGATGAGGAGCTAGACCCGACCCTCCGGCGCGGGTTGCAGAGCCTCAGAGACCACTGCCTGAGGCCGAGGTGGCTGCGTAGCCGCGCGGCGCTCGACGGGCTGGACCTGCTGCGCGTGTGTGACACGTGGCTCGCGCGTGGCGACGATCTGTCGGAAAAGATCGAATCACTTCAGAAGCTTGCGGTGGAGGCGGCCGTCGTCTCCGAGGAGAGAGCGCTCGTCGAGACCGCGCGTATCGCCGCGGAGAGCGCTCGGTTGGCGCTCGTCAACGTCATCGTGGCTGGCCCTCCGCGTGCGCCGGAGATCGCGCCCGGAAAGCGGACCCTCGCGACCGCCCCGGAGGATGAAGACAACGCGATTGAACCAGTGTCGCAGCAGAGGGCGGCGGCACCGTCCGAACACGTTGAGTCCGGCCCCGCACCTTTAATGGATTCGGAGCAGGCGCAGCCGAAACCGGGCGTCGAAGCCGCAAGTGAGCTAGGCGCCCCTTGGCCGGCGCCCCCAGTTAAGGCGGCCGCAGGCGCGGCCGACCTGGCGATCAAAGCCCCCCCGGCGTCGCCCTCTTCGACGCCGCCCGCCGCGGTGAGGGTCGAGCGCGTGCCGACAGCCTCCCGGTTCGAACTACCCCCGATGCCCAAGCCGCCGCCGATGCGCACGCGCCCCGTGACCGGCCTCCCGATCCCTGTCATCGCGCCGCCCACGGCCCCCAAGAAGGCGACCCCGGCCTCGGCTGCGCCGCCTCGGCCGGCCCCAGCGCCTAGTCCCGTTGTCGAGGCCGCGCCGCGCGTCGTCCGCCGCGTCCCGACCCTCTCACCGGCCTCGAAGGCGGCGCCCAGCGCGCTGCGGTCGAGCATCGCCTCGCATCTGATGACACCCGCGCAGGCGCATGCCTTCTACGAGGAGAGTTTTCGCGAGCTAGAGGTGATCGAGCGCGATGTCCTTCGAGGCGGGCACTCCGCGTCAGTGGGCCAGCGACTCGACGTGATCGCCACGGACGCGACGGCCATCATCCAGGCGCTCGGGCCGAGCGCCCGCAGCGGGGATCGCGAGTTTCAGGTGGCCATCGAGCGGATGGAGCGTGTTGAGCACTACCTCTTACGTATTCGTGCCTTAGAGCTCGATGAGGTCGAGCCGCGCCGCGAGCGGCCGAAGAGCTTCTGGAAGAGGCTCCTCGGTGACAAAGAGGGCCCATGAGCCGCGCCTGCGGCGATGCGGTGCGTCGAGGGGCCGGCCGTCAAGGTGCGTCGGCTTGGCGGCATCCGCGTTGAAATGCCTCGCAGTGCGGTCTAGGATTGGCGAATGCCCGTGAGTCTAGCCATCCGTCGCCTACCTCTCGTCGCCATCGTCGTCCTAGCCGCATGCGGTGGTTCGAGCGCCGGTCCCGTCGTCGACGCCGACACCGACGAGGTCACATCGGCGGATGTGATGGTCGACGTCGCGGTCGCCGACGTAGCGCCCGACTTGGGCAAGTGTCCGGGAGGCGATCTACCTCGCCGCGCTCTTGTGGCGCCGGCAGCAGGGCCGGTCGGGCTCCCCTTTGCCGGAGTCGCGGGTGACTTTGCGCTGCTCACCTACGCGGGAAAGCTCACGTTTTCAGAGGTTTACTCGGGATGCGAGGCGTGGGTTATCTTCTTTCACGTGCCGGGTGTGAATGACGGGCTCTTCGCCAGCTCACCCGAGCTATTGGTCCGTGAAGGCGCACCTGACACGCACTATCTCTTTATCTCGGACGCCGAGACTCAAGAGGCTCGCGCCGCGCTGATGGATAGCGTCGCCACCAATGTCGACGGCCGCTTGAAGGTCTGGGTCGCGGGCCCCGAGCGGCGGTCGGAGCGCCGGGCGCGGTTTCACTTCGGCCTCGACCGCGCCTCTGAGGTAGAGGGCAGCCTCGGCGCGCACTTCCGAGACTATATGGCCGCGACGCGGGACCCTCAATACGTCGTCGATCTCGGCGAGAGAGGTCGCGCGGGCCTACCGCCGCCCAGCGTCGTGGCCATCGGGCCGGATCAAATTTTCGACGCGGGAGGTAGCCTCAGCCCCAACGTCCAGGCGGCCCCGGAGCTCGGTATGGCGACCTTCCTTGGGCCCTTCCTAAAGTGGCGTGCGCTCGCCGACTATCGCCGCGAGACATCCGCGGGCAAGTCCATGTCTCTCTTCGCGGAGACGACGGCCTCGCGGCTCGTGACTGCGCGGATCCTGCCAGAGGCGCTCAGCGCGGGCGACGGCGCGCGCCTCGAGGTCGGCGTGGGTTGCCGGGCGCTCAACCCCCTGGCGTGTTCCGAGTGGGACCGCATCGCGAGCGTGCGGTTGTGTCTCGACGGCCTGGACTGCGCGGATACGCTGGAGGTCGCCCGCTGGATTACTCCGTATTGGCGCCGCGGTCAGCAGCGCTATAGCTTTGAGCTCAACGATTTTGTGACCGTCATAAGGGGGGCGCACGCCGCCGACGGTCAAGGCGCCGTCGTGCAAATCGAGCTCGGCCCGTCTTGGGAGCGCGCCACCGAGTGGGACCTCGCCGTCGACCTCGTCGTCGAGGCGCGCCCGGACGCGCCACCGCGGGGACTGGCGCGCCTCTTCGGGGGGAATACCTTCGATGGGACCTACGCGCGGACGACCTCATTCCAGCTGCCGGAGGACGCCAAGCAGGTTGAGCTCCTCGTATTACTCAGCGGCCATGGTCAGACCGAGGGTGATAACTGCGCCGAGTGGTGCGACCATCGGCATCGCTTCACTATCAACGGCCAAGCGGGGCCGATGGTCCTGCACGAGGGGCCCGCGATCGGGTCCCCGCGCGGCTGCGCCTTGGCGGAAGGGGTGATACCGCTGCAATGGGGTAACTGGTCGCAGCAGAGGGCGTTTTGGTGCCCTGGCCTGACGGTCCCGTGGCATCGGATCGACGTCGACGCGTTGGTTATCCGCGGGGGCCTGAACACGGTGACCCTTGAGGGTCTCCTGGGCGAAGACCTCGCGCCCCGCGGAGGCGACATCGCCCTGACCGCAGTCCTCACCTGGCGCTGAGCAATTTAGTTTCACTTCAATGTGAATTGCATCCGCCGTCTGAATCCACGCGACGGGACCGACAGCGTCGAGTTCGATGGTCTGTGCCCTATGTTTCAAAGGGCCCAGACGGCCAGAAGGGCGCGGACTACATCGATGTGGTCCGCGCCCTCCTAAACAATCGCAACATTCTGTCTGTCGTCGAGCTGGCCGAAGCCTAGGCGTCTCTTTTCAGGCGACTCCGGCCGTTTGCAGACTCCGGTCCGTGACAGGCCTACACAGCCAGCCTAGGCCGTGGTCCTCATGCCTTAAGGGGCAGGCTGGGTGACCGCGCTGGCCTTTAAGGAGACCGCCGTCTGGGCCAACAGTCTGCCGTTGAACGTCGCGCCAGTATTGAGCGTGATCGACGTCTGAGTCAGAACGATCCCCTCGAAGTGGGCGGTCGTTCCAAGCGCGACAACGCCGAAGGACTGCCAGAAGACGTTCTTGGGCAACGCACCACCCGTGAGGTGAACGCGCGTGCCATTCGCCTGGGTGATACCTCCCGCGATCTGGAAGATCCAGACATCGTTTGGGCCACCGTTTAGCGTAACGTCCGATGATATCAGGACATCGGTGCCCCATTTATAGAGGCCGGGGACAAGCGTCAGTCCGCCAATCTCGCCGCTGCCCAGTTCACTGAAATCGGGTGTCGGTCGTCCGGCGTCGTCGGTGTACGCGGTCTCCATGTTGCTCACAGCCGTGGTCAGGTTGGTCGGCGTAGGGACCGCATAGGTGGCCGCAAACAGCTTTCCGGTCACGAGACTTGATGTCGAAAATACATTCGTGGAATCAGCGATTAATCCAAATCCAGTGATGAAGGTCGCGGCGGCTGGACTAAGCCCGATGTCTCCCACAACCGCGGTGGTTCCGGTGGTTGAGATCTCGCTCTTCGCCAGAATCACAAAATTGCCAGCCATTCCAAGAGCCACAGGCGCGGGGCTTGGCGCGACCGTCGTGCCTGTCGTAAAGGTCCACACTTTGTTACTTGCCAGTGCGTTGCCAGCGAGGTCTTTGGCCCCAGTGGTGATGGTGGCAGTAAATGGCAGGCTGGCTGCGAGGTCAGCCGTCGGGTTAAAGGTCGCGGTGGTCCCCGCGAATGTCACAGCGCCGGCAACAGAGGTCGTCCCTTGCTTTAGAGTAAAGGTGGCTGTGGTGATCGTCGCAGGGTCCATCGCCTCATCAAAGTTCGCGCTGATGTTCATGTTAACGAACACCCCGGTCGCGGCGCTGACAGGGATTGTAGAGACCACGGTGGGCGCCGTGGTGTCCGGGGTGACTGACGAGTCACCGGTACCCGTGGCGTCGTTTGACGTGTCCTGAACAGCGTCGTTGTTCACGGTCGTGTCGGACGTGCCCGCGGTATCCGTAGTATCGGACGTGCCCGTAGTATCGGACGTGCCCGTAGTATCGGACGTGCCCGTAGTATCGGACGTGTCCTCGCTTTCGCCGCAGGCCGCCCAACTAATTGATGCCGTGATCGCGAGCACTACGGTCGCGAAATTTGCGAAACGCTTCATGTTCAACCTCCCAGAAAAACCGAATATCGTTCTCAACATTTTGCTGAGCCCAAAATAGCGATCTGAATGCAAGCTCTTTTCTTGCTCGGGGCGGGCGCCACATTCGGAAATGTTTGGTGTTCTACCGCCGAGAGCCGGGTGCGACGAGGGCTGACGGGGTCGACTGCGACGACGGTCCAGACGCGTGCCCCGCTGACCAGGTTAACCAGTGCCCCAGCAACGACTTCGACGACCGCTTGTCTCCGGGCGTGAGAGGCACAAGGTTTCAGTTCAATATAAATGCGACCCGTCGCCTGAGCCAAGTCGCGTCGCCGTCGTCCTTGAGCTCGAGGGTACCGGTGGCCTGAAACGCGGGGGGGACGAAGGGAAAGGCCGTATCCGCGTCCACCTGGACGGGGGTCAGCACCCCTGGGTACAGCCGCACATCTTCTGAATCGCCAGGACCCTCTGTGTTGAATACCATCGGATCGACGAGGACGTGCCTCTCGGTAAGAGCCATGGTCAGCGTCTTGGCTGCATCGGTTGAGGCTCGCGCGGCCTGAATCTCGATGCGGTAGGTGCCGGTCGCTACGTTCAATTCGATGGGTAACGGCGGGCCAGACATCGCGCTCGCGAAGACCTCTTTGCCAGCGTCGTCGCGGATGGTCACCGCGAGGTCTGTGACCGCCAGCCAGGTCTCGTCGGGCGCCTCGAGCGTAAGCGCCAACGTGTCGACGCCTGGGCCGATCGCGACGCTGTGTGTCAGGCTGCCCCCCTTCAGAGATAGGCTCTCTGTGCGAGACCAACCATCGACGGTCACCGCCACGCGGCCACGGAACGAGACGCTGTGCCGATTGATGACGTCAAAGGACCCGGTCGGGAGTCGATCGGCGCCGACCTTGAGGTGAATCACCTTGGGGGCGGCCATGCGCCGGGCGACGAGCCCGAGCTCCCATCTGATGGGGGTCGCGTTCGTGACCGGCGCCCTCACGACGAGCTCCCAGACGCCATCGCTCAGCTCATCGGCATCAAAGGTGGTGGTCTGAACGCTGTCTTTATCCGTCGTGACGGGGTCCTGCTGGTCTTTGACGGGATCGCCGTCGGCGTTGAACGCCGCGAGGGTGGCCTTTAGCTCTTTTGGACCCGCGACTGACAGCACCGCGTCGAGTCCCTCGACCGGAGCCGGCATCGCCACGAAGACCCGCGCCACGGCACCGGGCTTGAGCTCGCCCTTGGTGACCAGCGGAGCATCGCCGTCGAAGGCGTCGGGCACGATCACGTGAATCGGGAGGACAAACGCGTACCCGGCGTCGGTGCGCGCGCGAATGAGGGCGGTGTGGAGTCCGGGTTTGCCCGCGAGCGCGCCGAAGTCTACACGGACCTGAACGTCTGCGCTGGTGGCGCCACGCATGACCATGCGCGCCTTGGTGGGCCGGGCCCACGACACGTCGCTGTCGAGGCGGTGCTCCTCGAACCAGTTGTTTGCAGTAGCATCATCATAGTTGCGATAGAAGACAGGGGTGATCTTGAACACTACGACGTCGGCCTCGCGGCGGGGGAGGCCGCCAATGCGCCAGAGACTGGCTGAGCCATGACGACCTGGGCGATGGGGGACCGGTGTCGCGACGTGGTAGCCGCCGAGCACCAGCTTTTCGGGGGTGCGCGCGCCCTTCGCGACGGATCTCAAGGCCTCCCACGCCCGCTCGATGTCGATGATGCCCGCGCCTTGGTCAAGGTAGGTCAGGCCTGCGACTAGACGGGCACCTGCGATGAGTGATCGTTTGATATCAAAGGGTGTCCATCCGAGGCCGGCCGCGTTGGCGCGGCCCACGAGGAGCGCGATGATGCCGGCCGCGTGTGGCGACGCCATCGAGGTCCCGGCCATCACGTTGCGGCGCGCGAATGGTGGCGCGGTCGACCACGCGACCCCGGGCGTGAGGCCGTCTGGCTTAGCGATCTCGCCGCCCCTGCTTGAGAATCCGAAGAGGGTCGGGCCGAGGTCTCGCGAGCGCCGGCGGCCCTTGGGTTCAGGGGCCCCGTAGATCGCGGCGGCCTGCTCGGCCGGCAGGAGGGCGCCGGCCGTCCAGACGAGGTCCGCGTCGCCGGGGGTGCCGACGGTCGACAGCCCCGGGCCCTCGTTGCCGGCGGAGACTGCCGCGAGCAAGCGTGGGTTCGCCGCCAGCTCCTTGTCGATGAGGGCCGCGATGGTGCTGGCTCCTTCGGCGCGCGCGCCGATGCCGTAGCTGAGGTTGATGACGACCGGGCGGTCGTGCTGGCGGGCCCACGCCGACGCATAGCGTACGGCCGCGATCATGGCGCCGTCGGTTGTGGCGCCGCCAGCGAGGCGGTTGTCGCCGATCTTGAGGGCGAGGAACTCCACGCCAGGGGCGACCCCGTCGAAACCCGCCTTCCCGGCGATGCCGCGCCCACCGGCGATCCCCGCGCAGTGTGTGCCGTGCCCCCCATCGTCAAAGACGAACTCAACCTCCCACGCGTCTTCGTTGACGTAGAGGCCAAAGTTGAGCGGCGCGAGGGTACGGCGCGCATCGCGAGAGCCAAAGACGAAGGCCTCGGGCTCATCTTCCCAGCTGGCGCGGACGACCTCGTCGGCCAGGTTGCCGTCGCCGTTCGTGTCGATGGCCGCCACGCGGTTTCCGGTCTTCGCGTCCACCCAGACCGCGACGGCGAAGCGATCCCCGGTGTCGCCGTCTCCATCAAGGTCTCGCGCGTCGTCGCGCCCGACGCGTGTCTCTTTGAAGAACCCGAGCCACACGCCGCGTCCGCGATCAGGGGCCCCTCGGTCGTGTCCGGCCGGAAAGCCCAGCACCCCACCGCTATCGATCTCGAGGAGGTCCAGCGTCTTGTTCAGGCGCGCTCGCTCGAGGGTCACACGCCCCTGGCCAGAGAAGTCGCGCATCGCCTGGATACGGGGCTTCCCTTTATCGTCCGAGCCGACCCCGACGGTCCCCGGATCAATGCCCGTATCGAGGATCGCGATGACCACGCCACGCCCGTCCGCCTTGGGATTATCCTCAAGCCATGCGTCTACGCGCGTGTCCTTCTTCGATAGCAAAAAGGACCACGGGTCCGGCGTCTCGGCCGCGGCACGCTGATCGCCCGCCGCGATCAGCAGCACGAGACAGGTGTGAGCTGCGAACGCCGCGCTAAGTCTCGTCAGCGTTCGCGATCGGATCATTCCGCGTCTGGCGTGGATGCAGGAGCGGCCTCGGCTGTTTCGGCTGCGGGCTTGGCCGCGTCGGCTGCGGGCTTGGCGGCCTCGGCTGCGGAGTCATTCGCGGCGGCCTGCTTTTTCTGGCTAAAGAAGCTGGTCAGGATCCCGCCGAGGTCAAAGTTCACCGCGACCGGCTTCTCGCCAGCCTGGCCGGTAGCGGGGTTGATCGGCACGCCGACCTTGAGATCTTTCGGGATGATGCTCGAGGTCAGCTGCTGAAACATCGATGAGAACATCGGGCCGGCGTGATCCTTAAGGAAATCCAGGTCAATGTTGACCTCATTACCGTACTGCTCGCGGGCGCCGCTCTCGTCCAGGTAGTCCGTAAAGGCGCGCCGCAGGGCATCGGCAATACCGCCGACCGGCGTCGCCTGAGGCTCGGCCTTCGCGGCCTCGGGCTGAGGCTCTGCTTTTGGTGCCTCGGTGGACGCCTCGGGCTTGGCTGCCTCGGCGGAAGCCTCAGGCTTGGGCACCTCAGCGGACGCCTCGGGCTTGGCTGCCTCGGCGGACGCCTCGGGCTTGGCTGCCTCTGCCGCGGGCGCGGTGTCCGGCGTTGGGCTGGCGGTGGTCGGTTCGGTGGGGGTGTTTTCGTCGCCGTTCATGAGGGTCCTCGCGAGTCGATGGTCCGCCGCGGATGGGCACAAGGTGTGCGGCCAGTGCCGAGAGCGGACAGAAGCTAACACGAACCGTGAAGGGGCTCAAAGGGGCAAGCGGATCCCGGCGGGCCTAGGGTCGCCGGCCGGTGGGTGTCGTCGTGATTTCCCAATGACCGACGGCGTGAGCCCGCTGCGAGAGCGCGCCGAGCCAGCGATTTGGACCCTGCCGCGAGGTCGTGCAGGGGAAAGGGGCCGACTCAAGGCTTAGGACGCCGACCCAGTGTTCGGGTCCCGTCGGCGCCACAATGATCGCGCCGGCGTCGATTCGCACGTCACGGGCCGCGGCCACCTTGGTATCATTAAACACGATAAAGACGTCGTCGTTCGGCCCGACCCAGAAGAGCGTCGCGTACCCTCGCCGGGGCGACCGAAGATGAAACTGGACCGCGTCGCCCTCGGCGTAGGCGTCCTTGCCGCCCCAGACCTCCAGCGACACCAATGGGTCGGTTGGGGTGGCCAGGGTCCGCAGACGCAGGGCGAGGGCAGGCTGGACGCCGAGAGCACAGCCCTCGCCGCGCCACTCAATATGGAGCGGCTCGTCGGATGGCTCGTCGGACGGCGTCTGGAACCCGCCGGTGAGGGATCGCGGTCGAGGCAGGCGCTCCTCGGGCTCGAGAGGGCGCCGCGAGGATGGGGCTGATTCAGGGGGAGCCGCGTCGCTCGTACCCGGCGCAGCGCAAAGGAAGAGAGCCCAGAAAACCGAAAGACCGCGCCACCTTAGCCGCCCGTCATGAGACGGGTGGCGTGGTGCAGCGCGGTCTTTGGCGGATGACCGTGGGCCACCCAAACTGAACCTAGATCTTCGCGTAGTTGACACGGTTATCCTGCCCCTGAGTGCAGCGGAAGCAGGGCCTTTCTTTCTGATTGAGGGCGTTGGCGTCGACGAACATGGCCATACAGTCGTGGACCGACATTTTCTTGGCCATGGCGCGGCACTGAAAGATCTCGGGCTCGACGAAGCTCTTGGGCTGAAGAAGCATAGCTGGAATCCTCTCTGCTGGGTAACCGACAAGTGATCGCGTCTCGGCACAGCTTAAATGGTGCGGGGCGTGGTCGGGTTCGGGCGTCGGGACCGCGTGGGCCCTTCAAACGCGTGGACGGCAGCGCGCGTGCGCCTCGCCGTAAAGATATGGCGCGGGGGGAGCGAAAGCCCCTACCAGCGCGGGCGCCCTTGTACACGCCCGAGGGGGGCATAATCAAGTTCCGGTTCAGTAAAGGACCTGCCAATTTCGTCTCGTGGGCCGGGACGGGGTGGGGGCAGCCCCCGATTGTCGCTTGCCTCGCGCCTCGGACGCGGCTAAGGCGACGTCCGTGCTACACCTCGTCAAGATCTCCAAGTCCTACGGGCCGCAGACCCTCTTTGAGGACGTCTCCTGGCACGTGCCTCCACGTACCCGGATCGGCCTCGTCGGTAAAAACGGCGCCGGGAAGACCACGCTCTTCCGGATGATCGTCGGCACCGAGAGCCCCGAGAGCGGGGAGGTGATCCTTCGCAAGGGCGCCAAAATCGGCCACCTCGCTCAAGAGCCCGACGACTTCGGCACGGTGACCCCCCTCGAGGCGGTCCTCGAAGCCGGCGGCGAGGCTATAACCCTAGAGGCTGAGATCGCGCGCCTCCAGGCGCTGATGGACGGGGGCCGCAGTGATCCAGAGATCCTCGATGAACACGAGCACGCCCTCGCGCGCTTCGGTCAGCTCGGCGGTTGGGAGCTAGAGGCTACGGCCCGTCGGATCCTGTCTGGACTCGCCTTCACCGACTCAGTCATGGATCAACCCGTCGTCAACCTCTCTGGCGGCTGGCGCATGCGCGTGTCCCTCGCGCGCCTCCTCTTCGCGCGCCCCGAGCTCCTCCTCCTCGACGAGCCGACCAACCACCTCGATCTCGCGACCCTCATGTGGTTCGAGGGCTTCCTTCAGAGCTACGAAGGCACGATCGTCGTCATCAGCCACGACCGGGCCTTCCTCGACCGCTTTGCCACCCACATCGTCGAGCTGTCACGCCGGGGCGTCGACGTCTACACCGGCAATTTCACGCGCTATCTCGAAGCCAAAGTCGAGAAGCTCGAGCGCCTCGAGAAGTCCGCGGCGCAGCAGGCGCGCGCGATCTCTGAAACAGAACGTTTCATTGAAAGGTTTCGTTCCAAAGCATCGAAGGCCAAGGCCGTCCAGTCGCGCATCAAGCAGCTCGACAAGGTCGAGCGCATCGAGGCGCCCACACGCGACGACGCCACGATCCACTTTCGTTTCGCGCCCCCACCGCGTTCTGGCAAGGACGTCGCGGTCCTTAAAGGAGTCGCCAAGGGTTGGCCGGGCAAGACGGTCTATAGCGACCTCGATCTGACGCTGCAGCGCGGTCAGCGCATCGCGCTTGTGGGGCCCAACGGCGCCGGCAAGTCGACGCTGCTGAAGATGCTGGCTGGCGTCTACGAGCCTGACGCGGGTGAGTTCGTCCTCGGGCACCAGGTGATCCGGGCCTATTACGCACAGCATCAGCTAGACACCCTCGACGCGAATAAGACGGTCCTCGCCGAGCTCGAGTCCGTCGCCGACTTCGAAAACGCTCCGCGCTGCCGCGGCGTCCTCGGCGCCTTTGGCTTCTCGGGAAGAGACGTCGACAAGAAGATCTCGGTCCTGTCAGGCGGCGAAAAGGCCCGCGTGGCCCTCGCCAAGATGATGTTTGTGCCCGCGAACTTCTTGCTGATGGACGAGCCGACCAACCACCTCGATATGGCCAGCTGCGACGTCCTCGAAGAGGCCCTTGAGGGCTACGAGGGCACCCTCGTCATCATCAGCCACGATCGCCACTTCATTAACGCCGTCGCGAACACCATCGTCGAGGTTGACGCTGGGCGCCTCGATGTCTTCGCGGGCACCTGGGATGAGTTTGAACTCAAAAAGAAAGAGCTCGCCGACGCCCAGGCCCTCACGGCCTCATCCTCGGGCGAGGCCGGCGGTAGCGGCCTCAGCCACAAAGAGCTCAAGCGCGCCGAGGCCGAGCTTCGCCAAGGCCACAGTCGGAAGGTGAAGTCGCTCAAAGCGGACCACGAACGTGTCGAGCTGCGCATCAGCGCCATCGATGGCACGCTCGCCGAGGTCGACGCCAACCTCGGAGACCCTGAGTTCTTAAAGGACGGCGCCGCGGTTCGCGATGCCTACACCCGCCGCGACGCGCTCAGCCGCGAACAGGAGAGCCTCCTCGAACGCTGGGAGGAGCTCGGCATGACGCTTGAGGCGCACGAGGCCGAGCTCACCGACGCTCTGAACGCCCTCCGACCACGCTGAGCCGCTCCCGCGCCACCACGAACCCCCTCAAGACCCTTGGAGTCCATCACATGAAAGCCAACCCCCTGTCCGCGGCCGCGTTCGAGAAAGCCAAGGGCATCTTCCCCGGCGGCGTCAACAGCCCCGCTCGCGCGTGCCTCTCCGTCGGCGCCGACCCGTTCTTCGTGCGTCGTGGACACGGCTCGAAGGTCGAAGACCTCGATGGCCACACCTACATCGACTACGTCTGCGGTTTCGGACCGATGGTGCTTGGCCACGGCCACCCGGACGTCCTAAAGGCCATGTCCGAGACGATGGCTGATGGCCTCACCTTCGGGGTCCCGACTGAGATCGAGTCTCAGCTCGGCGCCTTCATCGTGTCCGCCCTGCCGGCGGTTGACCGGCTACGGCTGGTGTCATCGGGTACCGAGGCGACGATGGCAGCACTCCGTCTAGCTCGTGGCGCAACAGGCCGAAATTGCATTGTAAAGTTCGAGGGTTGTTATCACGGCCACGCCGATCTCTTGCTCGTCAAGGCCGGCTCTGGCGCGATGACCCTCGGGACGCCCGACTCTGCCGGTGTCCCGGCGGCTATCGCCAAGACGACCCTCGTCGCGCCCTTTAACGACCTCCCGGCGCTTGAGGCCCTCTTCGCGGCCAACGGCGACGACATCGCGGCCGTCATCTTCGAGCCCGTCGTCGGCAACATGGGCGTCGTCCCACCCGACCAAGCCTGGCTCGACGGGATGTTCGCCGTCACCAAGGCACACGGCGCGCTCGTCATCTGTGATGAGGTCATGACCGGTTTCCGCCTCGCCTGGGGCGGGGTACAGAACTCGCTTGGCTTCAAACCCGACATCACCTGCCTCGGCAAGATCATCGGCGGCGGTATGCCGATGGCCGCCTACGGCGCGTCATCGGCGCTGATGGCCCACATCGCCCCCGAGGGCGCCGTCTACCAGGCGGGCACCAACAGCGGCAACCCCGTCTGCGTCGCCGCCGGCCTCGCGACGCTCAAGCTCCTCTCCGAGCCTGGGACCTACGAGCGCCTCGAGGCCCTCGGCGCGCGTCTCGGCGCCGGTATTCAAGCGGCGCTCGCGGCCAGCGGTATGGCCGGCACCGTCCAGCGCGTCGGCAGCATGATGACCCTCTTCTTCGTCGACAAGGCGGGGGCCCCCGTGCGCTGCCTCGACGACATCCCGGCGACCGCCCCAGCCAAATTCGGCGCCTTCTTCCGGGGCATGCGCGAGCGCGGGGTCATGCTGCCACCGTCGCAATACGAGGCCTGGTTCATCTCGCTGGCACACAGCGACGCTGACATCGACGCGACCATCGCGGCTGCCACGGCGGTGTTGGCAGAGATGGCGCGGGCTAAATGAGATGGGACGCGAGGTGCTGGCCGACGACAGTCGGGACCTCGCGTTTGTTCGCCCTGCACCAGCACCGATCGGTCCTTGACCGCCGGGGGTGCCCATGATAGCAGCCTCGGGAGTTTTCTGCCTTCCCTCGACCCTCGGGTGAGGGAAGGCAACACGGAGTGCCGCCGCCGCGGCGTCCTCACGCAAGCTGGCGGGACATCGACCGCGCTCGCCAGCATCACCCAATCTTCTAAGTAGCCGGAGATACACGTGGATCCCAACTACTCGCCCTATGTGCTGGTGGTCACTTGCGCCATCTTGGTGCTTGGACTCGGCGCCATCATCCTGCTCTTGAATCGTATCCTCGGCCCGCGCCGGATGACGCGTGAGAAGGCGATTCCGTACGAGTCGGGTGTGGATCCAGTGAGCCACCCCCGCCAGCGCTTCTCGGTCAAGTTCTACATGACCGCGATCCTCTTTTTGGTCTTCGACCTTGAGGTCGTTTTCATCTTTCCATGGGCTCGGAAATACAGCGACTTTCTCGCTGACGAGGCCTTCGCCGGGGTCGCCCTCGGTGGGATGCTTGTCTTTTTGACCGTGCTGACGCTGGGGCTCGTATACGAGTGGAAGCGCGGCGCGATGAACTGGGAGTAAGCGATGGCCAAGGCAGTCGTAGACGCTATCGTCGCCCGTTTCCCCGATGCGGTCGTGTCCACGCACGCTCTGCACGGCGATGAGACGGTCGTCGTCAAAGCCGACCATCTGGTCGCGGTCTGTCGCTTCCTGCGCGACGATCCCGAGATGGACTTCAAGATGCCCATCGACGTGTGCGGTGTGGATTATTTGAACTTCAAAGAGCCACGCTTCGAGGTCGTCTATCACCTCCTCAGCATCACGAAGCGCCACCGCATTCGTCTCAAAGTCGAAGTCGACGAAGACCTCTGTGAGGTCCCGTCTGTCTACGAGGTGTGGCGCGGAGTCGATTGGTTCGAGCGCGAGGCCTGGGACATGTACGGCATCCGCTTTGTCGGCCACCCGGACCTTCGCCGAATGCTGATGTACGAGGAGTTTGTGGGTCATCCGCTGCGCAAAGACTACCCGCAGCGTGGCTACCAGCCCCTTATGCCGCTCCCGACCCTCCCGACTGAGGTCTAAACCATGGTTGAAACGCTCCAGAAGGCGCCCGCCGCGCCCAAGAAGGTCGACGACCATCTGCACACGGAATACCTGCAGATCGCGATGGGCCCGTCGCACCCGGCGACGCACGGCACGATGCAGATGATGCTGACCCTCGACGGCGAGACCGTCGTCGATGTCGACGTCAAGATCGGCTACCTGCACCGCGGCTTCGAGAAGATGGCCGAGGTCGCGACCTACAATCAGGTCATCCCGTACACCGATCGCCTCAACTACGTCTCGCCGCTGTGTAATAACGTCGGCTGGGTGCTTGCAGTTGAAAAGGCGCTCGGCATCGAGGTGCCGGACCGCTGCAAGTGGATCCGCATGATCGTCAGCGAGATCAGCCGCATCACCGACCACCTCACGTCGATCGGCGCGGGCGCATTGGAATTGGGTGGATTTACGCCGTTTCTCTACTGCATCGAGGCGCGCGAAGAGATCTGGGACGTCATCGAGGAGCTCACGGGCGCTCGTTTGACGACCAACTATACGCGCGTCGGTGGGCTCAGGCATGACCTCTATGAGGGCTTCGCTGAGCGGCATCGCGAGACGAAGGTCAAGGTCCTTAAGCTCTTGGCCGACACTGACGCGCTCTTGACGCGCAACCGCATCTTCTATGACCGCATGGCTGGCGTCGGCGCGATCTCGAAAGAGCACGCGGTCGAGCTCGGTTTTACCGGGCCCTGCCTCCGGTCGACTGGCGTGGACTACGACGTGCGGACCCACGCGCCTTATCTCAACTACGACAAGGTCGAGTTCGACGTCCCCGTCGGCACGACTGGCGACAACTACGACCGCTACCTCGTCCGTATGGAAGAGATCCACCAGAGCTACCACATCATCGAGCAGTGCCTCGACAAGATGCAGCCTGGCCCCGTCTCGGTCGATGACTGGACCATCGTCCTGCCCCCCAAAGAGCAGGTCTACAACACCATCGAGGGCATGATCGCGCACTTCAAGCTCATCATGGAGGGCGTCAAGGTCCCCGCGGGCGAGGTGTACGGCTACGTCGAGGCCGGCAACGGCGAGCTCGGTTTCTATATCGTCTCGGACGGTTCTGGGCGCCCCTGGCGCGTCAAGTGCCGCCCGCCGTGCTTTGCCATCATGCAGGGCCTCAAACCCATGATCGTCGGCGGATTCCTCGCCGATATCGTCCCGACTTTTGACACGATCAACATGATCGGCGGCGAAATCGACCGCTGACATCCGCTTACATCTTACAGGAGACTCGCATGCCGACGCTCACCATTGACGGGCGTGAGGTCACAGTCGAACCCGGGAAGACGATACTGCAGGCTGCAGAGGTGCTCGGGATTGAGATTCCGACCTTCTGCTACCACCCGGGCCTTTCGATCGCGGCTAACTGCCGCATGTGCCTTGTCGACATCACTAAGGACCCCGCGCGTCCGATGAAACTCGTCCCCGCCTGCCACGCGCAAGTGGGCGATGGCATGACGGTTTCAACGCAAAGCGATAAGGTCAAGCGCACACGCCAGTCGGTTTTGGAGTTTATCCTCCTCAACCACCCGGTGGACTGCCCGATCTGCGACCAGGCGGGCGAGTGCGTCCTCCAGGACCACTACTTCAAGTACTCAGCCCAGCCGTCGCGCTTGTTTCACCGCAAGCAGCACAAGGCGAAGGCCAAAGTGCTTGGACCTGATATTATCCTCGACGCCGAGCGCTGCATCCTGTGCACCCGCTGTGTGCGTTTTTGCGATGAGGTCGCCAAGACCCCGCAGCTCGAGGTCATCAACCGCGGTGAACACAGCGAGATCACGACCTTCCCGGGCACACAGCTCGATAACCCCTATTCGGGTAATGTCGTCGATATCTGCCCGGTCGGCGCGTTGACCAGCCGTGACTTCCGCTTCCGGACCCGCGTCTGGATGCTGCAGGCGACCCGCGGCGTGTGCCCCGAGTGCAGCCGCGGCTGCACGACGCGCGTCGACAGCTTCGAGAACGTGCCGCGTCGTCTCAAGCCGCTGCACAACCCGAAGGTCAATGACTTCTGGATCTGCGACGAGGGCCGGAACAGCCTCGGCCAGTACCTCGAAGGCCGCATGGAAGGCCCGACAGTCACGGTCCCCGGCGGACGCCGCTCGGTCGGCACCGTCATGCAGGCGGTCGAGCAGGCGGCCCAAGCCCTCAGTGGCGTGCAACGCAGCGAGATCGTCGTCGTCGTCAGCCCCTGGTTTACCAACGAAGACGCCTACCTCGTCGGCAAGCTCCTCCAGGGGCCTCTCGCGGGCGCCAAGATCCTAGTGGGTGGACGCTCAGCGGGCGAGGGCGATGACATCCTGCGCCAAGCAGACAAGAACCCAAACCGGGCTGGGCTCACGTGCATCTTTCAGGCCCTCGGCCTCAAGACCGCGCCGTTGGCCGACGCTACGCTGGCGAATGTTCAGGTGGCCCTCGTCTTTGGCGATAACCACGACGTCGACGCGGGGTTCTTCGCTCGCCTCTCGGCCGTACCGACCCGCATCATGGTCGGCGCGTTCAAGACCAAGTTCTGGGACACCGCGACGACCTTTATGCCGGCGCGTACCCACCTCGAAAAAGATGGTTCGTTTACCAACTTTGAGGGCGTCGTCCAGCGCATCGTGCGCGCTTCGCAGGCGGCGTCGACCGCCAAGTCCGAGGGTTGGTTCGCGATGAAGATCGCCCAGCACCTCGGCCTCGGTCTCGACTTCGCCACGCCAAGGGCCATCTTCACGGCCCTAGCAGCCGAGGTCTCGGATTTTGCCGGGATGCGCCTCGCAGACCTAGGCGACTTCGGTCTCCGCTTCGGCGAGGTCGAGCTGCCCGTGGCTGAGATCGCCGCGGCCCCGGCCATGACGACCGACTCGACCCACGCGGAGGCCCCATGAGTTTCGGCGAAGTAATGCTTTACGGCCTCTTGAAGTTCGCGGCCATCGTGCTCGGCTTCGTGATGGTCGTCGCGACCGTCTTGACCCTCCTTGAGCGCAAGCAGTCGGCGCTCATCCAAAACCGCGTCGGTCCTAACCGCGCCCTCCTCTTCGGCAAGAACTTTCCGCTCTCGGGCTTCATCGGTCAGATCCTGGCGGACGCGCTCAAGGTCCTCGTCAAGGAGGACTACGAGCCACCGCACGGCAACCGCTGGATGCACCAGATCGCGCCCATCCTGCCGTTCTTTGCGGCGCTGATGGTGTGGGTCGTCATCCCCTTTGGGCCTGGGCCACCGCCAGGAGTCGACGGCGAACACTGGTTTCAGGTCGCGAATCTCGACGCGGGTGTCCTCTTTATCCTCGCGATCGCGTCGCTGTCTGTCTACGGCGCTGTCATGGGTGCGTGGGCCTCTAACTCCGCGTATTCATTGCTTGGTGGCCTCCGGACCGCGGCCCAGATGATCTCCTACGAGGTCTCCATCGGCCTCAATATGGTCGGCGTCTTCCTCATCTTCGGCAGCCTCGAGCTCAACGACATCATCTGGGGCCAAGGCGAGTACCTCTTCGGCTGGCTCCCCAAGTGGGGCATCGTCGTCCAGCCCTTAAGCTTCGTGCTCTTCATCGTCACGGCCGTGGCCGAGATCAAGCGCGCTCCCTTTGACCTCCCTGAAGACGAGAGCGTCCTCGCCGCCGGCTACACCACCGAATTCTCGTCCATGCGCTTCGCGGTCTTCGCCCTCGGTGAGTTCATCGGTATCGTCATCATGTCGGCGATCGCGACCTGCCTCTTCCTCGGCGGCTGGCAGATCCCTGGCGTCGAGACGGCGCTCTTGCCCGATGGCTCGGTCGATATCGGTTGGATTACCCTGCTGCAGGTCGGGGCCTTCCTCATGAAGACCCTCTTTATGGTCTTCTTGCTCCAGCAGATCCGTTGGACCTTCCCGCGTTTCCGCTACGACCAGCTGATGAAGCTCGGTTGGGTCTACCTGCTGCCCTTGGCCATCGCGAACCTCGTGATCACCGCAATCGTCATGTACGCGGTCCGCTGAAACTCTTCTTTGGCCGTGCCCCCCTTGCGCGGGCCGGCCACCACTCATTCGGAGGCATCCAGATGGCTACCATCCAGGTCAAGAGGCACGAGCTCACGTTCGCCGAAAAGATCTACATCCCCGAGGTGCTCCGCGGCCTAAAGGTCACGACGCGCCA
>Ga0105050_10002013_pt1 | contig 29635 bp, 21 predicted proteins | sample FRY01_FD_78088 | JGI IMG/M metagenome (GOLD analysis project Ga0105050, IMG submission 78088) | Freshwater microbial communities from Lake Fryxell liftoff mats and glacier meltwater in Antarctica - FRY-01 | ecosystem: Environmental > Aquatic > Freshwater > Ice > Glacier meltwater ...
ACAACTCCAATAAATGTTAGTCAATTCAGAAGTTCTATGTATTTTGTTAGAATTCTCAGAAATGAGATTCCTACTGATGTGATTAGGTTTGTAAAGAATTAAAAGATTTTTAGGATAAAAAAATAAGAATCTTCGGCTCTATTCAGTCTCGAAAATAATCTTACTTTCTGTATTTTTCGATTATAGATGGTTATTGATATTTTTTATTGGTTTTGGTATTGTTTAGTTTAAAATAAATGTTGTATTTTAAACTATTGTAGAAAAATCGTTTTTAAACTTAATCCGAAAACAACCAAATCAACGCCTTAAATCCGTAAAGAGAGGTCAACTACTTTTTAAAAGTTTACAAAATCCATGGTTAATAGAATTTCGGTTACTTCTCCTTAATTTAATGATATATAAACACAAAATGAAATTCGAAGATTATGCAAAAAGTAAGTGTTAAAAACGAATATCTTATTGCGTTTAAAGGAGCTGACAACTTAAGAAGTTTATAAAAAGCAACTGATTCGGTGATGTTTTAAAAAAGGATAATCAAATAAGAAGAAAACCTTTTCAATTTTCTAGAGTAACCCAAATATCCAACTTATAATTATGGATAGGAAAGAACAATTCAGAATATCAAAAAAAAACAGAAAATTCTAGTCAACTTAAGTCCTTCGAAAGAATAATGATATTCATTTTTTACGCTCAATAAACGACGATACAAATAGAAACGGGCAATATGTCTTAAATACATTAATTGTGACTGCTCGATAAGAGGTTACCGATTGGTTATAATTATTGGTAGTTTCTATTTTTCAGCGTAAATATCTTGAATACAATCCAATGCATGTTTTTCACACCCTTTTTGATCTTTATTTGCATCATCAAAACTTTTGTAATTATTTTCCAATTTGTCTAGATAACAATTAATATAAGCTTCTTTTTTATCACCTAAAACATCTAAAGATGATTCAACTTTTTTTACTTCGTCGTCAGCTCTTTTTTTATCCTCATCGGACCAAGCTCCTTTTTTGCTTCCATTACAAGCGACTAAAAAAGCAACCGATGCAATCATCAATAAAATTTTTCTCATGTTTTATTTTTGGTCAAAGATAGTACAAAAGTTAAAAAATCAAAAAATAAATAGCTAACAAATCTAACTATTATTGGCAGGAAATTACAGAAATAGTAACAATTCACACCTCATAAGTTCATTTGTAATGACTACTTTTGCGGTCCATGTCACTTTTGGGTAAATTCATGATTCGTTATAAAACATTAGAAGAGATTGCTATCATGCGTGAGGCAGCTCAAATAGTTAGTCGTACTTTAGGTTTGGTTGCAAAAAAAATGCATCCAGGAACTACACCTAAAGAATTAGACACACTAGCAGAGGCTTACATTCGCTCTCAAAACGCACTTCCCGGATTTTTAGGTTTATATGGTTGTCCTAGCACACTATTGATTTCTGTAAATGAACAAGTAGTTCATGGATTACCAACTGACAAACCTTTTAAAGAAGGTGATATTGTTTCTGTAGATTGTGGTTCACTTTACAAAGGTTATTATGGTGATCATGCCTATACATTTGAGATTGGTGAAGTGAGTGTTGAAGTGAAAAAACTGTGTGAAGTCACCAAAGAATGTTTGTATATCGGTATTGAACAATGTACCACAACCAATCGTATTGAAGATATCGGTTGGGCGATTCAACAACATGCTGAAAAAAATGGATATGGTGTTGTGCGAGATTTAGTTGGACATGGTTTAGGTAAAAATTTGCACGAAGAACCCCAAGTTCCTAACTTTGGAAGAAGAGGTAGAGGGAAAAGAATTCAAAATGGGTTAACAATCGCAATTGAGCCAATGATTAATTTGGGAACTGAAAAAGTAATCACTTTAGACGATAAATGGACAATTGCAACAGCTGATGGGAAACCAAGTGCACACTTTGAACATAATGTTGCTGTTATCGATGGAAAACCAGAAATTTTATCTACGTTCGATCATATTTACGAGGCACTTGGACTTTAGATGATTCGCGAAAAAAGAACTGTATTTCTGGTGGTTCTGACTCTTTTAGCGTACGGATTTTCAATATTTATGGATCAAGGTTCTTTCATTTTACCTTTTCCAATCTTTGATTTTATCTTAATCATTGTTTCCATTCAGTTTGTATTTTGGAATTGGCGAGGAATTTTCACCTTCAGAAAATGGTTTTTCTTCCTTTATTTTTTAACAATTTTAACCAAATTACTAACGAATCAAATTCTTTGGAGCGTTTTTTTAGACGATAAAAATTTAGCTATTTTCAACGAAACGTTAGTTCTTGACAGTTTGAAAATTACTCACCACCTACTTTTGATTGTTTCTGTTTTTAGTTGGAGTTTCGTGGAAAAATTGAAGTTCAAGTTTTTAATTCCAATCCTAATTACTTTTATCCATTTAGCTGGATTAACAGAACAAAGTTATTGGTTATCGTATTTAAGTATTCCACTTTTTGCAACTTATGTTATCTATCAAAAACCAAAAAATTCATTGAGTTATTTGCTTGTTTTAAATGGAATTTTAGACCTTTTAAGCTTGTTTATGTTGACAATGGTTCACTAACTTTAAAACTTTGTTACTGATTTACAGAACCTTTGCTTATATCAAAAAAGAAATTTTGAAAACTTTCAGAAATTACTTTTCAATTTTAAAAATCTCATTATCTTTGCAACCTCAAATACGGTGATTTAAATCTATCGAATTTGAAGTGTTAGTTGGCGAGATAGCTCAGTTGGTTAGAGCATTGGATTCATAACCCAAAGGTCCCGAGTTCAACTCTCGGTCTCGCTACAAAAGCTCAGTTTTACTGGGCTTTTTTTATGCCTAATTTATTCTTTTAAGTTTCGTTCAACCATCCGTTTGACGCAATGATAATCTCCCTTCTTATATACTTTACGAGAAGTTAGGAAACAAATGCTAATACTAGAACAATGATTTTTTTCATACCTATTTTAATTGCTGGTAAATTGTAGCTAGGTCTGCTACTTTAATGGTACTTTGCTCGCCAGTTTCCATATTTTTCAATACAAATTCATTTGAATTATATTCATTTTCACCAATCAAAATCACAAACTGAACTGAGCGATCATTGGCATATTTTAGTTGTTTTTGCAATTTCACAGAACTTGGATAAACTTCACAAGCGATATTGTTTGCTCTTAATTCATTAGCTAATTTCAAACATAATGCAGTTTCATTCTCTCCAAAATTCACAAAAAGTACTGGCAAGCCTTTCATTATTTGCGGTGGAAATAAATTTAATTCGTTTAAAACGTCATAAATACGATCTGCTCCAAAAGAAATACCAACACCAGAAACGCCTTTCAAACCAAAAAGTCCAGTTAAATCGTCATATCTTCCGCCACCACAAATACTTCCCATTTTTACATCTTTCGCTTTTACTTCAAAAATGGCTCCAGTGTAATAATTTAGACCACGCGCAAGTGTAACGTCAACCACTAGTTCTCCACGCTTCAAACCAATTTTTGAAATATGATTTAAAACGGTTTTAAGTTCTTCAATACCTTTTAAACCAATTTCTGAATCTGTCAAAAACTCTGACAAAAGTGAAATTTTTTCCTCATTTGAGCCAGTTAAACTAAACAACGGTTGAATACGCGCTATTGCTTCCTCGGAAATTCCTTTTTCAGCTAATTCTTTTATTACGCCCTCCGCTCCTATTTTATCTAATTTATCAATAGCAACAGTAATGTCAATTAATTTTTCTGCTTCACCACTCACTTCTGCAATACCAGAAAGAATTTTACGGTTATTAATTTGAATTGTGAATCCTGGTAAATTTAATTGGGTTAAAACAGCATCGAAAATTTGAATTAATTCCACTTCATACAATAGCGAATCACTTCCTACAACGTCAGCATCACACTGATAAAACTCTTGATAACGCCCATGTTGGGGTCTGTCAGCGCGCCAAACAGGTTGAATTTGGTAACGCTTAAAAGGGAAAAACAATTCGTTTTGATGCTGAACTACAAATCGCGCAAATGGAACAGTTAAATCATAGCGCAACGCTTTTTCCGATAATGAATTAGCAAAACGGGGTAAATTATCAACTTGTAAAGCTTCAATGTCAGCTTTCTTCATTTTATCTCCAGAATTTAAAATCCTGAAAATCAATCGGTCGCCTTCTTCTCCATATTTCCCCATTAAAGTGGAAGACAATTCAAAACTCGGTGTTTCAATTGGTGCGAATCCATAGAGTTGAAAAACTGATTTTATAGTGTCGAAAATAAAGGATCTTTTGGCAACATCTTGGGGTAGAAAATCCCTTGTTCCCTTGGGAATTGCTGGTTTTTGTGACATTTTTATTTCTTTAAATCTTCTTTATACATTTCGTAAATGATTCCATCAGATAAACCAATCTTTGGAACAATAATTTCATTTGCACCCATTTCTTTCATGATGTAAGTGAAAATTTCTAAAGCAGGAACTATTACATCTGCTCTATCTGGCTTTAATTGATATTCAGACATTCGTTGATCCAAACTCAAGGCTGACAAATCTTTTTTTAGACTTTCCAACTGATTCAAACGCACTGGTTTATTATCCTTTACTCCAATTATTTTATGAGCTTTATTAATATTTCCGCCAGTTCCAAACAATTGATGGTGAGCTGACAAATCAACGTGATGGAGCATCCAATCGTGGATATCCGACCAAATAGTTATAGCCACTTTTTCTTTTAAAAGGCGTAAAGTTCCAATTTCAAAAGATTTCGAAGCGATACGTTCTCCCTTCTCAAAAACACTCACCTCAGTACTTCCACCACCAACATCAATTACGATAAATGGCATCTCCTTTTCAATTTCTAATAAGAAAAAAGTTCCAAAAATCAATTCAGCTTCCATTTCACCAGAAATAATTTCTAAGTTAATCCCTGTTTCCTCCTTAATCCTCAAAACTATTCGATCACCATTTTTAGATTCACGCATTGCAGAAGTTGCGACAGCTCGCAATCTTTTCACTTCAAAAATCTCAGCGATTAAACCAAAAGCTTTAATAGTATTAACAAAATCTTGTGTTTTCTTTTTAGAAATTTTCCCATCCTCAAAAACATCTTCACCCAATCTCAAAGGAATCCGAGTATAAGATACTTTTTTCACAAACGATTTTCCGTCTTGATGAACAACTTCACCAATAAGTAAACGCGCTGCATTTGTTCCAACATCTATCGCTGCATAATTCATTGTTGCAAAGTTAAAAAATGGTTTGAATTGTGAGAATTAAAAGCGACAATCACCACTATTATGTGTTTTTTTTCGTTATTAAACAAAATAGATATTTTCTTTGTAATTACTGTATGAAAAAACTTAATCTTTCCTTTCAAAATAGCGAAGTTGCCAAAAAAGGTAGTTTACTCATCTCTGACCCATTTATGGATGATCATTATTTTGGTCGTTCAGTTGTTTTTCTTTGCGAACACGATGAAGAAGGAAGTTTTGGATTTGTTTTGAATAATTACATCGATATGGATTTACACGAAATGGATGAGAAATTTCCAGATATTTCGGCTAAAATTAGTATTGGTGGTCCTATGTCAAAAGAAAATTTGTTTTTCATTCATCGTATTGGAATGGAAATTCAAGGAACCACAATAATTGCTCCAGGTGTTTATTATGGAGGTGATTTTAATCAACTTTCAAACCTGTTAAAAGAAAATAATGAATTAAAAAGCCAAGTACGCTTTTTTATAGGTTATTCTGGTTGGTCGATTGGACAATTAGCGGAAGAATTAAATGAAAAATCATGGATTCCTGTAAGTAATATTCCGTTGGATATGTTGTTTAATACAGCAGATTCAAAACTTTGGTCGAATTGTTTGGAGCTTCAAGGTGATAAATTTCGGATGATGTCAAAATTTCCTGTAAATCCATTAGATAATTGAATTAAATAGGACTTGCTGAATACCTTCCCTAATTCTGTTGCCAAGCCGGAGAAAATTAACACTAACTATTTTGCATAATCGATACATTCGTAATAGATCCGTATAGTGTGGATTTGAAGGATAATATTTCGGATTTCATTCCCTTACTAGAAATAGAAGAAAACAATTAATGGAGAATAAATTAAATAAAATTGATTCTTTTAGAATAAACGAATAAAAAACCGACCTATCACTAAGTCGGTTTCTGTTTTTATTCAAGAGGTAATTATTCCGATATTTTTTTTACTGCTTTTGATTTTTTGATAACAACGGAAAGTTCTTCTTTTCCATCTTCTAAATCCAATAAAATTGTATCTCCTTCTTTTAAGCTTGAGTTGATAATTTCCTCAGCCAGTGGATCTTCGATGTATTTTTGAATTGCTCTTTTCAATGGACGTGCGCCAAATTTCTCATCGTATCCGCGTTCTACAATAAAGTCTTTCGCTTTTTCAGATAAATCAACGTGGTAACCTAAATCGCTTGTACGTTCATATAATTTTTCCAATTCCAAATCGATAATTTTCAAAATCTCTGGTTTTCCAAGTGATTTAAACATAATCATGTCGTCCACACGATTTAAAAATTCTGGTGAGAATGCTTTTCTCAAAGCATTTTGAATCACAATTTTAGAATTTTCAGATTTCGATTCAACTTGTGATTTTGTTCCAAAGCCAACACCTGTACCAAAATCTGCTAATTGACGTGCTCCGATATTTGAAGTCATAATCAAAATAGTGTTCTTGAAATCTATTTTTCGACCTAGACCGTCTGTCATGTGGCCATCATCCAACACTTGTAACAACAAATTGAAAACGTCGGGATGCGCTTTTTCAATTTCATCTAACAATATAATTGAATACGGTTTTCTTCTTACTTTTTCCGTTAATTGACCACCTTCTTCATATCCGACGTATCCTGGAGGCGCTCCAACTAATCTTGAAATAGAAAATTTTTCCATGTATTCTGACATGTCAATTCGTATCAAAGAATCTCCAGAATCAAATAAATTTTTTGCTAAAACTTTCGCAAGTTGAGTTTTACCTACACCAGTTGGCCCTAAGAAAAAGAAAGAACCGATTGGTTTGTTTGGGTCTTTTAATCCCGCACGGTTACGCTGAATTGCCTTAACAACTTTCTCAACAGCCTCATCTTGTCCAATCACTTTTCCACGAATAGTTTCAGCCATCTTTACCAATTTTCCTGTTTCAGATTGTGAAACTTTCGTAACTGGAATTCCACACATCATGGAAACAACTTCAGCTACATTTTCTTCGGTCACGATAACTTTATTATTTTTAGAATCTTCTTCCCAACGTTTTTTAGCTCCTTCTAATTGATCCTGTAACTTGCGTTCGTTGTCTCTTAATTCTGCTGCTTTTTCATATTGTTGTGAGCGAATCACTTCTGCTTTTTGATCTTTAAGCGCTTCAACTTGCTCTTCAATATCTAAAATTTCTTGCGGAACGTTGATATTTGTCATGTGCACACGTGAGCCTACTTCATCCAAAGCATCAATTGCTTTATCTGGTAAATGGCGATCTGTTATGTAGCGTTCGGTTAGTTTCACACAAGCAAAAATAGCCTCGTTTGTGTAAGTTACCGAATGATGATCTTCATATCTTTCTTTGATATTATTTAAAATCTGAATTGTTTCTTCAATGGTCGTTGGCTCAATCAATACTTTTTGGAAACGTCGTTCTAGAGCGCCATCCTTTTCTATGTATTGTCTGTATTCATCCAATGTTGTTGCGCCAATTGCTTGCAGCTCGCCTCTTGCTAAAGCAGGTTTGAACATATTTGAAGCATCCAACGAACCACTTGCGCCTCCAGCACCGATAATTGTATGGATTTCGTCGATAAATAATATGATGTCTGGATTTTTTTCAATCTCTTGCATCACCGCTTTCATACGTTCTTCAAACTGTCCACGGTATTTAGTTCCAGCCACTAAAGAGGCTAAATCTAAAGAAATAATACGTTTGTTAAAAAGTACACGAGAAACTTTTCTTTGAACAATCCGAATGGCTAAACCTTCAGCAATTGCACTTTTCCCAACTCCAGGTTCACCGATTAAGATTGGGTTATTTTTCTTTCTTCGCGATAAAATTTGGCTCACACGCTCAATTTCCTTCTCACGACCAACAATTGGATCTAACTTTCCAACTTCAGCCATTTTTGTCAGGTCGCGTCCAAAATTATCTAATACTGGCGTTTTAGATTTTGGGTCTGCTGGTTTCTTTTGAGCAGAGAAATTTTCTTCCTCTCCCTCACTTCCACTTCCTGGAAATTCAGCACGAGGATGTTGCCTTTCTTCCATCATTGACTCGTACTCGTCCTTTGCATTTTCGTACATAATTCCATATTTGTTTAAAACCTGACAAGCTACACAATCTGGATACCTTAATATGGTCAAGAGTAAATGCTCCGTTCCAATAATGGCAGATTTGAATTGTTTTGCTTCCAGAAATGATTGTTTAATAATATTTTCCGTTTGCTTTGTTAACGGAATGTTGTTATTTATCAGCTCGGGAACAGCCGTTTTTCTTAGAATTCGTTCAACATCACTTTTAATTTGTGACAGTTCAATTTGAAATTCCTGCAATAACGAAATCGCAGTTCCTTCATTCAATTTTAAGAGTCCGAGCAATAGGTGTTCCGAACCAACGAACTCATTAGACATACGAACAGCCTCATTTCTACTGAGCGTAATCATGTCTTTAACACGTGGAGAAAATTTTGCGTCCATATAAAAGTCTTTGCTATTTACAAATATAACTTTTAATTTTTTTAGCACCTCCAAATTATTCACAATTTTTAATATGAATTTGTTAGTAAAATTAGAATTAACATTTGTCACGGCTTTCTTTATTAATTATTTTTGTAGGCTCTGAAAAAAATTAAATCTAGAATTCAAAAAAGGAGCAAACTATGGCACAAGGTGAGAAAATAATTCAGATAAATATTGAAGATGAAATGAAATCCGCTTACATCGATTATTCGATGTCGGTAATTGTTTCAAGGGCGCTTCCAGACGTTAGAGATGGTTTTAAACCTGTGCATCGTCGTGTATTATATGGTATGCAAGATTTGGGAGTATATTCTAATCGTCCGTATAAAAAGTCAGCTAGAATCGTTGGTGAAGTTTTAGGAAAGTACCACCCACACGGTGATAGTTCTGTTTACGACACAATGGTTCGAATGGCTCAACCTTGGTCTTTGCGTTATCCGTTGGTAGACGGACAAGGTAACTTTGGTTCAGTGGATGGCGATAGTCCTGCGGCAATGCGTTACACGGAAGCTCGTTTTAAAAAGATTACAGAAGAAATGTTGGATGATTTAGACAAAGAAACCGTCGATTTCAAACCTAACTTTGATGATAGTTTACAAGAACCAACCGTTTTACCTTCAAAAATTCCTAATTTATTAGTGAATGGAGCTTCTGGGATTGCAGTTGGTATGGCAACAAACATGGCGCCGCACAACTTAACAGAGGTTATTGATGGGGTTTTGGCGTATGTCGACAATGAAGACATTTTAATTGAAGATTTATTACAATTTATCAAAGCACCAGATTTTCCGACTGGTGGAATTATTTACGGATACGAAGGTGTTCGTGATGCGTTTTTAACAGGTCGTGGTAGAATTGTTATCCGTGGAAAAGCGGAAATTGAGGAAGAAAACGGACGTGAGCAAATAATCGTTACAGAAATTCCTTACCAAGTTAACAAAGCGGAAATGATCAAAAAAATCGCCGATTTAGTTAACGATAAAAAAATTGAAGGTATTTCAGATTTACGTGATGAATCTGATAGAAACGGTATGCGTATCGTATTTGAAATTAAACGCGATGCAATTGCAAATGTCGTCTTAAATAAATTATATAAGTTCACAGCCTTACAAACATCATTCTCAGTTAATAACATCTGTCTAGTTGATGGACGTCCGAGAATGTTGAACTTACGTGAAATGATTCAAGAATTCGTGAAATTCCGTCACGAAGTAGTAATTAGAAGAACACGTTTTGAATTAAGAAAAGCGGAAGAAAGAGCACACATATTAGAAGGATTGATAATTGCTTCTGACAACATTGATGAAGTAATTAAAATCATTAAAGAAGCAGACAGTCCAGAAGATGCGCGCGATAAGTTAGCAAAACGTTTCGAATTATCAGAAATTCAAACACGTGCCATTGTTGATATGCGTTTGCGTCACTTGACAGGATTAGAGCAAGGTAAATTACGTGCAGAATTTAGTGATTTGATGCTTCTAATCACTGATTTGAAAGATATTTTGGACAGAATAGAAAGAAGAAAACAAATAATCAAAAACGAATTGCTTGATATGCAATCAAAATATGGTGACGCAAGACGTTCTCGTATTGAATATTCAGCAAGCGAAATGCGTATGGAAGATTTAATCGCAGATGATGAAGTGGTAATTACTATTTCTCACGCCGGTTATATCAAACGTACTAACCTTGTTGAATACAAAGTTCAAAATAAAGGTGGAACTGGTTCAAAAGGTTCAACTACAAGAGATAAGGATTTCTTAGAACATCTATTTGTTGCAACGAACCATAATTACTTATTAATCTTCACTGAGAAAGGTCGTTGTTTCTGGATGCGTGTTTACGAAATCCCCGAAGGAAATAAATTATCTAAAGGTAGAGCGATTCAAAACTTAATCAATATTCCTGGTGGCGATAAAGTTAAAGCGTATGTAAAAGTTCAAGATTTAACAGATCAAGAATACATCAACAACAACTTTATCATCATGTGTACGAAACAAGGTATCATTAAGAAAACCTCGTTGGAATCATATTCTCGTCCACGTACCAATGGAATTAACGCAATTAGTATTCGTGAAAACGATGAATTACTAGAGGCTAGATTAACGAATGGTTCTAATGAAATTGTTTTAGCTACAAGTTCAGGTCGTGCGATTCGTTTCAATGAATCATCTGTGCGACCAATGGGAAGAAATGCTTCAGGTGTTCGCGGCGTAAATTTAAACGACGAAACAAACGAAGTGATTGGTATGATTTGCGTTGAAGATATTTTCTCAACTATCTTAGTTGTTTCACAGAAAGGTTACGGTAAACGCACGTATCTAAATGACCCTGAGGACAAAGAACCAGTTTATAGAGTTACCAACCGTGGTGGAAAAGGTGTAAAAACATTGAATATTACAGATAAAACTGGTAAATTAATGTCGATTCAAAATGTGACAGACGAAGATGATTTAATGATTATAACTAAATCAGGTGTTACTATTCGTATGCATGTTGACACAATTCGTACAATGGGAAGAGCAACACAAGGTGTTCGATTAATAAACTTGAAAGGAAATTCTGAAATTGCAGCTATCGCGCGCGTTCCAAGAACAGAAGATGAAGATGAAGAAATCGAAGTTTTAGAAGGATTGAACGAACCAGTTGAAGGTATAGGAGCTGTAGAAGAAACTTTAGAAGAAGATTCGGTTGAAGACGAAATTGTTGAAGACGATGCAGCAGAAGATGTTGGCACAGATATTGACAACGATGAAGAAGAATAAAATTATTTTTGTACTATTAAACTACTTTATGAAATCAAATTTATTGACGGCTGCTTTAGGTATTTTCCTTATTTCAGCACCACTTATTTCGACAGCTCAGAAAAAAAATGTTACTGATGCTGCGATGCTAATGAAAAAATACAGTCCAATGTCTATGATGGACCCTTCTTCTAAAAAAAATGTAGAAGAAGCTAAAAAATTCATCGATTTGGCTGCTGTAAATCCTGAAACAATTGAGGATATGAAAATGCATATTTATAGAGCACAAATCTATTTTGCATTAGTTGAACTTTCTTCACTTGATGCAATGAAAGGTGTTGTTATTGATAAAGATTTAATGACTCAATATAGTGATGTTTCTAAAGCTAGTTTCAAAAAAGTAATGGACGACCCGAAGAAAACTTACCGTAAAGACGCAGAAGACTTTGTGAATTTCCGTTCTGAAATGGCATTCAATATGGGAATTAAATCCTACAACGATAAAAACTTTGAACAAGCTATTCAACTATTTTTAGGAGCTTATGAAATTCAAAAATTCTTAAGTAACGAATTCAAAGACGCTTATACTAATACAACTTTAAGTTTGAATAATGCAGTTGATAGCTTATTGAAAGTAAAAAATTTCGATAAAGCGAGTGAAATTTCAGAAGCTGTTTTTGAAATCATGCCAAAAAATATTGATGTAATTATCACTTTGATAAATATCAATTTACAAAAAGGTGATGCTGTAACTGCTGAAAAATACCTTACTAAAGGATTGGAATTAGATCCAAAAAACAAACAATTGTACTACGTGCTTGGAACTTCTTACATCGACTTAAAACAAAACGAAAAAGCAGAACAAGCCTTAAACAAAGCTCTAGAAATTGATCCAACTTACACGGAAGCTCAATATCAACTCGGTGCACATTTATTCAACTGGGCAAATGAAGTTAAATACGAAGCTGGTCAGTTAGATTATAAGGATGCACGAGTTTCTACATTGGAAGCACAATCAAAAGAGATTTTAAATAGATCTATTATCGTACTTGAAAAATATATTGAGAAAAATCCCAATGAAAAAGCAGTACTTGATATTTTATACAAAACTCACTACAAATTAGGGAATAGCGAGAAGGCTGCGGAATACAAAAAACGAGTTGAAGCACTAAAATAAAAACTTAAAAACTGCTAAAGAACTAGCAGTTTTTTTTTGTATGAAAAATTCTATTTCAATTATTGGCGGAGGTTTTGCTGGAACAAGTTTAGTGCGGCAGTTAGTTGAAAGAACAACTCCTATAAAAATAACCTTGTTTAATTTCGATAGTGAAATTTCAAAAGGTGTTGCTTACGGTTGTTTACAAAATACTTCGTTGTTAAACGTTGAAACTTCAAAGATGAGTGCCTTTGCAGATCATCCAACTCATTTTTTAGATTGGTGTGCAAATCATCCAACATACATAAATGATTCAAAAGAAATCATCGGAAGTTCATTTATGCCACGTAAAATTTATGGAGATTACCTGCATTCGATTTGGCTTGAAACAATTGAATTAGCAAAATCAAAAAAGTGTGAGCTAATAATCATAAATGAAGAAGTACTTGCTTTAAATTTAATTGAAAATAAATTGACGGTTTTTACGGCTAATAATTCGCATACTTTTGATAAATGTGTTCTTGCAACAGGAAATGAGTTACCGGGAAAGCCAAAAAACTTACCTAATTCTTTTATAGAAAGCACCAATTATTTTAAAAACCCATGGAATATTGATTTCGATAAAATAGATCCTGCACTTCCAGTTCTAATTATTGGCAATGGTTTAACGATGGCTGATGCTGTTTTGAATTTAAGAGAAAATCATTTTCAACAAAAAATCATTTCAATTTCACCAAATGGATTTAATATTCTGCCCCATCGCAATTTCAATTTTTCTTTTGAGTCGGCGTTATCAACAATTCAAACGCCTATTTCACTTTTAGAATTGATTCATTTATTCAACTTGGAAGCTAAAAAACTTAAGAAATTTGGCGTTTCACCAGAGCCAATTATCGATGCATTTCGACCAAATATTCAAAAAGTTTGGCGACAATTCTCTGATGAAGAAAAATCAAAATTTATGAGGCGCGTCAGACATATTTGGGGAGTTGCCCGCCACCGCATTCCCTTTATTTCTTACGACAAAATTATGAGGGAACAAATTAATCAGCGACTTGTCATTTTAGCTGGATCTGTTTTGGAACTTTCAGAAACCAGTGCAGGAAATAAGGTGAAGATTTGGAATAAGCGTTCCTTACAAGAAATTGAAATTTTGGTTGGTTCCGTAATTAATTGTACAGGGCCCGAAACGAATGTTTTAAAATCATCGAACAAATTACTGAAACAATTACGTCATGACGGTTTGATTTCTCAAGATAAATTAAATCTTGGTTTACGTGTAAATTACACTAACTTCAAAACAATCAATTCAAAAAATGAAGAAAACCAGAATCTATTTGCGATTGGTTCACTTTTGAAAGGAGAACTTTGGGAAAGTACAGCAACGAACGAACTAAAAAATCAAGCAAAAGAATTAGCTGTTATCTTGACAAATGAACTACTGAAAACTTAATTTTCGTATTTTTGAGGCATGGAATTTCTTTATCCGAACGCACTTTGGTTTTTGTTTTTATTAGCTATTCCAATCATTATTCATTTATTCCATTTTAGGAGGCATAAAACGCTTTATTTTTCCTCTTTAAAATTCATACAGTTCGTTGAACAAGAGAATAAATCAGCTAAAAAAATTAAAAATTTGCTCGTTTTAATTGCGCGACTTTTAGTTTTGACTTTTTTGATTTTAGCTTTCGCACGGCCTACATTTACAAATTCAGCTTCTACGTCTGAGGTTGGGAAAAATGTGGTTGCTATATACATCGATAATTCTTATTCAATGAGTGCCAAAGGAACTGAAGGTGAATTGCTATCGGAAGCTCGGGAAATGGTACGAAGAGTGATTACGAATGCGCCGACGGAAACTGGTTTTTTACTCAACACCAATAAATTAGATGGAATTGAGCAGCGAATTGTAAGTAAAATGGAAGCAATAGAATACCTAGATAAAATCACCTATTCGCCTCTTACACGTAAAACAGATGAAGTTTTAAATTGGCAAAAAGCCTTTTTAGAAAAAGAAAATCAAGAACAACAACGCATTGGTAAAAAGCAATTTTTGGTGCTTTCCGATTTTCAGAAAAATACATTTTCAACAAAGAATCTAAAAAAAGACGAAGAAAACACTTTTTTCCCTATTCAATTGATTACACAGAAAATTGAAAATGTGACGATTGATTCAATTTGGTTTGCTAATCCTTTTCATAAAAAAGGAGATCCTAATGAGCTTTTTATTCAATTGCATAATTATTCCAACAAAGATGCTTTGAACATGGAATTGCACCTTGAGTTAGGAAAATCAAAACGAGATATGTTTTTAGATATTCCTGCAAATAAAAAGGTTCAAACTAGTTTTCAATTTACAGAAACCGAGTTTGGTATTAAAACAGGTAAGTTGACAGTCAATGATAAACAACTTTTTTGGGATGATGATTTTTATTTTTCATACACTGTTGCAAAAAAGTCGAATGTTTTAATAATCAATGGAAAAGATGCTTCTACAGACGTGCAAAAAGTATTCAATGTAGAACCATTTTATGAAACAAAATCTATTTCCGAATTTGAATTTTCTAAAGATAATTTGAATTCAGCTAATCTACTTGTTTTAAATGGATTAAACGAAATACCTTCAGGTCTAGTAAGTGAAATTAGTGATTTTTCAAACGAAGGTGGAAGTGTTTTTATTTTACCTGGCGCTAACATTCAGAAAAATGATTATGCCAATTTATTGGAACAATTGAATTTACCTTCGCTAGGAAACATAAATTCAGCTGGCGTAAAAGTCAATAAAATTCAATACAAAGACCCATTTTTCAAAGGCGTTTTTGAGAAAGAAAATGAAAATCTAAATGTTCCAAGTATCTCAAAAGCGTATGCTGCTAGTCAATTGAGACAATCAACGGCTTATTCATTGATTGAATTAAAAAATGGTGAACCACTCTTGTTGCGTTCCAATCAAAATGCTTATTTATTCTTGAGTTCTTTGCAAGCAGATTTTAGTAATTTCAGTTCAAACGCTTTATTTCCAACTATTTTATTGCGAGCAGGTGAATTCTCTGTACGTTCATATCCGTTATTTTCAATGATTGGAAAAGAAGGTAAAATTCCAGTTTATGAAGAAATTCAAAATGACAATCCTTTAAAATTACTTAGCAAATCAATAGAGTTTATTCCATTGACACAAAAAATCGGAAGCCGCTCTTATTTCTCTGTTTCTGGAATGGAAGCTGTGGAAAAATTAAAACCTGGAAATTATGACATTGTAAATGATGGTATAATTGGAAATTTAGCCATGAATTACGACCGAACGGAATCCAATAATTCCTTAATGGAGAAAGAGGCGATTATCGAAGCATTTTTATCTCAAGGAATAAAAAATTGTAATTTTAGCACCATTCAAGAAGGACAAAGTAAGAGTCCAATTGTGATTGATGAACCAACAAAATTCTGGAGAATTCTTTTACTTTTGAGTTTGGTTTTTATCCTATTTGAAGTTGCATTGTTAAAGTTTTGGAAATAAAAAAGCATGAAACTACTTTTAAAAAGCACTAAAATTCTCGACAAAAGTTCTGAATTTGATAATCAAATTAAAGATATTTTGATTGAAAATGGTCGATTCGTAAAAATTGAAAATAAAATTATAGACGAAGAAGCTATCGAAATTCAATCTGAAAATTTGCATGTATCACAAGGTTGGGTAGACTTAAAAGCTGACTTTTGCGACCCTGGATATGAGCACAAAGAAACAATCAATTCGGGTTTAGACCAAGCTGCTTTTGGTGGATTTACACATATTTGCTTACTTCCAACTACACAACCTATTGTCGATGGTAAATCACAAGTGGAATACATTTTAAGTAAAGCAGCCAATCACGCAGTTTCAATTCATCCAATTGGAGCCATAACCAAAGGATTGAAAGGAGAAGAATTAACAGAAATGTATGATTTATTTCAAAGTGGAGTGCGTTTGTATTCCGAAGATTTACATCCAGTTAATGCGGGGATTATGTATCGTGCCTTACTTTACACAAAGAATTTTGGCGGAAAAGTTATTGCTTTTTCTCGTGATTATTCATTGGCTGGAAAAGGAATTGTAAACGAAGGTATTGCCTCTACTAAAACTGGTTTAAAAGCTGACCCTTCTATTGCTGAAATAATTCAAATTGAACGCAATTTACGATTGGTGGAATATGTAGATGGAACGATTCATTTAACGGGAATATCGTGTTCCGAAAGTGTAGAATTAATTCGCAAAGCAAAGAAGAAGGGATTGAAAGTTACTGCTGATGTCAATTTAATGAATTTGCTATTTATCGAAAATGACATGTTGGAGTTTGATTCTATTATGAAAGTTTTACCAGTTTTGCGTACAGAAAATGACAGAATAGAATTATGGCATGGTTTACTAGATGGGACAATTGATACAGTTGTTTCAGACCATCGTCCTATGGATCAAGAAGAAAAAGAACTGGAATTTGATAACGCAAGTTTTGGTGCTTTTCAATTACAAACATTTTTCGGAGCATTAAATCGCACTTCTCACATTGACTTAGCAAAATTCACGCATAGTCTTTCACACAAAGCAAGAGCAATTGCGCAAATAGCATCACATCCAATTTCAGTTGGAAATAATGCGGATTTAACCATTTTTGACCCAAGTTTAGAATGGGTTTTTAACCAAGAAAACCTCCTTTCTCAACACGCTTACAATCCGTTTTTTGATCAAAAAATGACAGGAAAAATTGTTGCTATTGTGAATGGTGGAAAATCAATTATTCAAAACTAAGCCTGTGTCAAAAAGTACATTTTTAAAACAATTTTTCAAGGAGAAAAACATGGTAGGTGCAATGGCGCCCAGCTCTCGTTTTTTGGCAGCGAAAATGTTGGATCACCTGCCAATTAAGGAAGCGAAAATAATTATAGAGTTAGGACCTGGAACTGGGGTTTTTACTGAAAAAATTATAAAGAAGATGGGCACTGACACACAACTAATTGTGATTGAATTAAACGATTCGTTCTTTCATTCTTTAGTGAAAAAAATCAATAACAAAAACGTACATTTAAAACATGGATCCGCCGAAAATATTGGAAATTATTTAAGTGAACTAGGGGTTGATAGAGCAGATTTAATTATTTCATCTTTACCACTTGCAGTTATTCCTTCCCCAATTAGACAAAGCGTTTTAAAAGCAATTAAAAAGAATTTAAAAGAAGAAGGTCAATTTGTTCAATTTCAATATTCCTTACAATCCAGAAGTGCGTTGAAACAAATTTTCTCATCTGTTAAATTAAATTTTACACCATTCAACTTCCCTCCTGCTTTCATTTATACATGTAATAATTACATTCAAAAATAGCTTAAACTATTTTATTTTAATTTAAAATCAGACTTATCAAGCTAATGAAAACAATTCTTAGTATTCTATTTATCAGTATTTTATCAATGAATTTTGCGCAAAATTTGACACCCGAACAAATCGTTCAACATAATTTAGAAGCATACAATAAACGTGATTTATTAGATTTTATGTCGTGGTTTAGTGACGATATCGCACTATATAGTTTTTCAGAAATGAAAGAAATCGCAAGAGGCAAAGAAGAAATTGAAAAACTTTACACAGAATTATTCGCTGTTTCCCCTAATCTACATTCAACAATAGTAAAACGAATCGTGTTTGACAATAAAGTTATCGATTACGAAAGTATTGTTGGTCGCAAAGGTTCTACTGAAATACTTGAAATTGTCCTAATTTACGAAGTAAAAGATGGTAAAATCTTCAAAATGACTTCAATTAGAAAGTAATAATTAGGGTTTTTAAAGCTAAAAAAAAGACTAAACTCGATTCAAAAATAACACAAAACAAAAAATTTCAACACACTTTTGAGCACATTGCCATTATAATCTGAAGAGGAATTATATACTCGCTTATTTGTTTTTGATATTTATTTAGAGAATTCAACCGTTTAGAAAATCGGAGCAAAATTTTCGATTAAACTTTCCTTTACTTTTAACCCAACTAATATTCTAACGTAATAAATTAACATGACCAGTGAGAATAGTGCTTTTGGCATTACCTAAACCGCTATATTCAACGTAGTAGGTGTAAGTTCCATCTTGAACCCTGTTTCCTTGGAAACTTCCATCCCATCCTTCATGATAATCTTTGGTGTAAAAAATTTGTTCTCCAAAACCATTGTAAACACTACATTTATATCTTCCTTCAGCAATTAATGTGGAGAAAATTGGTGTCCAAATTTCGTTAAGACCACTGCCATTTGGTGTAAAAGTATTCGGAATATACGCATACAATTCTTCTTTAAAATTCACCGATTTAATTATTGAATCTTTACAGCCATACTGACTTTCAACAGTTAATTGAACTGAAAAAGAAGCATCATTTTGAAAGAAATAAGTATTATTTGGATTGTTTTGATTGGATGTAAAATTACCATCACCAAAATTCCACCAATTTTGTAAAGCACCAACACTTGAATTTGTAAAACCAACATTTGCTGAAGTTTGATAATTTGCTAATTCATTAAAGTAAAAATCGGCAACAGGATTCGGATAAACGCAAACCAAATCTGGGTAACTTACAGAATTACTACAGCCATTCGTACCTAAAATAGTTAGCGAAATATCATAACAATTTGAATTATTAAACGAGTAATTTAAATTTCCACACGTTGTGCTTACTTCTTGTCCATTTATTTTCCAGGAACAAATACTTGATTCTAAAAATGGTGTTGTGAATGCTACATTTAAAGGTGCACAACCTGCATTTTGTGAGGCTGAAAAAGATAAATTGGGTAATTCTAAAACAACAATAGTAGCAGAATAAGAATTTGAACAACCATTTAGGGCGTAAGTGAAACTCACAACTGTGTCAGCTAATGGAAAAAAGTTAGCTAATGAACCAACTGTTCCATTCGACCAGGTAAAAACTCCACCAGCTAAAGAACTAGATGCGGTTATTATTGCCACATTTCCCAAACAAATAGTCGGGTTGTTGGCGTTTAAAATAAACGGTGGAGCAATTGTTACGCTAATTACTGCAAGTGAAGATTGACACGTATTTAAAGTGTATTGAACTGTGTATGAGGTGTTCTGTGTCGGAGAAACATTAATCGCGTTCGTTGTTTCCCCAGTATTCCAAAGATAAGTTCCTCCAGCTGTTACAGGCGATACAGAAATTGTTCCCGATTGTCCTAGGCAAACGCTCGTGTCTTGATAAATCAAAAGTGGACTAGGCGTAATAGTCACCATTCCAATTCCTGAGCTTGTACAACCCCATTCGTTAAATCCTGAAACGTTATAGGTTGTTGTAACGTTTGATACAGTAATTATGCTACTTGTTGTCTGTCCATCACTCCAAAGAAATGTTGTTCCTGGTTGCGAACTCGAAACGGTTAAGGTGGTAGATTGACCTTGACAGACGGTTGGATTATTAAATATTAAAGTAGGACTTGACACAATCGTTAAATTCAGAATTTCAGTTCCACATGACACCAAATGAGAATAAATCCCTGATGTGTTATAAGTTTGACCGTTTACTACCCATGTGTAAGAATTACAAGCATTTATAATTGTAGTATTTGAAGTACTTGGTGTGATTGTCAAATTCAATGTTTCTGTATTGCAAACGACAATGTTTGTATAAACTCCGGATGTAGTGTACGTTACTCCATTTTGTGTCCAAACATAAGAATCGCAAGCGGAAATTGTTGTTGAATTTTGCGTACTTGTCGTAATTGTCAGTGCTAAATTTTCAGTAGTACATCCATTTAAGAACGTGTAATTTCCACTTGTTGTATACGTTTGATTATTAATTGGCCAAGTGTAAGAATCACAATTTGAAATAGTTGTATTAGTTGTTAAACTATTAATTTCAGAGATTGTGACGGTTTGTTGACTTCCGCATGAATTGGCTCCAGTTGCAGTTACTGTGTAATTTCCAGCAGTTGAAATGGTTGCTGAAGAATTTGAACCCAATCCATTTGACCATTGATAATTTGTTCCTCCAGATGCTGTAAGTGTTGTGTTTGTTCCTGCGCAAAAGACAAGAGAACCTGAAATAGTAATAGTTGGAGTTGCATTTACTGTAACCAACTGATTTAAAGTAATTACGGGACAGTTTCCGAAAGAAACAGTATTAGAATACGTTCCAGACATTTGACTCGTTGCTGAAAGCGTAACTTGAGGATTTTGTGCCGGAGAAGTGAATGAATTCGGACCCGACCAATTAAATGACATTCCTGCGTTGGGGTTATTAATTCCCACCGAAAAAGCTTGATTGGCACATGTCGTAATTGGGGATTGAACACTTGGGCCATCAGCCCAAACCTCCACGTCATCAATGTAAATTCCTTCGTCGTTTCGGTCAAAATCAGAAGCAGTTGGTGTACTATTTGTCATCATTGCAACAAAATTGGTGCATTTGATAGCCGCATTTGATCCTGTTTGAACATTTACAGAAATAACTTTTACAGATACTGTATTTGTTCCAGCTGGAATTGAAAAAGTTAATGTATTAGGAGTTTGGTAAGTTACGTCATTTGGTGCAGCACAAGCAATTACGCCAACTCCTCCAGTTTGAGCAAAGGTGTAACTGTGGTCGTTACTTCCTGCAAGCTTGGAAACTGTTACAAACGCCGCGCCATCTAAAGAAACCATGAAAACAACTCCTTCACGCACATCAATTCCTGGACCGTTGCCACCCAAAATTGAATGGTTTAAACGCAATGTGGCATTTGATAATTGAGAAACATTAACAGGATTAAGAATTAAAGTATTGCTCTCCCCTGCTCTACCAACTCGTGAGGAATAAGTGCCTGTTTTTGCATGTTGCGTGTTGCGGTTTCCACCTGTAAAAGTCCAGTTTTCAGGGCAAGAAGCTATTACATTTTCAAAACCTTGAGCGTAATATCGTATTTGAGAAAAATAGATTTGGGATATAGAAATAAAAACAAAAGATATTAGAAATTTCATGTTCCGCTTAAGGATTTTTACAATTCGAGCACAAATGTAAGTTAATGTTAAGTATTGATGCGTAAATGCTATTTTAAATAATTGTTAAAGTTAAACCATCTTTAAATAACACTTCTTATAAACTAAACGGTAACTTACAAATTAACAATAAGTTATAAAAAAAATACTCAACCTTTAAATTTAGAATTGAAAATCAGGATTTTGCGCAATGATATCCCAAGTGTGGTCTGCTAATAATTTTACAGTTGCAATAAATTCAAATTGTTGTTTTGTTCTACCCCACTGATTTGGGCCAACGAGTGAAAGCACAAAAGCTTTGTTTTCACGTTGATACAGGTGGTAGGTATGGTTAACAAAAGGTTCAAAACGCATTTCGGCTTGATAAATAAATTCTGAAACTTGCTTTCTCGCATTCAACTTTTTGACCTGTTCAGCCAATAATTGCATTTGTTCGTAAATCTGACCCAATTGCATGTCGGTTTGATGTTCCATAGCATCCAAGGCACGACTTTTCAGTTTTCCTTGATCGTCTGGCTTAATCAAAGCACTTCCTGCATGGTGGGCATACTCCAAACTATGCGGATTCTCGGTTATTTTGTCAATATCGATTGGGTTGATGAATTCTTTTTTTTCCACTTAAAATAAATTTGCTAATTTTTTACCTACTTCTGAACCGATTGCTACACCCATTCCACCCATACGAACACCAAACGCTACCTTATTGTTCACTTTCTTTATAATTGGAGATTTTTCTTTACCAACTCCCATAATTCCAGACCATGAATAATCAATTTCAAAAGGAGTTAAAGGTAATATATTTCTTTGCAATAAGTCTAAAATAGAAGATTGAATTTGGTCAGTTGTTCCAAAAACAGGTGTTGATTCCCCTTCAAAATCCAAATTTCTTCCCCCACCAATAAGTACCCGATTTCCTACATTTCTAAAATAATAATAGCCTGAATCAAAATGAAATGTTCCTGCTAATTTCAAATCAGCAATCGGTTTTGTGATTAAAACTTGTGCTCTTGCGGGTTGAATGTCCAAATCTAAAAATTGGTTCGCAAATCCATTGGTGCAAATTATTAAATTTGAACTTGAGATTTCACCAAAATTTGTCAGTAAGGTCACATCTTCTCCCGCCGTATCGTAAGAATGTAAATTGATTCCAAAAATTGTTTGAATACAATTCTCGACTGTTTGTTTATATAATTCAGAAATTAATTTGCCTGTATTAATACTTCCTTCTAGGCGGTTTTTATATGCATTTTGAAAACCTTTAAAACCAAAGGTATTTAAAATTGAATTATCTAACGAATAGACAGATCCTTCACCAATTAGTTCAAAGGTTTTTTGATTTAGATAAGAAATAAAATCAATAGGTAGATTTTCTTTATTTTCTGCGATTAAATCCCAAGAAGCACAAGGCGAAAAATCTATTTTATCTGAAGAAACCAATTGGAATAAAGATTGTAAACCTTGATATCGTAGCAAAAAAGTTTCCCAAACTTGGCTTTCGGTATTTTTTTGCAAATCATCGAATAACTCGCTTGGACTTCCAAAACAAGTAAAACCTGCATTTTTTGTACTTGCTCCAGTTGGCAAATATCCACGTTCAAGGATAGTAATTTTAGCTGTAGGATAGCGTTTTCTTAAGAAAATTGCAGTACTCATTCCAACAATTCCAGAACCTATAATAGCAAAGTCGATACCTTTCAAGTATTCTTCACGCTCCCAAAAACTTAATTCATTAAAAAAAAGCATTTTAATTTGTGTTTTTTTACCAATTTTGTAAAACTGCAACAAATTTATAGATAAACGTTCTATGCATTCAAAACAATATTAAACACCATGCGCACTAAAATACTTTTTTTATTTTTATTGAGTTCTTTTTCTTACTCAGTTAGTTTTTCTCAAGCAACAAGCGTATCGATTTCCTTGGATGGTTCCATTAATAATTTTGTGACAGACGCAAAACTTTTTGGTGTAACTTTATACATGATGCAAAATGAAAGAACGCTTTCAAAATCTATCACTGATAATTTTGGAAATTATTCTATTTCTGGAAAAGTTGACATTTTGGAACCAATAATTCTAATGATTTCAAAACCGGGTTACATAACAAAAAAAGTACTTTTTGATATTGCAACTTTAAAAATTAACAAGAACAGAGCGGATGTCACAACTTTGGAATTAGTAGAAGAATTAATAATTGAGTTATATGAATTACGTCAGGGCGTTGATTTGAATTTTGCAAAATTAGGTTATGCAGAGAAATTCACATGGGATCAACCTTCATTTATTGTAAAACCTGATACCAAAACAAAAGATGATTTAGATAAAAAAGTACTTTTAGCTTATGAAGAAGCAGAAGTAAATAGTGTTTCTAAAAAATTCACTGTTTTGGCAGATCAAGCGAATGCAAAAAAAGACTATGTAAAAGCTTTGTCTTATTATGATTCTGCATTAGTTGTTGCACCAAAAGACACTTTGATCATCAAAAAAAGAGCTGCCACTAATCTCGAATTTGAATCAAAAAAGGCAAATGACATTAAACGAAAAGATTACAATATCTTTAAAGAGGCAGGAGATGCAGCGTTAAAAAGTTCAAACTGGTCATTAGCTGAGACGAAGTACGCGGAGGCAGAAAAATTATTTCCAACTGAACAATATCCAAAAGAACAAAAACAAAAAATATTAATAGAAAAACAAAAGGAAGCCGATAGTAATAAAAATAAAGCTAGCTACGAAAAGGCTGTTCAAGAAGCAAATGCTTTTGTTGTTGCAAAAAAATACAATGAGGCAATAGCAAAATACACTCAAGCGTTAAGCTTTCAACCTAATCAAAAAGGATTTATTGATGCCGAAATAGCAAAATTAAAAGGGGGACAATCTGATGAAACGTTAGAAGACATTGTCAAAAAAGATTTAAAAACAGCCATCGAATTAATGAGTAAAAACAAACTTGATGATGCAATTAAAACGTACAGGGCAACTGAACCAACAATCTCAAGATTTTCAAATCAAGCATTAATTGACAAATATTCAAAAGAGGTGAAAGACGGAATTTTAAATGTTCAAGCCAAAAAAGATACCGAAGATAAATTGTATAAAGACCAATTGGAAAAAGCAAAGGAAAACTTTGATAAAGGAAAAAGTTTTTATAGTGTTGCGAAAAATATTTTGAATTCTGACCCAATGAAGAGCAAAGTTAATGAGCCTGAAGTTTTAGAACTAAAAGATAAAATTAATCGCATGGAGTCTTATTATTTAGAAAAAGATAAAGCTTACCAATCTGTTGCAGAAAAAAAGAATGAAGATGCGCTGACTAAATTAAACATTACCATTAAAAACTATGTAATTACGAAGAAAATTGCTTCAATAAATGAGAGCAAACAATTACAAAAAAGTATCGATTCATTAAGTGTGTTTGTTAAAACTGCTCCTATTGTTGCGCCCTCTTCCAATCCAACGACTCCAATCAGTGTCTCAAACAAACTAACTGCACCAGGTGAAATTGTAAATGGAAAAGACCCAAGTTTATCGGCTTATAATGACATGTTCACAACAACAGAACGAACGAAAGCACAACCACTCAATTACCAGCAAAGTTTTAAAGATGATGCTGATTATAACAATTATTTCAACAACATACTGATTGCTTCACGCCAAGAAGAAGAAGAAAAAAGAGCTTTAGACAATTCAAACAAAACGGATGTCGTTCGTAAGCAAGTGCAAGTTGACGCCGAGAAAACTCAATATCAACAAGAGGATAAAAAATTTCAAGCAGAAAAAGACGTTGAACGAAAAAATGCAGAGGCTAAATTGTTGCAAGAAAATTTATCAAAAAACATAGACGATTGGAAAGATAAAACTGATTATCTTAAAATTGAAACAGACAAAAAAATCCAAGAACAATACGTAAGTCAAATTGCAACAATTGATAGAAATAAAGCACAAGCTGAATTAAATAAAGAGGGTATTTATACCGACTTACTTTCTCGTCAAGATCAGCAACAACAAAAAATTGAAAATGTGCACTATGCAAACTATAAACAAGATTCATTAAATAGAAATAATCAAGAATTGCGTTCTAATCAAGTTCAAGTTTTAATGGATTACACTGATATAAAAGTCATTACACCCAACAATTTAATGGACGAAAATAGTATTCCCTTCGAGAAAAATAAAATGACCGAACGCGTTTATAAAATTAAAAATGCAGACGATTATGTTATAAAAGTAATTGTGCGTAGAGTTGTTGTAGATCAAACAGGTTATGGAGTCGTTTTTGAACAAATAACGAATGATTCTGGTTCCAATTCATTCACGAGAAATGGAGCACAAATACCTGAGTATATATGGTTTAACGAATCAACTGGAGAAAATGTCATCAAAAAATAGTTTACTGTTCCTATTATTGTTAGTACTTTTTAATAGCTGTTCTTCTGGAGAAAATAAAGTTGAAACTAATTTCGCCGTTATCCAAGGTGAAGCACAAGGCACCACTTACACCATTCAATTAGTTGGCGAGGGAAAAAAGGTAAGTAAAAGTGAAATTGACAAATTGTTAAACAACTTTGATGCCTCCTTATCCACCTACGAACCAAGTTCATACATCACGCAATTTAATAACGCCTCATTCTTTTATGCATTTCCTGACAAAGACAACTATTTTAAAAAATGCTTGGAAAAAAGTCAATTTGTGTATGATCTTTCCAATGGAGCTTTTGACCCAACAGTTTTTCCTTTAATTGAAGCATGGGGATTTTTTAAAGATCTTAAAACCCCGTTAACTAAACAAAAAGCAGATTCAATAATAGCTTTTGTTAGTTTTGAAAAGGATAAAATAATCTCCTATAAATGTCAAAATGACTCAGTGATTTTACACAAACGAGATGAACGATTAAAGCTCGATTTTAATGCAATTGCACAAGGTTTAGCGGTTGATATTATCGCTGATTTATTGACATCGAAAGGATATAAAAACTTCTACACTGAAATTGGAGGAGAAATTCGAGTTGCAGGGACAAACAGAGAAGGAAATAAATGGAGGATTGGAATTGATACACCAAAAACTGAGGGAGAAAGAAGTATTCAAAAAGTTCTTCCTGTTACGAATAAATCAATAGCAACGAGCGGAAATTATCGTAAATTCTATGAGGTTGATGGTGAAAAATATGCGCACACAATTGATCCTAAAACAGGAATGCAAGTACAACATTCACTTTTAAGCGCAACTGTTTTAGCAAAAGAATGCGCAATAGCTGACGGTTTTGCAACTGTTTTTATGGTTTTAGGATTAGATAAAACGAAACAATTTCTGAAAGAAAATCCAAATTTAGGAATTGAAGTGTTTTTAATTTTCGACGAAAAAGGGAAGTATAAAACCTTTTCAACTGTAAAATGACTTAAATTTACATAAATTCATCTCGCTTAAACTTACTTCCCACGCAACCGTTTTCCATTAAAACAATCACTATTAGCTACTGATAATTGTAGCAATTTAACTTTTGAATTTCTCCCGACAACTTCCCGTAATTATAAAGTTTTTACTTTTTTCACTACGCCGGATTTCAAGACTCAATCCTATTTATTCACGTTTCGATCTGTTAATTGTTTTTTCATGCGACTCAAGGATTCAGGTAAAATCCCTAAATAAGAAGCGATTTGGTGCTGTGGAACTAATTGTTCAATTCCTGGATGACGCAGAATTAATTCTTTAAAACGCTCTTCTGCATTTGCACTGACTGTTAAAAAGAATCGTTTCTGTAAAACTGAAAGTGTTCTTTGAGTTATAATTCGGAACAAACGCTCCAGTTTTGGTACTTTTTGAAAAAGCTGTTCCATTTCCTCTCTGCCAATTGCCAAAATCCAACTATCTTCCATTGCCTGCGCATTTAAACTCGTTGGATTATCGTCAAAAAAAGAAGCTATATCGCCAATCCACCAATCTTTAAAGGCAAAATAAAGTACATGTTCCAAGCTTTTTTTATCTGTATAAAAAACACGAAAAGTTCCACGAATAACAAATCCTTGAAAGGTACAGAATGATCTTTCTTTTAAAAAGAAATCTTTCTTCTTGATTGGATTCAAATGATAGGCGTTAGCGACCATAATTTTCTCTTCTTCAGTTAAATCAATTTTTTGGATGATGTAATCAATTAACTGCTTTCTTGCTATTTCTACGTTCACTCTTTTACTTTTAAAGTTTAAATTCTGGTGGAATATTCATACGAATACGCCATTCTTTTGTGTATAAATTATTGAAACGATTTCCTAAATGCTTTATGAAACCTAACTTTATTCCTTCGTAAGTCATGACCATGTAACCTAACTTTCCATCTAATGAAAACGTGTCGCCATGCAAGTATGCCAACGCTTGATTTTTTGTAAGATCAACAGAATAATATCTTAAATCAAACTCTAAACTTAAAGCTAAATCAATTTCTGGTTGCAATCCTTTTTTCTGTATCGTTCCTAAATCAACACCCTTTTTCACCCAATACAAACCTTTGTCAATGCAGGACATTACTTCAAAAGAAGAGGGAGTCATTGCGAAATAATGTTTGTTTTCCTCAAAGTAACAATGTTCCGATTTTTCAATAAAATCGTTTTTAAATAATGTACTGGAAATCATGTTTCTTTTCGCTGTTTTAAACTTTTTTTTCGAGTGAGAACATTCCTTTTTACGCAATAAACAGCAGTAAAACCCTTCTGATTCTGTTTCTCCAGGAATGAAATAACTTCCAAAACCTTTCGCATCTTTTTTAACACCGTCAAACATAGGAAGCGGACAAACTTCACAATCGAAATTAGTTAACATCCATTGGATATTCTCCTCGTTTTCAGCTGGATTAAAGGTGCAAGTTGAATAAATAATGTAACCATTTTCCTTAACGCTTCCCCAAACATCTGAGAGTATTTTTTGCTGGCGAATGGCGCAGTGTTGCGCACTATCCAAACTCCATTCGTCCCTCGCATTAGGATCTTTGCGAAACATTCCTTCACCAGAACAAGGTGCGTCAATCAACACTAAATCAAATAAATGCGGTAACTTATTAAACTCTTTCGGATCGTTACAAGAAACTAAAGTGTTTGAAAAGCCCCATTTCGTTAGATTTTCAGCCAGAATATGTGCTCTTGTCCGAATAATTTCATTGGAAATAAGCGCGCCTTTATTGCCTAAAAAACTTGCTATTAAAGTACTTTTTCCACCTGGAGCTGCGCACAAATCAAGACAAACAGGATTTTCTGGTAATTCTAAAGAATGCAAAACCGCATCAATATACATTGAACCAGCTTCTTGCGGATAATATGTTCCCGCGTGAAATAATGGATCTAAAGTGAAGCTAGGACGAGATTCTAAATAATATCCATTTTTACACCAAGGAACAGAATTTAAGTCTGAAAAGTTTTGATTTAATTTATTAGGATTCAGGCGAATAGAAATTGGAGGGTGTTCTTCCAATGCTAAAGCTAATTTATTCCCAAAAAGTGGATTGGCTTCGATTCGGTCTAAAAAATCTTGAGGTAATATACTCATGTTCAAAAATAGGAAAAAATTAGAACCAACAATTACACGAATTACGCGATTTGAATAAAACGAATAAAAAGTGTGGTAAAATTAGAAGCACGAATTCACTTTTGCTAAGGCTGATATGCAAATGAATTAAACTCTTATTGTGAAATGAAGTCAATTGAATTTTATTAAATTGCAAATTATAGTTTGTACAAATTCTAACGACTAATTCATTTAAACCTTTTTTAAATGGTAATTAATACACATTTAAATTTAGTTACTAGATAGAAAATTTTAAATTATCCATTTAGTTGGAAATCAATTACATTGGAAAGTATTATATCCAATTTCATTATTTTGATTAAGGAAAAAAAAGAGTTTCCAAATCAAAATTACTTTGAATTTGCTTGAAAATTTCTATTCTGTTTCTTCTGTTTCTTCCAATTCCTCGGTTTGTTCGTGACCTTC
>Ga0105050_10002022_pt1 | contig 29563 bp, 23 predicted proteins | sample FRY01_FD_78088 | JGI IMG/M metagenome (GOLD analysis project Ga0105050, IMG submission 78088) | Freshwater microbial communities from Lake Fryxell liftoff mats and glacier meltwater in Antarctica - FRY-01 | ecosystem: Environmental > Aquatic > Freshwater > Ice > Glacier meltwater ...
CAGCAGACGTTGAAACGTGGTACTCTCGTCAGTGCCGGGAAAAACGGACTCAAGCTCTGCGGGGACGCAACTTGGGAAGGGATATTCCGGTCGATAGCGCGACAATAGCGCGCCAATAGCGCGCCAATGGTGCGGGCAGTCTCGACGAACGTGGCTCCGCCGAGACTGCTTTTTGGACTCCCATTAGACTCCCATTGGACGCAGGAGTAGATGCCTCAAAAACACCCCCATTCTGGACAGATGCCACTAAAATCCGAGAAGAACCCAGTTGCTAAACTAAGGTTCCCAGTGTTGAACTGCTCCTGCCTTTTGTGCCGCTTCGCACGCCCGTCTAAAATCTCTGTTGCCGCTCCCAGGAACCGCATGATGACCAAGTCTTGGCAAATTTCTCGTCGGACATTGCTTCGAGGCACCGGTGCGGCAGTGGCCCTGCCATGGCTTGATTCGATGGTGCCCGCCATGGCGAGCGGTGCGGCGGCAGGTCCACCCGTCCGATTGGCTTTTTTCTACGTCCCCAACGGCGTCAACATGGCGAATTGGCGACCGGGAGAATCGGGCGATCTGAGTGCACTGCCAACGACACTAAAGTCGCTGGAACCGGTCAAAGACAAAGTGGTGGTGCTGAGCAATTTGGAAGCGGAGCATTGCCAAGGAAAATCGGCTGGCCACGAACCTGCCGGGGGTGGATTTCTTGTCGGTGCAAAGTGCAAGCACTCCGAGGAGCCCGAGGTCGGCGGTGTTTCGGTCGATCAACTTGCCGCTCGTGAGATCGGACTGTCCACGCCCGTGGATTCGCTTGCCCTGGGAATCGATCCTGGGCATCGCGGCGATCACGGCTACAGCGGAACGTATCTGTCTCACATTTCTTGGCGCAGCAAGACGACACCGTCGGCGCTGGAAATCAATCCCAAGGAATTGTTCGATCGTCTGTTCCGCGGCAAAACGCCCCAACAACCCGATTGGAGCAAATCCGCCGACGAAACGGCCTCGACGCTGCCTGAATCAAGCGTTGAGAAAAGCGTGCTTGATCTTGTCCGCGACGATATCAAGGCGATGCAGCGACAACTCGGATTCAGTGATAAACGCAAATTGGAAGAGTATCTCGACGGGTTGCGAAGCATTGAAAAGCGGATTTCTGTGGCAGCTCGAGACACCGATTCGCATCATGTTGAGGCGTTTCGCGACGTACCACCACCGGAAGGCCACGATGATGATGATGACGACATTCGGTGGAGAGAAATCATCATCCCAAGTGGCAAAGGCATCCCCTTGGTCTATGCGGATCATGTGAACCTGATGCTGGACATCATGACGCTGGCTTTCCAAACCGACACGACCCGGTTGGCGACGTTCATGTTCTCCTATGAAAAGTCAGGCCGCGCGTATCCAGAGATCGAGGCCCGCGGCTCTCATCACTCCACATCGCACCATGGAAGCAAGGAAGACAACCTTTCACAGTTGACCCGTATCAATTCGCATCACATGGACTTGTTCGCTCGCATGCTTGTCCGCATGTCGAAGATCAAGGAAGGCGAGAAGACACTGCTCGACAACGTCATGATCTGTTACGGCGCGGGGATCAGCGACGGCAACAAACACAATCATGACGACTTGCCAATTGTCGTTGCCGGTGGTGCCGGTGGGACCCTGCGCGGCGGGCGACACATTGCGTACGAAAACAAGACGCCTCTCTGCAATCTTTACGTGGACATGTTACAGCGAGTGGGAATCGATCGATCCCAGTTCGGCGACAGCACAGGTCGACTCGAAGGGCTGAGTTAACGATGTCGCGATCCGGTTGCCCGCGTCTCGCTGCGAAACACTTTCTGTGTTGGGCGGCATGGATCATTGCGTGCTTTGGCATCGCGACGCATGCGGATGCACAACCAGGGCTGGATAAAGACCCGCTCTCGTTCGATCGCAATATCGGCGGACTGCTGGGACGGTATTGTTACAAGTGTCACAACGAGGAGAAAGCAAACGGCGATATCGATCTGGCAAAGGACAACAACCCTCGTCTGATTTCCGCGAATCTGCTCATTTGGAAAACGGCTCGTGATCTCATCGAGGGCGGAGAAATGCCGCCAGCGGATGCGAAACAGCCTTCTGACGAAGAGCGTGAGTTGATCGTCAAGTTTCTCAACAAAACGCTCAGCTCACTAGATTGTAATGGCCCGCACGATCCGGGACCGCCAACGATTCGCCGACTCAATCGGGCCGAGTACAACAACAGCGTTCGCTATTTAACAACACTCGATCTGCGTCTGGCGGATTCGTTTGCCGCCGATGCTTCAAGTTACGGATTCGATAACATCGCTGCTTCGCTAACGCTGACTCCCCTGCAAGTCGAGCAGTATTACACGGCGGCGAAGAGGGTTGTGGATGAGCTCCTGAAGAACAAGGCGTCAACTTCGCCCGTCGCGTACGAACATGTTTTCTTTTCGAAGTTGACGTCAAGCGATTTGAACTCACTCCCAAAGCAGCGTGAAACGGCGGGGCGTATTGTGCAACGTTTCTCGACGCAAGCTTTTCGCAGACCGGTTGAGCAAGCATGGCTCGATAGGCTGATGATGGTCTATGACCGTTCTCAAGAACAGAAGCTGAGTGACGACCAATCCGTTGGGAATATGATTGTCGCGATCTTGATCTCGCCTAGGTTTTTGATGCGCGCCGAAGCGGCAAAGCCTGAGATCGATGATCCTTTTCCGATTGATGATTACGATCTCGCATCAAGGCTCAGCTTCTTTCTCTGGTCAGGTCCGCCTGACGAAGAGCTGCTTGAACTTGCCTCAAAGAATGAGCTTAGCAAAGCTGACATTCTTGATGCGCAAATCGATCGTATGCTTGCTGATTCGCGAAGTGACGCGTTGATCGAAAACTTTTTTGCACCATGGCTCCAGTTTTCAGATTTGCGATCAAGAGTGCCTGATGCGAAAGTGTTTCCCAGCTTTGACGAGAAGCTTCGCGAAGCGATTCTTGCCGAGCCACGATTGGCGATCGGTGAGATCATTCGCAAAGACCGATCGATCACCGAACTCATCGATGCGGATTACACGTATGTAAACGAAGCCCTGGCGAGTCATTACGGCATTGAAGCAGTCAATGGTGAGGCAATGCGCCGGCTTGAGCTCTCAAACCGTCGACGGGGCGGCATGCTGACAACGGCGGCGCTGCTGATGGCTCAAGCCGATCCTGGCCGCACCAACGTTCCAAGACGAGGCAGCTTTCTTACGGGCACGATTCTAGGAGTCCGCTCGCCACCTCCGCCGCCGGATGTTCCGGAGCTGAAAGAATCCGAAGCGTCTGATAAGCCGATGACGCTTCGCGAACGATTGGAAGAACATCGCAGCAATCCCCAGTGCGCCTCTTGTCACGCAAAGATCGACCCACTTGGATTTGGGCTCGAGAATTATGATGCGATCGGCGTTTGGCGTGACCAAGAAGTTGGCAAGCCGATCGATGCTTCGGGGGCCTTGCCCAATGGGCGAAGTTTCAACGGGCCAGTGGAATTGAAAGACATTTTACTGGAAGGCAAAGATGAATTTACGCAAACGTTTGTTTCGCACTTGTTGATCTATGCACTTGGTCGCGGCCCGATTCCAACGGATAAGTGCGTGATGGATGAGGTCGTTGAAAACGCGAAGACCCATGAGTATCGCTTTGCGTCCATCGTTCGCTCGATCATCAACAGCTACCCATTTCGTCATCGCCGCAATCCTGAGTTTTAACCAAAGCCCGCGATCGCTTAAGCGAATTCAAGGAGTTCGGTGATGATCGGTGCGCCATATTTGGCACCGCCGGTGATCACGCGAAGGTTGGGGGCTAGTTCTGCGATGCCGCCATGGTGCGTGTGTCCGCAATAGACTTCGATCTTCGTTTCCGGATGATCGATGGCGGCCTGAAGAATCACCTTGCCGACTTGGCCGCAAACGAAGAACGGTGCCCAGTGATCGTCTGTCGTGTAACCCTCATACCAACACGATTCGCGAAACGGGGGGACGTGTGTGGCGACGATGACGGAAGCGTATTTTGAACAAGCAAGCTTTAGCTTCTCATCAAGCCGCTCGCTTGAATCACGTCCGAACGATTGCAGAAGCCCTTTCCAAGTCGATGGCGGCGATACGAGAAAGTCGTCAATAAGATGAAAGTCGTTCAGTCGAACGATCGATTGTTCGTAATTGCCCTCAGTTGCATCACCCCATCCATCTTCACCGATCAGCACGCAATCGGGCGTTAGCTCAATGATGCTTTCGTCGCGAAGGTAATGCAGCAAAGGCTGGGCGACGGTCGCTTCACTCACCGCTTCGCGTGTGCGAAGAACGGAATTTTGATAGAAGTCGTGATTGCCAAGCACGAAGTAGACGGGCCGTTTAACGAGATCGGCAAGTCGGAGCAGTTGGAAAACAACGTCATCGCCCTCCGAGATATCGCCGGTGATCAGTAATGCGTCACAGCTAACCCGGTCGATCAGGTCCAGCAATCGCTCCCAAGCCGGGAGCGAGCAATGATTCAAATGCGGATCGGTGATCCACGCAATCCGCATGGTTGGTCAACTCATCAATCTAAAATCAAACAGCGACAGCAAGCGAACCAACGGCGGCCGCGAGAGCCTCAGCCTTGTCGGTCTTTTCCCATGTAAAGGTGTCGCCTTCTCGTCCGAAGTGACCGCCTGAAGTGGTTGCGACGAACACAGGCCGACGCAGCTTCAGGTGGTCGATGATACCCGATGGGGTCAGTGGGAAATGTTCGCGAACGAGTTCACAAAGCTTCGAATCTTCGATCTTGCCGCTGCCCTGGGTATCAACGCGAACGCTGACGGGCTCGGAAACACCAATCGCGTAAGCGAGTTGAACTTCGCAGCGATCGGCGAGACCCGAAGCGACGATGTTCTTGGCGACGTAGCGAGCCATATAGGCAGCCGAACGGTCGACCTTGGTGGCATCTTTGCCACTGAATGCACCGCCGCCGTGTCGTCCCCAGCCGCCGTAGGTGTCGACGATGATCTTGCGACCGGTCAAACCGCAGTCGCCGTGAGGCCCGCCGACGACGAACTTACCCGTTGGGTTGATGTGGTACTTGATGTCACCGAGATCAAGTTCCGCGGGAATGCACGGCTTGATCACTTCTTCAATGACGAATTTACGGAGCGTGTCGTTGTCTACCCAAGGGGCGTGCTGCGTGCTGACGACGACGGCTTCAACGCGAACGGGCGTGTAGCCGTCGTATTCGATCGTGACTTGGCTCTTGCTGTCCGGGCGAAGCCAATCGACTTGTTTCTTCTGACGAGCTTCGGTCAAACGGTTGATGATGCGGTGCGACAACGCGATCGGCAGCGGCATCAGTTCTTTAGTGTCGCGGCAGGCGTAACCAAACATGAGGCCTTGGTCGCCCGCACCGACGTCTTTACCGGAGGTATCGTCGCTGTTGACGCCTTGAGCGATATCAGGGCTTTGTGAATCGAGCGTCACCATGACGGCACACGTGTTGCCGCAGATGCCCATTTCGTCATCGGTGTAGCCAGCCTCGTTGATCGCTTTGCGAACGATGTCTTGGTAATTGACGATCGCTTTGGTCGTGATTTCGCCCGCGATAATCGCAAGGCCAGTCGTCACCATCGTTTCGCAAGCAACGCGGCTCATCGGATCCTGAGCCAACAGAGCGTCCAAGACGCTATCGGAGATACGGTCGGCTAGCTTGTCCGGATGGCCCATACTCACGGATTCGCTAGTGAACAAATATCGGTTATTTTCGCCTTTCACAGACAAACTCTCTCTCTGACGAGGAACGCGGATGCGGTTAAAATATTGGCAGACTACACGCCGAGGTTAATTACCAGGTCATGAATTTACCACGGGGCACGTCGCTTTGGAGTCCAAATTGTCTCTTTGGCAGCTTTGATTGCCCGCAAATCAAGACGAATGTGATGAATCACGATCCCTCAATTCCCTATGATACGACTCACCGTGCTTTCCCGGCATGGGCGTTTTCACTGGTTTTCCACGTCATTCTGCTGACGGCAATCGGTTGGTCGGCGCAGCGTGCTCAAAGCGGTACCCGAGCCGAACAGGATCGTCCGATCGGCGTTGCGATGGTCGAGCGTCTGCCGGATCGGGATCGCTATTCTCCCCCCGAACCTGTTTCGGCACCCTCGACTCAAGCAAACGACCCAACCGCAGCCTCGTCATCGGCTAGCGCGGCGTCGCTTGCACCAGCGAACATGGCACCGCTGGTTGATTTGGACGGCATGCTCGCCGAAATGACTTCTGGAGATGTTCCTGCGATGCAGACCGGCGAACTTGAGGGAGCGTTTGGATCGGGCGCCGATACCACGGGCGCAGGTTCTAAGCTCAGTCTTCCCGGAAAGCCAACAACGGCCATATTGTTCGGTGTCTCTGGTTCGGGCTCTCGCTTTATCTACGTCTTTGATCGCTCCGACAGCATGAATGGTTACGCGGGCAAACCGCTTCACGCTGCGAAGTCCGAATTGAAACGAAGTCTTCAGTCGCTTTCCGAGGCACAGCAGTTTCAAATCATCTTTTACAACGAGACCGCCAAGCCGTTTGTTCCTGCAGGCTCTCCTTTGCAGCTATTGACGGGTGACGCTTCGATGATTCGTCGCGCCGTAAATTATGTCGATGCCGTCAAAGCATTTGGTGGCACCGAGCATTACGACGCACTGCGGCTTGCATTGCGGATGGGCCCCGACGTTATTTTCTTTTTGACCGACGCCCGAGTCCCCCGGCTAACAAGCACGCAGTTCGCCGAAGTGAAACGATTGGCGGATCGATCTGGTGCGACAATTCACGCGATCGAATTCGGCCCCGAGCCAACGTCGCCCGGCGACAGTTTCCTTCGCAAGCTATCCAGCGACAATCGCGGAGAGTATCGCTACATCTCACTGGATCAGCTTTCAAGTTCACTTCCCCCATCCAACGAAGATTCGACGGGGACGATGACGCCATGAGAAAACCAGGCACGGGACTGAGTGGGGTGATACGAGCACGTCGTCTGATGTTGCTTTTTGCATTCAGCATGATTGGTGTTCGCTGCCCGGCAGCGGAGCGATGGGATGACGTTTGGATCGAGCCCGTTTCGACGGACGACAGGAGGATTCGGTTTTCACCACGAAACGTGATCCATCGAAAAGGCAGTGTAGAGTCGTTCGATGCCAAGACGATGATCTTCCTCGATTCGAAACAAACCGCTGAAGATGAGGGAGAGTCCAGTTCGCTTCAAGTCGCGTCTTCGCGGGTGATTTGGGTGGAGCCTGGCTTTGACGATGATGCAACGATTGTGGCGATCCAAACATTCCGCGTCGGCAATTTCAAAGAATCCATCGCACCGCTGCTCGAAGCGATCAACCGCCGGCCAACCGTATGGCGAGCGCAGTGGTTGTCGATGCATCTTTGGCAAGCCGCTTACCAAGCTCAGCGATATCCCGCGACGCTTGAACTGATCAACCAAATCGATGCTCGTCCTTTGCCCGCGATGCTTGTCGGTGGGCTACCGATTCACTGGACCAGTGAACGAATGCCGCCCGAAGCCATGGCGGCTGCCAGCCAAATCCTCGCCAACGACGCGTCCTTGGAAGCGACAAAATTGGTCGCGGCAAGCTGGCTTTTGAGGCAGCCAGGCGACTCGCAGGCCTACGCCGTTCTCGAAGCGATCGCGAGACAAAACGCCAGGCCGTCGCTCGCTCAACTTGCATCCGTCTTAATATGGCGAAAGGCACCTCCCCCCTCCATTCGCGAGAATCGCCAGCAATGGCAGGCGACGCTGCGTACGTTACCGATGACAATGAATCCGGGACCGATGTTCCTTCTTGCGGATCGGCTCGAGGCGTCTGGCGAAAAGGAAACATCGCTAGAATTGTTTCTATCGGTCGCCGTAACACCATCGCGGCCACATTCGATTGCAAAAATGGCAAAGTTGCGAGCTGGAGAGATTTTAATTCAGGTAGGTCAACCCGACGCCGCAGAACGGGTGGCTGATGTCAAGCCGTGAGATTCGAATTATGAGACTACGAATGTTGTCATTTCTGAAGATTGACGTGATTGCTGCTGTGATTTTTCTGAGCACAAGCGTCGCTTCATTTCACCTCCTGGCGCAGGAAGCTCCTCCGTCAGATCAAGCGATCATCGCGAAACCATCGAGCGATGATGATGAACAGAAAAAGGCATGCGAAGAAGCGCGGAAAACGCTCGACATTGTCGGCCAAATTTTGAAATCGGCGAAGGTTTCTCGAGCCACGGTTGAATTGACAACTCGCGGCAAGATCGGCGACGAAGTTGTCCAAAGTCAGCAAGCGGTCTACCACATCGCGTCCGCCGCTCCGAATCTGTACACCGCCTATTTGAAATCAAGCGATCAATCGTTCCGGATTTTCTGCGATGGGACGGAAACGGTTGTATTGGTCAGTCCAACGGCTTACTACAAAGTTGAAACTGAGAAAGAATTACAAGCAGCAGTAACGAATTTGCCTGCGCCTCTGGGGCCTTATCCAGAGCCCGTCATGGCATTGACCCTCTGCGGCGTCGATCCTGCGGAATCGTTGATGACGGACATGGAAAGTGTTCAGGTCATCGACCGCGATCCCTATTTGAATAAACCCGCCGTTCATCTTCGCGGCATGCAAGTTGACGGTGTCGTATGGGACCTTTGGTTAGGCACGGAAAAATCAAACCAGCAACCAATGCGAATGCTGATGGATCTCACCGAGGTCATCGGCAGTGGAGACGACGCCCAACTGCCTGAGAATTTTTCTTATGAACTTGAGTTTCTCTTCACACTTTGGCGAACGTCAGGCGAGTTGACACCTGATCTCTTTCGATTTTCACCGCCCAAAGGTTCCACCGAATATGACTCTCTGGACGATTACTACCAATCGATGGCCAGCGAAGTCCAGCAGCATCCTTTGATGGGGATGCCGGCACCAGATTTCGAAGCAGAGCTATTCTCTTCGAAAGAGAGAGAATCAAACGCGGTATTGTCCAAGGTTAAATTGAGCGATCTCAAAGGTGAAATCGTCGTCTTGGATTTTTGGGCAACGTGGTGTGGTCCGTGTATCAACGCGCTGCCCGTCATTGCCTCAGTTACAAGGAAGTTCGCGGATCGTGGTGTGAAATTTTACGCTGTAAACACGGGTGAAACGGAACAGGAGGTACGTGCTTTTTTGGAGAAGGCGGAAGTGAAGCCTGAGGTCATGCTTGATCCAACGGGCGCCGTGGCTGACCTTTTCAAAACCGATGCGATTCCTCAAACCGTGATCGTTGGCAAAGATGGAATTATTCAAATCGTTCACGTCGGCTACTCGTCGCTGGAGTCTCTTGAAAAAAAACTTGGCGAGCAATTAGAAGTGCTTGCAAGCGATGGTTCGTTGATGACGGGAAAAGCGGATGATTCACCCGAGTCAAAAAAGTAGATTGTTGGTGGCGGGCGATTTTCGTCGCAGCGACCGCGTCACGTTTAAAAAGGCCCTTCATTTTGTTTTCCCGCCGCATGTCGCAGAAGAACGCCTCAAACTTTTGCCGACGAGTCGGTGTGGGCTTTAGGGCAGGCGTCGACTTCCTGCGGTTGATCGACGCGGAATCACGTTACGGCACCTCGCGTCAACGCAGCGTCATGGCGGACGTTCACCAAACCCTTCGCGATGGAGACCAATTGAATGTCGCGATGAAAAAGCACCCCACTTACTTCCCGCCGCTCTTGATCGCCATGACCAACGCGGGGGAAGTGACCGGTACGCTTGATCGAACACTGATCGCGCTGGCGGACTACTACGACGAGCGGGTGAAGATCTATCGCGAATTCATGAGCCGCATCGCTTGGCCGATGCTCCAGCTTTTCGCCGCCATCAACATCCTTGCGCTGTTGATTTACATCCTCGGAATTCTCCGTGCTCCAACGGGTGGAGAGATCTACGATGTGACCGGATTTGGCCTTCGCGGCGGCGCTGGGGTTTTGAAGCTGTATGGCTTCGTGACGCTTATCGGTCTCGCGTTCGCAAGCCTTATCATCGGCTTCCAAAAGAACGTTGCCGGCGTTCAGAATCTTATACCGATCCTCTATAAACTTCCCGTCGCGGGCGAAGCCTTGCAAACCATCACGCTCGCGAGGTTCTGCTGGACCTTGGCCCTTTCACTTGAAGCCGGGATCGAACCGATTCGAGCGATTCACTTAAGCCTCGATGCCACCGATAGCGATTACTACCGCTCGGCTAAAGATGATGTCGAAAAATCGATTCATGGTGGTATGACAATCAGCGAATCGCTTCATGCAACCGGTGTTTTTCCTGAGGACTTCGTAACTGAGGTTGGCGTTGCCGAAATGTCAGGAACCGACGCCGAAGCGATGCATCATTTGGCGAGTCAGTATGACACTCGCGCGAAGTCGGCGATGCGTACCTTGGCCAGCATCGCCAGCGGTGCGGTGTGGGCAATTGTTGTCATCTCGATGGTCGCATTGCTGATGAAGATGATCATGGGCATCAGCGGTGTTTACAGCGAAGCGCTGAAGCCGATTTAGTGTTTTGGCTAGTCGCGAGACGCAGGCGGTGGGAATAGCGTCTCAAGAATCGGCTTGAGTTCGTCAAAAGCCGATGACGCTTGATTGAAATCGATTTCTGCCCAACGGACGCTTGCTCCGGTCAACACGCGAGGCTTGAAGGTTGCCAAACGTGACAGTGGAATTTGTGCCGCGTCACTCATCGCAAGCCGATCTTCGGTGCTGGGAAGTACCAAGTAATCCGCAAGCTTCGCTGCGGCGATGGGATGAGGGGCAGTCTTCATGACCGCGACCGCGTGGGGAATCTGCACCGCCCCCGACTTGCCCGACGACTGATCTGGAAAAATGATCGCGATCGGATTTGAGGCGTCCTGTTCCGCCACCGCGTCCGCAGAACTGGTGAGTCCCCAATCAAGCTGCCCCTTCGCCACGGCGGTCGCAACCTCCGCGTCGCGTTTCATGAGCATGGCGTTCGTTGACACCGCCTTGAACCACTGACTTGCTGCTTCGATGCCCTTGAGTTGACCCAGGACACCCGCGTGAATTGCCGCCGCGCCGTTTGTGGGCATCGCTATTGCACACCGTTGGTTCCACCGCGGATCCGTGAGCTCATCGACGGATTGTGGATAGTCGTCTTTGTTTGTCAGGAGATCGGTATTCACGATCAACACTCGCGCCGTCGCCGCGAATGCTCGCCAAGTTCGGTCGCTCGCCATCATGCTGGGCGAAAACGTTGGCTCGGTATTCCAGTCGTGAGACGCGAGCAATCCTCGACGGCTCAAATCGGTCATCAAGAAAATATCGTCTGACCAAATCACGTCCGGCACAAAGCCATCGGTTTTTCCAGTGATCTCCAACGTAAACGCATCGCGATCCGCGGAACCAATCCCGAATCGAGCTTTGGGGCTCACACGCCCCTCTTCCGCTCGGTAAAACGCGCCCAGCATCGGAGCCGCGATATCTTGGTCTACCGTGGCACCAAGCACCACTTCGCTTTCGATACGAGCACCGCAACCGGAAGCGACAATCAAGCAGACCATCGCAGCAAGGAAGGTCGGTTGAATTCGAGTCATTCGAGTCATTCGAGTCATTCGAGTCATTCGAGTCATTCGAGTCATTCGAGTCACAAGCAACTTTCGCAAACCAGGATGGATCTAACAAGCAAATCTTAATTCATTTAAACTGTTCACATGAGAATGATCCATGCCACCTGCGTTTTATTGCTGTCAACTTTGTTTGGTGCGGCGTCTTTGCGGGCTGATGAAGTTGAATTGACGATCGTTGAAGGCAAATACATCCGCTTGGCCACCGACCTGCCGCCAAGTGACGATTTTCAAAACTATGTCCAAGCGTTTGATCAGGCGGTAACGCTGTGGGTCGCGTATTGGAATCGAGACCTGGCGTCGGTGGACGGTTGGCGAGTCACCGGGTATTTGATGAGTGACAAAGAGGCGTTCGTTCGCCGCGGTCTTATTCCATCGTCTCTGCCTGATTTTCTGCACGGATATCAATCCGGTGACAAGCTTTGGGTGGTTTATCAACCCAGCAGTTTTTACACCTTGCACTTGATTCTACATGAAGGCTCGCACTCCCTCGCACATCGATTGTTTGGCGGCGCGGGACCACCGTGGTTCATGGAAGGGACCGCAGAGTTTTTGGCGACGCACGAGACGACAAGCGAAGATAATCTCGCGGGCCTTCGCATCGGTGTGATTCCGGCAAGCCGTGAAGTGTCGCCTTACTGGGGCCGTATCGGTTTGATTGCGGACCGACGTCAAGAAGGCAAAGTGCCGAGCATTGAAACGGTGATGCGATATGGCGATACGGCTCATCGCGATGTTGAACCGTATGCTTGGAGCTGGGCCGCGGCGGTGTTGATGGAAATGTATCCCGAGTATCAAAAGCCGTTTCGTGCCGCGGCCTTGCAGGGACGCGACACATCGCCTGAGTTCACTCGCCAATTCTTTCAGTCGCTTCGAAAGCAGTGGCCAGTTCTTTCGGCTCGCTGGCAACTGCTTTGTCACGACTTGGAATACGGATTTGACCGAGATGCGAATCGCGTCACGTTGCCCGATACGTTGCCGCTGTTCGCAGGTTCGCCGCTCACGATGAAGCTTTCCGCGAATCAAGGTTGGCAATCAACGCCCGCGATGATCCGCGCTGGGCAAAGCGTCATGATTGAAGCCGAAGGACGTTTTCAATTGCGTCGTGACGAGTCTTGGGTGTCCGAAGCGGATGGCGTCACGATCACTTACCATCGCGGACAACCGCTGGGTAAGTTGGTCGCCTGCGTTGTCTCACGCATGCCTTCGGCGACGCGGTATTCGCCAAAACTGGAAATCGTCGACATTGGGGCAAAGGGGGAAATCACCTCACCCACCGATGGTTGGTTAATGTTTAAGGTGAATGAAAATCCAGCTGACATCGCCGACAATCAAGGGACACTGCAACTGAAGCTGCACCCTTCGACGCCCTAAATCAAAACGAAACCCATCAAAGGTTATTTATGCATCATCGACACGCCCAGCATTCCTTTCCTGGGCACATGGGACGACGCGCTTTCATGTAAGCGGGGACGTTGTGTTTGACGGCTGGAATCATCAACCAGGCAAGTGATATCTTTGCCAAAGAACCGACCGTGAATCTGAGAGTTGGCTTGATTACCGATTTGCATCACGCAGATAAGCCATCGGCCGGCAATCGACACTATCGAGAATCGGTGGGTAAACTTCTCGAAGCCTCCAAGCAGTTCAAGTCGGAGAAAATCGACTTCGTTGTTGAGCTTGGTGATCTGGTCGATCGAGCGGAATCGGTTGAGCTGGCGATTGCCGTTACGCTCCTGGGGCCTCGCGGGGCGCCATGCACCAAAGGCTGTCACTGACTTCGACCCCCAAAATTCGTCTCGTCTCTTCATTGATTTGAATTTGATTGAGGTGGTGATCAAAGACGACCTGAGTGAGCATGGCTCGGAATCCATCGTGCTTGGATGACGCAATCGTTTCCACTCCCTCGGGGACCTCGCCCACTTGCGACACCTGAAACTTGGCGCAGCGTTTGATGGCGCCGATCAATGCGGTGGAACACTGCAAAACCGGACCGGCATCAAAAATGTCGACCATGTCGGTGGCGTTGAAGCCTTCGTCGTACAGTAGTTTTACCGCAGGTTCGGTTTCCTTATGAACCTGCCCAATGACGTTCTTGGCGGACTCCGGCATCAGGTCAACGTAAAGCGGAAACTGTGGCATCATCTCTTCGATGAACGGCTTCGATACGGTCGAGAGTGAGTCCGCAACGGTGAAGTCGACTTCGAAGAACGGACGCATGACCGCTTCCCAAAAAGGACTGACGCCATGTTGGTCACACTGGCCTCGCATCTCGGCGATGACACGATCTGCAAATCGATGAGGACGCTGGGCGATCAATGCGAAACGCGAGAACGACAGCAACCTACCGCGTCCAGAACCTCGAAACTCAGGCAGCAGAAAAAGACTCCCAATCTCGGTTGGTCCGTCATAGATCCGCTGCAAATGCAGCGAACTGCGTTTGCGATCATAAAGTTGAAGCTGGGGACTTGTGTGGGTCGTCGTGACGACTCGATACGCGTAGAAAGGTTCATAGCCGCCGGTCTTTCCATAAACCGTTGCTGTGCCGACCAACCGACCGCTCGCTTCGTCCTCCATCACCAAGACGTACGGTTCACCCGCATGCGATTCGCTCTTGCGCGTGAATGAGAAATGCGATCGCTCTACCCTTTCGTAAAGTCTTTCGCGATCGAGCATCAGCGTCGTCAGCCCAGGGGTAACGCTGCTGATCATTTCCAGCAATGCATCGACGTCTTCAAGACGAACCACGCGGATAAACTGACTCATGATTCGCTTCCTGCATCGGCAATCAAATGGATGACGGTCTTCGAGGCCGCAATCAGGGAACTGACTTCGCAATACTCATTGGGGCTGTGTAAATTACCACCTGTGGGTCCCATCGTATCCATGTTTGGCAAACCGAATGCCGCCAATTTGTTTCCATCGCAGGCACCACCGGTATCTCGCCAAGCGATCGACCGCCCCGCCTTCATCATCGCTCTCGTCACACGTTGCCGGACGTCATCGAAGGCCGCGTCACCGTCAATCTGCTTGGGTGGCGAATGGAAATGACCTCGGATCGTGCATCGGTATCCGTCAAGTGAATACTGCTGCTCAAGTTCCTTCAATTTCGAAAGCACATCGTCCGCCGCCGCGATGGTATCAACACGGAGGTTGAACGACAGTGTCGCCAAACTGGGGACTTGGTTCAGCGGCCCACCGCCATTGATTTTCCCCACATTGACGACGATTCCCGAGCCAGGATGGTTCCATGAATCAACTTCAATCGTTAGCCTCGCCGCGTGAACAATCGCATTTCGACCCTCGGCAATATTTCGTCCCGCGTGAGCGGACCGACCGTGAATGATCGCGGAAAAATTTGCGGTTCCTTTTCGATTCGCCACCAACGCACCATCGGGAAGTGTCGGTTCAAATACCAATGCAAATTCAAACTGCGGTGCAAGTTCGCGAAGCCAAGCAGAGGACGATTGAGAGCCCACTTCCTCGTCAGGATTGAGAGCCACGGTGATGCCGAGCTTACCCGCGAGATCATGCTTCAGGATCGCGCACATCGCAAACAGAATGACCGCGATGCCACCTTTCGCGTCCGCAACACCCGGGCCGATCAATAAACCTTCCGGCGTGCACTCCACATGCGTTGGCGCGGAGTCCGGTGGATAGACCGTGTCATAATGGATCAATAGCAAGACGCGACGAGTCGCCTCAGGGCGATGATGCCAAAGAATCGCGGGGCCCGTTTCATGTTCAATCAGCTCACCGTCGTCTCCCGTCGATGTCCACTTCGGCAATTCGATTCGCTGGTAAGGAAGCTTGAGCGACGAAAAGTCTTGCTCGAGAAGATCCGCCATCGCCATCAAGCCGGGCCGATGATTGGACCACGAATTCTGATCGCACCAGCGAATGACTTGGTCAACGATCGAGGGTCCTTGATCGTCAAGCCAACCCATGGCGGATGACAATGCTTGCGACAACATAAGCGATTCAGTTTGGATAGAACGCGCGGCCAAAGAAGTCGATCCGTCGGCGCGTGCCGTACTCTCCGCTGCCAATCCCATGTCCGGCACCGGGGAAGAAGAGTAGTTCAAAATCTTTGTTGGCTTTGATGAGAGCATCCACGACCTGCATCGTCGATGCGGGGTCGACGTTGGTGTCTAGCTCTCCCACGGACAGCATGAGTTTGCCGGTGATGCGATGGGCTTGGGTGACGTTGGATTGTTCTTCATAGTGAGCATCGATCGGCCATCCCATCCATAGTTCGTTCCACCAAATCTTGTCCATGCGATTGTCGTGGCAGCCACAATCGGCGGAGGCGGCTTTGTAGAAGTCGCCGTATGCCACCAACGCTCGCATCGCGTTCTGTCCACCCGCGGATCCGCCCCAGATGCCGACTCGTTCCAGTTCCATCTGTGGAATTGATTCTGCCGCGGCCTTCATCCAAGCGATCCGGTCGGGGAAGCCGGCATCGCCGAGATTTTTCCAACACACATCATGGAACGCTTTGCTGCGATGCGAAGTTCCCATGCCATCGATCTGCACGATGATGAATCGCTTGTCATCCACGCCGTTAGCGGCTCGCTGCAGACTTGCGAGACGCTGAAACGACTTTGGAACATGCGCGGCATGCGGGCCCGCGTAGATGTATTCAAGAACGGGATATTGTTTGGACTCGTCGAACCCCAGCGGCAAGACAATCAAGCCGTGAATGTCGGTGTTACCATCACGCCCTTTGGCCACGAAACGCTTTGGGATCGACCAACCGCTTTGGATCAAATTCTCTGCGTCTGCTTGCTCGGCGGTCGCGATCAACTCACCGGTGTCTAAGGATCGAATCGTCGTGAGAGGTGGCTGGTCGACTCGGCTGCATCGATCCGTCAAGTAGCGGTTGTTTGGTGAGAACTTCCATTGATGATCGCCGTCACCGTCAGTCAACTTGATCGGCGAACCACCGTCCAGTGACACTCGCAAAAGATGCTGATAATAAGGATCTTCGCCGGCCACGAATCCGCCTGCGGCGATGAGCATCGTTCGCTGCTCCTCGTCGATCGAAACCACGCCGCGAACAACCCAGGGGCCAGCGGTGATTTGGCTTTTGACTTCGCCCGTCGTTTGGTCAATCAAGTAAAGGTGGTTCCAACCATCTCGCTCACTCATCCAGATGAGTTCATTCGTGCGGTCCAGGAAATGCAGATGGAATTTGCCTGCGTAATCAATGAACGTTTTGCTTTGTTCATCGATGATCGCGCGAGACTTACCCGTCGTGACATCCAGCTCAATCAGCTTCAAGCGTTGATGACCGCGTTGGTTGTAGACAAAGCGAATCGCGCCGGAGTCTTTTCTCCACGAGACATCACGAATATGGAAAGGGTTGGGGGCGATGCTGTCGTCGACAACGAAACGCTGGGTCCCATCAACCGAAAAAATGCACAACCTCGGATGATCAAGTTCGTCACCTGGCTTCGCGTAATCAATCATTTTTAACTTTGGTTGCAACTGGTCAGATGGCGACGAGACGACCATCGCCACCTCGCGTTGCTTTTTACGTTCGGTTTTGAAAAGAGCGAAGTACGAGTTCTCGGGGGACCACCAGACGCGGCCGTCGTAACCGTTGTTTTCGGTTCCGTCGGTGGTGATTGCGGTGGGCTCTTTGTCCTGTTGACGCTTCAGCCAAACGTTGTCATTGCGAAAGGATATTTCGTGAATCGAGTCGCCATCTCGTTTTCGCCTCTTGGGCTCCTCCTTCGGTGTGGGTGCTTTCGTTTCGGAGGTCAAGATGAAACGGCCACTGGTTCGCGTGATATTCTTGGTTGCCGCGAGCGGTTTGTTAACTCGATCCCGCAGTAGCCATACGTGGTTCGTGAACGTGTGCTGATGACGTGATTCTCCTGCCGCAATCTTGCCGTACGAACGCATGCCGCCTTGGGAGTCGAACCACACAAGCTCGACTTCTTTGTCGGTTTGATTGACGAACCTAATTTCCGTGTCGTCGCCGCCGTCGCGTGAGTGTTCGACCTGAGCAAGCGATGGCAACGCGGTGTCAGCGGATTCTGGATCGAAATTAAAAGCCGGGACCCCGTCGGGGAGCTCGTTCTTGTCCAAGCGCCTGCCCGAGGTCATATCGATCACGATCAGCTCGGTCTGGCCTTCTTTTCGTTCGGCCTCGTACCATGCGTGGCGATCGTCTTCACCCACCCAGTGAACATCTACATGCTCGTTCAGAACGGGACTGGAGGAAGCCTTTCGCTGCTGTGCCGTTGCGTTATGCCAAGCCACGGACGCAACGCAAATCAAAAAGATGAGACGCATGAAACTCTTGCGATGGAATTGCGGATAGGTCAATGGAACGATCGTGGGCGTACTAGACGACTGGTGGTTCGATGGTGGGGACCGCGATCTCCGCCAAGATTTCTGAGATCGTTTTCTCAGCGGTGATCTTGCGTAAGCGGCTTTCGGGGCGAACGATAATGCGGTGATTCATCACCGGTGCAACGATTCGTTTGACGTCATCGGGAAGCACATACGTTCGTCCTTGGATCGCCGCGAACGCTTGGGCACATCGAAACAGCGCGATCGTTGCCCGAGGGCTTCCGCCCAGCGCCAGGTCCTCGTGATTACGAGTCGCGTGAACAAGCTGCAGCAAGTAATTTCGAATCCTTGGGTCGACGCGGACGCCGCGAATCGCTTCCTGAGCCGCGACAAGTTCCGATGCGTCGGCAACGCTCTGCAGCGAATCAAGTGGATGATTTCGCTCCAGCATCGACAGCATCCGCAATTCCTCGTCCATCGTCGGATATCCGAGCGTGAATCGCATGAGGAATCGATCAAGCTGCGCTTCGGGCAGCGGAAAGGTGCCTTCATGGTCGACCGGATTCTGGGTCGCGATGACCAAAAACGGTGGTTTCAGGACGTGGGTGGTTCCGTCGACCGTGACTCGCGACTCGGCCATCGCTTCCAGTAAAGATGCCTGTGTCCGCGGCGTGGCTCGGTTGATTTCGTCGGCGAGAAGTATCTGCGTAAAAACGGGGCCGGGGCGGAATTCGAATTCGCTGGTTTTCTGATTAAAAATGGAGGTGCCGGTGACGTCGCTGGGCAGCAGATCCGGTGTGCACTGGACGCGTTTAAATTGGCAGCCCACGCTTTTGGCCAATGCTCGAGCCAGCATGGTTTTAGCGACGCCGGGAACGTCTTCGAGGAGGATGTGGCCACCGGAAAGCCAGGCAACCATCGACAAAACGAGCTGTTTTCGCTTGCCGACAATTGCTTTTTCAACATTGCTGATGACGCGTTTCGCCAAGTCGCTTACCGCTGCAACGTCGCCCGCGGACGCGGGGGGCATCGCGCCGGTTGTAGGGCCCGAAGCCGGTTGTGGCTGACGTAAACGTCCGGACGTGGGGTTAGGGTTAGTCATGTGCCAGTAAACTTCAGCCGACAGAAATGCCGAAACATGCTTTGGTATTTGGTCCTGCAGTTGCTATTTGTAGTATTGTAGCTGGATTGGACTGCCAATGGTGCAGTCTTGCGTTGCTCTTGTATCCCTGTTGAATTGCGATGGCCAAACCGCTGAGCTGATTCGATCATGGTTATTCCTCGACTACTTATCACTGATGACGACTTGGCGATCCGCCGAGCAATCGAGGAGATATTTCGTGGCCGAGGGCTGGATGTTTCGACGGCCAGCGACGGCGACGAAGCGATTTCGGTGATCGAATCGGGTGAAGTTCATCTCCTTGTGGTGGACGTTCACATGCCGAGAGTTGGCGGTCTGGAAGTGATGAGGCACGTTCGATCTCGCAACCGGAATATGCCCTGCATTCTGATGTCAGCGGCCCTGACGGATAAGATCGAGCGAGAAGCTCAGCAGATGCACGCTTACCGAGTGCTCAGTAAACCGCTTCGAGTCGCCACGCTTCGCGATACCGTAATGCAGGGCCTTCGCGAAGTCTACGGTTGGAAGGTGAGCTAGTCGTCGAGCGAATCCCAAGACGTTCTTTAAAGCACAATCTTCTAACGGGCCATCTACTAAAACGAAAACAGCCCGCAAAAAGTGCGGGCTGTTGTTCTGTTGAAATCGCAAACGATTTAGGCCAAGTTCGCGGCGGCTTTTTCACGCTTTTCGGCGACCGTGCGGTAGTCAACGACGTCCCACACCAAGCCAAGCTTCTTGAGCGTCAGGATCGCCATCCAAGTGATGTCGAATTCCCACCACTTGTGACCATGCTTAGCCATGCGTGGATATGCGTGGTGATTGTTGTGCCAGCCTTCGCCGTACGCGACGATGGCAACCAACCAATTGTTTCGGCTGTCGTCAGTCGTTTCATAGTTGCGATAGCCGAACATGTGGCTAGCCGAATTCACGAGCCAAGTCACGTGCAGAACGGCAACCAAGCGGACGAACATGCCCCAAACCAGCCATGACAGCGCCAGTGGCATCCCACCGACGGCGTAGCCGACACTGAACAGGACAATGCCGGTAACGATGTGAACGGGCAAGAACAGCATGTCGATGATTCGCATCGACCGCAGCTTGTAAAGATCCGGAACCCAGTGGGACAAGTGCGCGTGGCGGTCGCCGTTGTGGGTGTGAAAAGCTAACCAAAACATATGGCTCCACCAAGGACCGTCGTGCGGCGAATGCGGATCGCCAACCTGATCGCTGTGCTTGTGATGCTTGCGGTGATCAGCGACCCAGTCCAACGGAGTGCCTTCGCCAGCGAGAGTTCCGATCATGGCGAACACGTTTCGAACCCACGGATAGGTCTTCATCCCGTCGTGGGTCAACATCCGGTGGTAGCCAAGACAAATGCCAAGACTGCCCGTGACCCAGTGCAGGAACAAGGCAATCCCGAAGCCTGACCAGGTGAACGTGAACGGTGCGGCCAAGCAAACGAGGTGGGCCAATGTCAACCAACCGATCGCCCACCAACTCGCGTTCTGCCGAACCTTGTTGACGACCAGATTCTTCTCGGATGCCTTCAGGGGATTTTTTTTGTCTCCGCGGGTTCGGCGAGAGGGACCTTTGACGTCGGTTTCTTCAGCCGGATGATGGCCAAGGCTTGGCCCGTGATGCGGCGGAACGTCGTGCGGCGAGTGTGGGGCGGTCTTCGGGTTAATCTCGGAAACCACTTTTTTGCGAGACGTAGCCGGAATACTAGGTGTATGGATACTGGGGGACATTGCCAGATTTGCCTTTCTGAATTGGGAACGATCCGGCGATAATACGATGCCCGACCGACGCATTACGATAGCGATCTGGCGTATTCTGCTTGTCACGGGCAAAGCCCAGTTTTGTATCCGAAATGTAAAAGTATTCGTCCACCGATGCTCACCCCCCTCGAAATCGCGAAAATCGAGCCCCATATCCGTCGCGTGATGCGTGATTGCCGGAAGCTTTACGCGGCGTCAGCGGATTTGATGGTCCGTCGGCATCCGACGTTGTTGGGGTCGGGCGCGAGTGGATTTCCGCAATTAATGGAAGATCTGCACCGCGGACTCTTGGTTAAAATCTATACGACGACCATCCGTAGCGACGGAAAATGGACGGCGACGGAGAAGTACATTGGGGCACTTTTGATCGAGCACATTTGGGATGAACACCTCCGTGGGAATGCGTTGCGTGAAGCCTCGGAAAAGCTACTCGGCCAGGCGGATCAACTGAACTGGCCCGCGTTGGTCGGCCCATTTGTTCGCTATGAGCCATTGCGGGATCTGGTCGGCCAAGTCGAGACGGTCGTCACAAGACTGGCGAATCTGATCATTAAAAGCGATGGGCTGACGACGCCGGAAGAGACCGAAACCCTGCTCAGTCTTCAAGACGAGTTGGCTCGCGTGCTGCATCCCCAAAAAAATTCACACTTCGCGGCCCCTCCGGGCCAAACGGTTGCGATCCCGGGCCGAAGCGGCTCCCTCGGCCCCGTTCAAGATCGAACGACGGTGACGCACCCTGAGAAAAGTAGCGAAGAACGACTGGCCGAAGCATTTGCGGAACTGGATTCCTTGATTGGCATCGAGTCCGTGAAAGAACGTATTCGCTCGCTTTCCAATTTCCTACAATTGCAACGTCAGCGACAATCGGCGGGCTTGGCCACGATGCCGATCAGCCTTCACATGGCCTTCGTCGGTAATCCCGGCACTGGCAAAACTACCGTCGCGAGAATTGTCGGGCAACTGCTTGGCGCGATGGGAATCCTGTCGTCGGGTCACCTCGTCGAAACCGACCGTAGTGGCTTGGTCGCCCAGTACGCAGGTCAAACCGCGGTCAAGACGCAAGCACTTTGCGACTCCGCTCGGGGCGGTGTTCTGTTTATCGACGAAGCTTATAGCTTGATCGATCCGTCCGCAGAGGATCCATTCGGACGTGAAGCGATTCAGATTTTGCTCAAGCGAATGGAAGATGATCGCGACAACATGGTCGTCATCCTGGCGGGTTATCCCGACGAGATGGACACGATGATCCGCAGCAATCCTGGGCTCAGTTCTCGCATCAACACTCGCATCAAGTTCGACGATTATGCGCCGGCGGATCTCGGACGCATCTTCGAGCTGTTATGCAATCGAAACGATTATGTGCTGCCACCGGGAAGTCGCCATCGATTGTTGATCGCATTTGACCAAGCCTTTCGCGATCGCGACCGTCACTTCGGAAACGGGCGTCTGGCACGTAACGCATTTGAGGATACCGTCCGCGCGATGGCAGACCGGATCGCTGGCATCGTGCCATTGACTCAGGAATTGATGACCCAGCTTGCTCCGGATGATATCTGTCTGCCAGGAATCAATGGCAACGAAATTGATCGATGGCTATCACAGTCGCACACGTTACGAACCTCATGCACCAAGTGCGGCAAACGACTTCGAGTCAAAGGCTCTGCGCTGGGACGTGTCGTCAAATGCCCAACATGTGATCATCACTTCCCTGCACCGTGGGCCGATGTGGAGCGATGATGGAAGCCGCACTCATTGCTTCGCCGTGAACATGGCGGCGACAACCAGCGCGACAACCATGCCCGTTAACACTAGTGCACTGACCGCAATGGGCACCCTCTCCAGAATCAACAGTGGCAAACCGATCGTCAGCATTCCGCCGCCAATGAATGGAGCCGAAAGCGGTGCCGCCAACGCGTAATCTTTCGCCGCATCGGTCTTCAATTCAGGATCCACAATCCGCAGCAGCACGAATCCCGTGGCCGTCGTTCCGGTGCTCATTCCATAGTTGATGAGTCCCAGTTCAAACCAATGAGTCGAAGGCAGCACGCGTTTCGAAATCACCATCAAACAAATCCCCGTCCACACCATTCCTGCCACGACAAGAACCGAGAAAGGAATCGCAAGCTCTATGACGGCCGTCAGGTTCAATGTCGCAATCGCGGCAACAACAAGCAGATCCATCGCGATCGATGTCCATCGCGAAATTCCACGCTCGTCGATTAAGTGCCCCGCACCGATAAGCTTCAGTGACTTGCGAACGATCAAGCCGCCAAGCATCGTGTAAATGAACAAAGGAAAGCTTCCTAGAACCGCAGCGTAGGAAACCTTCTGCTTCACTAGTTCCGTGGACGCGTCTTCAATCGTCGCAGCGCCGTCGGCTTGCGTGGCGACGAGGCTGACGATCTCTTGGAGACCCCATCCCACCGCAAACGCCATCGCCAACCAAATCGCTTGCATCAACATCGGATCCAGGCCGCGAAAGAAATCATCTCGACGAAGCTCATTCAACGTCGCGCCATCGCTGGGAGCTTCCGCGAGTGTCGCTTGTCTCTTTTTAATCCAGCCCCACCTCGCGGCCAAATTAATCCATGCGATTCCCGAAAGAGTCCCATAAACCAATCCGATTGTTGCCATCAACAACCCGAGATCGAGACCCCCGGGCAAATTGATCTGAGGAGACGCGAACACTTGGCCCATCGCCGCCGCCGTTCCGTGCCCTCCGGCAAAGCCGGTTTCAAGCAACATGCCAAACGAAGCGGGTAAGTCATAAAACGGTTTGATGAGTAACCAGGTGGCCAGCAATCCGATCGCCGTCTGCCCCAGTACGATGATCCAAACCATCAACGCCTCACGCCCCGCGGCGTTGGCGCTTTGCCTTAAAGACACCGTGGCGCGTGGCAACAACATCCCCGCGAAGACGACCGCGATCAAGGTTCCTGGCCATCCGCGAAGCACCTCACCCGCGGTTGCGACCGCGTCCGCCGCGTCTGAATCACTGCGGGTATAGGCTTGCATCACGATCAAGCCGATGAAGCCCGCGATGACCGATGGCGGTACATAGATTCGGTCGAAGACTGCGAACCGTGAGCGCAGCGCGGCACCGCAAAGCAGCCAAACAGCAACCAGAACCCAAGCCAATGTCACGAGATGATCTCGTGAACCACTCGCCCATGAATATCCGTCAAACTCATATCACGACCTGAATAGCGGTATGTCAAACGCTCGTGATCAAACCCGAGCAGATGCAAGATTGTTGCATGAAGATCATGCACGTGCATCGGGTCTTCAACCGCTTTCAGGCCAACTTCGTCCGTCGCACCGTGAACGTGCCCGCCCTTCACCCCACCTCCGGCCATCCAAATCGTGAAGCCATCGTGATGATGATCGCGACCGGGTTTGGGCCCCACGGGCAATTGAACCGTCGGCGTTCGTCCGATCTCTCCGCCCCAAATCACCAGCGTATCTTTCAACAAGTCTCGCTGCTTCAAATCCGTTAACAGGGCGGCGATGGCTTGATCACATTCCTTCGCAAGCCGCTTATGATTCACATCGATGTTCGCGTGTGAATCCCAAGGCTGGCCCGCGCCATGGTAAACCTGAACATAACGAACACCTCGTTCGACCAAACGACGCGCGATCAGCATCTGTCTTCCTTGTTGATCGTCGCCATAAGCGTCCAGGATGTGCTGCGGTTCATCACCGATGTCGAACGCTTCGCTTGCATCGCCTTGCATTCGAAACGCAAGCTCCAGCGACTCGATGCGGGCTTCAAGTTGATCGTCGCCCTGCCGAGCTTGCAGGTGCTGCTGATTCAGCTGTTGGACAAGCGACAATTGTCGCTGTTGCTGTTCGTGCAGAAGATACTCGTTGCGAATATTCGCAACGAGCAATTCAGGTTCACGATACTGCGAATCGACGTAGGTGCCTTGATAGATGCCCGGCAAAAACGCACTTCGCCAATTGCCGGTCGCGGCGGTCGGCAATCCGGTTGGGCACATGACGACAAAGCCGGGTAAGCTTTGATTCTCCGTTCCCAATCCGTAAAGGGCCCAAGCTCCCAGACAAGGCCGTGGCTTGGCGATGTCGCCGCAGTTCATCATCATCAAGCCGGGTTCGTGATTAGGCACGTCGGTGACCATCGATCGAACCACGCAGAGATCATCGGCGTGCTTGGCAACGTTGGGAAACAGTTCGCTGATCTCCATGCCGGATTGGCCGTGTTTACTGAACTTGTACGGAGACGCGTGGGCGACGCCGCCAAGTCGCTTGTCACCTTTCAGCTTCTCATCAAGGCTCTTGCCATGCATCTTCGTCAGCATCGGCTTGGGATCGAAGGTATCGATTTGAGATGGGCCGCCGTTGGCAAACAGGTGAATGACCCGCTTCGCCCTCGGAGCAAAATGCGGTTGTCGTGGCGCCAGCGAACTCTTGGGATCTGATAACGGCGCGGCAAGTTCAGCCCCAAGCAGATCCGAGACCGCAAGTATTCCCAATCCGAGACCGGATCGCATCAGTGATTGTCGACGTGAGATCATCGTTGAGACTCAATCCAAAAAGTGAAATTCGTTCGTCAGCACCAATGCCTGAGCCAGTTGCTCCCAGGCATTCAACTTCGGCGGCAGCGGGCCGGCGAAATTTTTTAGCGAGTTCCAAGTCTGACCTTTCAATTCGCCATCAGTACCGACGACGATCGGAGCCCACGTGAAAGAATCCGACGCGGGGTTTTTAAAGCAGTGCACGAGGAAGTCGATCGTTTGCCCCTTCTCGACTTCGATCTCGTCAACGATCGATTCGGCCGATGATTGAAGAACCTTGCTTTCCCACAAAAGCTTTGCATTGGGCAAGTAGACTCGGGCCACGATGCCATCGCTCTTATCACGAATGTGCTTCACGGATCCTTCCACGCGAACCATACCGCTGGCCGGTGCGGTCCATCGCCGAATGACGCCCTCGGTTGGCTTCGTCATTGGATTGCCGCCAATCGCGGTAAGACGAACATGTCGCATGACGGGATCGGGTAACACGTCACTTGCCTGATAAGCTTGCCCGCTCCAGTGCGGCAGCGGCTTGAAGTCCCCAGTCGTCCGGTCCGTCGAACCGTATCCATAACTCCAAATACCGGCTTGCTCAGTTTGTAGTTCCTGCGGTTGCTCGACAAAAGCTATCGCGATCGCCAGTTCGTTATCCGTCGGCGTTCGCTGGAATAGTCGTCCGTAGAGGTTCTTAATGGCGCCTTCCTGGGTTTGGCCCTCACGAACGATCGTCGCTGTCTGCCTCGCAAATTCCGCGACCATCGGGTGATTCATCAAGAATAAAGCTTGCTGCGGAATCATCGTGATCGGTCGCTCCGACGCGGAGGCCGTTGGCGAAGCGATGTCGAATGTCTTCAGCATCGGATCCATATCGACACGGTCGACATAGGCATAAGCCGTCCTTCGGTGAGTAAACGGCATTGCCGATAACTGAACCGATCGACCACCAATCGTCGGGTCCAGCAGATCGCTGGTCGCGAGAATCGCGTCACGCATCGCTTCGACATCCAAACGGCGGCGATTTTGCCGAGCCAGCCAGATATTTTCGGGATCGATTTGCTGTGCCAATTCGCTGGCATCACAGGATCGTTGATAGGCACCGGACATCACGATGGTTCGGTGCAACCATTTCATTGACCAGTTGTGATTCATGAATTCCGACGCCAACCAATCGAGCAACTCAGGTTGATGCGGCGGCGCACAACGAAGGCCAAAGTCGTCGACGTTTTCCACAAGACCTTTGCCGAAGTACTTTGACCAAACCCGATTCACCATCACTCGCGCGGTCAACGGATTCGACTTCGAAACGATGTGATCGGCTAAGTCCAATCGTCCGCTACCATGTTCAAAAGGCTTTGGCGTGTCAGGCGACAGCAGCGAAATGAAACGTCGCTCAACATTGTCGCCGCGCCGCGTTGGTTCACCACGAAGCATGACATAAGGCGTGATGGGCGTCTTCGCGTCCTTCACGATCATCGCGCGAGGCGGAGCACCGGGATGCGAAGCAAAGACTTCCCCAATTCCTTTTTCGAGGTCACCCAGATTTTTGCGACCGGTTCCCAGCAACCTCGACGCGGCCACGACGCGATTCACATCCAAATCAAAGATGCCACCATCTTCCATCAACGCCACACGCACCGCTTCGGCATTTTCATCCTCGAGATTTGCGGACTTCGAATTTTTCGACTTGCTGATGCGGCACTGCTCCAGCACGTCTTCAAATACGATCGCGTAAGCATCGATCAATGCCTTTCGCGTGGCGGGCTTGGACGCCTTTAACTGCGATTTGATGAGCGAATTCAACTTTGCATCTTCGTCGGTCCAAGCGGCGACAAGCGTTTTCGCTTGTTTGGAAAATTCAGCCTCGCTCATCCGCAGACCGGTGATCCAGGGGCCCATGACCGAATCGTTTTTATCGCCCTTGCGACCGAGCTCTATCAAGCGATCATTCAGCGGCGTCATGCCTGTTTCTTTGATCTTCAGCTGAGAGATCACTCCCCGGATCTCGGACTTCTTTGTGACGCCCATGTCGTAGAAACCATCGAGATAAAGCTTGATCCGTTTTTGCAGGTCTTCGATCGCTTCGGTTCGCAAGCCTTCGCGATACTTCGTCATCGCAAGCTCTGCCTTGGCGAGTTGCTTGCGGAAGTCAAGATTCAATTCGTCGTCGATGCTCGCGCCGCTCAGTTCGGGAAGTTCATCGGGAATCGAACTGCTTGCGAACACGCCATAGAGAGCATAGTAATCTTCGATCGGCACAGGGTCGTACTTGTGGTCGTGGCACCGGGCACAGGTCACGGTCAATCCCATCAAGCCGCGAGTTACCACGTCGATCTGATCCGCGTTCAGCTCCAACTTATTGTTGCGGAAGCGTGGTCCCACGGTCAGAAATCCGAGTGCGGCGAGTTGTGGCGAGTCTTGTTGTTTTTCGATCGCGTCGGCCGCGAGTTGTTTGCGGATGAATTCGTCATACGGCATGTCATCGTTCAACGCGTTGATGACCCAGTCGCGATACGTGTACGCGAACGGATAACGAACGTCGGTTTGAGCCTGCCAATCTTGGGAGTCGGCATAGCGAGCGACGTCGAGCCAATGCCGTCCCCAGCGTTCACCATGGTGAGGCGACTCAAGTAACCGCGAGACAACCTTTTCGATCGCGTCGTCGGTTTCGTCCGCGATGAAAGCGGCCACCTCGGCCGCTGCTGGTGGCAAGCCGATGAGATCAAAAGACAAGCGTCGAAGCAACGTCCGTCGATCCGCCTGGGGCGCGGGAGTCAGTTTCGCTTCCGCAATCCCTTGGTTCACAAACGCATCGATGGGTGATCGCGGCGTTACCGTGCCTTCGGATTTGGGAACGGCTGGCGTTTGAAGCGGTTGAAATGCCCAGTGAGTCTCCGCGGCTTTCTTGATCGCAATTTGATCGCCCAGCGAAGGTGCCGCCGGAGCGTCTCCGGTCGTCCAAGGCAGTCCCATCGCGACCCATTTTTCCAAAATCGCAATTTCGTCCTCGGTCAGCGGTTCGTCCGGCGGCATTTGCGCAAGGTCACCATGAACGGCCTGGATCAACAAGCTTTCGTCGACATTGCGGGCTACCGCCGCCGCACCCGAATCGCCTCCCCGCACCACCGACGACAGAGAATCAAGTCGAAGATTTGACTCCTGCTTCTTATCGCCGTGGCACTCGTAACAACGTTCGATCAGCAGCGGTCGAACACGTTCTTCAAAAAACTGCTCTTGACGATTGGCCGCATCATCCGCCGCGCCGGCGTCCGCTAACGGGAGGCAAAAAAGGGTGATGACCGAAAGGCGTCGCAGGCTCAGAATCATCATTAACCTGGGGGCAAAGCGTCAGGAAATCGACAGCTGGGACACGACCGCAGCCTCACAAGAGACTTCGGTCGTACTGATTATGACTAGCTGCACGAGCCTCGTGTTTTATTCGAAGCCTGAAGCCCGCTTTTCCAAGGAATAAATGCGTCTCGTCGCCGGGTTCGCGGGTGCAGTGAGTGATTCGGATGGCGAGTGGGGAACTGGATTACCAGGGTCGAGCCAACTCGTACTGGGTGATTTTCTCTTCGTGCTGGAGCGTTTCCGCGATGTCATCCAGGCCGTTAAGAAGATTGTGGCGACGTGACGGGTCCACTTCGAACTTGCGGCTGAATCCGAACTCGTCCTTCACGGTTTGGTCGTTCAAGTCAACCGTCAACTTGTACCCAGGATGCTTGGCCGCACGCGCGAATAACTCCTCCACATCGGCATCGCTCAGCACGATTGGCAGCATGCCGTTCTTGAAGCTGTTGTTGAAAAAAATGTCGGCGAACGACGGCGCGATCACGCAGCGGAAGCCGTAATCGTCCAGTGCCCAGACCGCGTGCTCGCGGCTGCTGCCGCTGCCAAAATTCTTTCTCGCGACCAGGACCGATGCGCCCTTAAGCTCGGGTCGGTTCAGTTGAAATTCCGGATTCGGTGTCTCACCATCTTCGAGAAAACGCCAATCAAAAAATAGAAATTGGCCGAAGCCCGTTCGCTCAATTCGCTTGAGAAACTGTTTCGGAATGATCTGGTCGGTGTCGACGTTAGCTCGATCGAGGGTCGCAACAAGTCCAGTATGAACGGTGAAGCTTTGCATGATGGGTTGGTTCGTGGTTGTCTTGCGGAAGTTGTCTTGCCGTCACCGCTGCTGTGCCGCGGAGGAGACGCGGAGGAGACGCGGAGGAGACGCGG
>Ga0105050_10002027_pt1 | contig 29527 bp, 40 predicted proteins | sample FRY01_FD_78088 | JGI IMG/M metagenome (GOLD analysis project Ga0105050, IMG submission 78088) | Freshwater microbial communities from Lake Fryxell liftoff mats and glacier meltwater in Antarctica - FRY-01 | ecosystem: Environmental > Aquatic > Freshwater > Ice > Glacier meltwater ...
CTCGCGTTGCCTCCGGTTCGTCGGCCACGAATTGCCCTACTATCAAAGCCTCGCCGAACAGCGGTGGGGTATGTCCGTCATTGAGCGGATTCACGACCGGTTGATCGCCTTTGATTCCACGTCGAGCGGGGCGGCCCAACTGGCATTTAAGGCGCATCTGCGGACCATGAAAATCGAGGGGTTCCGCGACCTCCTGGCCGCTGGCGGCCCTATGTATGACTCGCTGCTGGAGAACGTCGCCATGATCCGGCGGCTCCAGACTTCGGAGGGCCTGACCATCTTGGACATGGCCGACGAATTGCAAGTCGACACCTACACGTTCGCGGGGCTCGCGGACATAATCACGAGCCAAGGCGAGCAACTATCGGGGGCCATCGAAATCCCGATGGTTCGGCTATTCGGCCAAGCGCCGGGCGGCCTGAATACGGACGGCGGCTCCGCCCTGGCGACCTATCACGACGGCAACAAACGGAAGCAAGAGGCGCAACTTCGCCGCCCCTGGACCGTCGTCTTGGACGTGCTCGTGCGATCCGTCACCGGCAAACCCCCACCGCCTGGATTCACTTTCGAGTTCAACCCCCTGGGCCAAGTTGACCCGCAAGACCGCGCCGTGATCGCGAAAGACGAGACGGCGGCCGTCGGGGAGGCGTTCGACAAGGGGATCATCTCGCAACGCATCGCCCTCACGGAACTCCGCAACTCCGGCCGCCGCACTGGCCTGTTTACCTCGATCACACAAGAGGACATCGACAACGCCGACGATACGATTCCCGACGCGACCGAAACGCTCATGGGGCCGGATGGCCTGCCCCTCGTGCCCCCGGCTGGCGGTGCGGCCGGTGGCGGAGGGGCGGCCACGCCTGGGCAGGTCACCGAAGGCAACGTCGACCCCGAGGCTCCCGCCGGTCGAGCGGCGGCGGATGGCGGCCGACCCCGCAAGACGACGGTCACGGTTGAATAATGGCCGCCCGCGCAAACCGGCGCGAGCGCGAGGAAGCCGGGCCGCGCCCCAAAAAATCGCCGTTTGAGCAATCGCGGGGGATCGAGCGCCGCTACGCCACGACGCTCCGGCAAGTCGCCCGCCAGATCGGCGCGATCATCAGCGGATTCCCCGACCCGATGGCGGACCCGGCCAGCGTGCCCCGCCTCACGGACACCCTTGCGCGATACGCCGACCTGATCGGCCCGTGGTCTGAGGCCGTGGCGCGCCGCGTGATCTCTGAGGTCGAGGGGCAGAACGCGAAGGCGTGGGCACGTCACTCGCGAGACATGAGCCGCGAGTTGCGGGCGGAGATCGCCTTTGCGCCCACGGGCGAGACGCAGCGCCGCCTCCTGGCGGAGCAAGTGCACCTGATCCGGTCGCTCCCCCTCGACGCCGCGGCGCGCGTGCACCGCCTCACGCTGGAGGGCATCGTCCAGGCGACGCGGGCGAGCGAGATCAGCAAAATGATTCAGGCGTCGGGCAACGTCGCTGCCGGTCGCGCCACGCTGATCGCCCGCACCGAAGTCGCCCGCACCGCCTCGACCCTTACCCAGGCCCGCGCCCTTCACGTCGGGTCGGAGGGCTACCTATGGCGAACGTCGGAGGATTCGGACGTGCGGCCATCGCACCGGAGCATGTCCGACCGCTACGTTGAGTGGTCAAATCCGCCGACCACGGACGGCCTTGTCGGCCATGCCGGGTGCGTGCCAAATTGCCGCTGCTACCCAGAGCCGATAATCCCCGATTGACCGAAATGGGGCATCCGTGCACATTGATCGGAGGAAGCAACGCCCGCGCGCTGACTTAGATAAATCACCGGGCCGAACACGCCCCCAGGCCGCACTCCTGGGGGCGTCTTTGTGAGGGCTTGCCAAGGTTGAGCGGTTCGCCCATCCTCCGGCCATGCGCTCCCACTTTTACGCCTCCGCCCGGCTTGGGGACACCCAGGCGACCACGCCCGAGGGCTTCCTCATTTGCGGCGACGTTCGGATCGCGCGAACCGGGGACATGCTCTACGGCCGGGGCGAGATTCCGGTCGAGGCTGGGCCGGATGGCCGCATCGTTATCCACCGAACGGAGGGCGAGGTTTTCCGTGCCGAAACCATCGCGAGTTTTCACGGTAAAAGCGTCACGCTCGCGCACCCAGACGAGGACGTTTCGCCGCTCAATTTCCGCGACTATGAGGTCGGCACAATCCAGAACCCACGACGCGGCGACGGGCTGGAGTCGGACTTCCTCGTGGCCGACCTGCTGATCAAAGACCCCGACGCGATTGAGGCGATCCGGGGAAAGAAAATCCGCGATGTGTCTTGCGGATACGACGCCGACTATGAACAAGTTGCACCGGGTCGCGGATTCCAGCGTAATATCTACGGGAATCACGTGGCAATCGTTTCGAGCGGGCGCGCCGGGCCGCGTTGCTCCATTGGAGACCAAGACATGACCACCGCCGCCGCCAAGCCCTCGCTCCTCGACAAGATCGCCGTCGGCCTGGGCTTCAAAGACGCCGCCGAACTCGAAGGCAAGATCGGCGACACGGCCGCCCCCGCTCCGGCTGGCGAGGCCGTCAAGACGGTCGACGCCGCCACCCTGGACGCTTCCGTTTCCGCCGCCGTGACCACGGCGCTCGCCCCCTTCGCCGCGCAACTCAAGCTGCAGGGCGACGCGATCCTGGCGATTGCCAAGGCCCGCACCGGCGACGCCGAGGCCGAGGAAGAAACCGACGAAGAAAAGGCCAAAAAGGTCGACAAGGAAAAAACGAAAGACGCCGCGACCGTCCTGGCCGCCGACTTCGAGTCCTTCCCCGCCCGTGCGGAAATCCTGGCGCCCGGCCACAAGGCCCCGACCCATGACGCGCAAGCCGAACTCCCGGCCATGCACGCCCGGCTGCACTCCGCCAAGGTTCAAGTCCTTACCACCGCCTACGCCACCGCCGACGGCAAGGCCGCCATTGACCCCTTCCTGGGCGGCCTCGTGGCCGACTTCCCCAAGCTGGCCGCCTCGACCATCGACGCCGCGTTCATCGGCGCGAGCGAGATCGTCAAGGCCAAAAACAACGGCACCCTGGCCGCCCTGGCGGCCGGTGGCGTCGATCTGTCAAAGACCGCCGACAAGCGGCCCCTTGACGTAACGCCCGCCACCCTCAACAAATCGCACTCGGAATTCTGGGCGACCCGCCAACCCGGCGGCACGGCCTAAACGCCCTTTAATCGACGCGCCTGGAGATATCGAAATGGTTGCCGGAGTTCTCACCTACCGTATGCCCGCAGGCATCCCCGGCGCTCTATCCCGCGCGGGTCAGTCGTCTGTTGAGCCTGTCAAGTTGTGGCCCCAGGGCACGACCGGCGCCTTCGTGGGCTACGGCCTCGCGGGCGTGATCGACGCTGCCACCGGCGAATTTCGGGTCGTTAAGGCGGCTGACGCCGTTGTGTCGGGCTTCCTCGTGCGCCCCTATCCGACGAACGCGAACTCGGTGGCCCAGGGCCTCGACGCGGGCGTTCCGATGGATGGCGTCGGCGACCGGCTCACGCGCGGATATATGACCGTCAAGCTTTACGGCGCCACCGCCGCCGCCAAGGGCGGGGCCGTGTTCGTTCGTGTCGCAAATGCGGGCGCTGGCGAGGCCATCGGCGGGGTTGAGGCGGCAGACGACGCGGCCGACGCTATCCAGTTGCCCGAGCACACCTATTTCATGGGACCGGCGGACGCCGACGGCAACGTCGAGGTCTGCTACAACATCTAACCGGCCGGGCGCGTCACGCTCGTCTTTCGTTTTCGCCACAGGCCAGGGGCCACATTATGCACCACTCTCGCTCGTTGCACCTTGCCGCCGCTTCGGCCTTGGCGCTTTCGTCTGGCGGTCTGATCGCCGCCCAGCCCGGCCCGCTCGTGCGGCGCGCTCGCACCCGCGACCACTTCACGTTCGACTCCAACTCGCTCCAGTTTCGCACCACGGACTCGGGTTCGGTCTATCAGCCGGGCGCGCCCATCGGCGGCGGCTCCGGCGCGGGCCTGATCTCCGCCCAGGCGCGCACCCACGACGGCCGCACGGTCGACTCGACTGGCGCGTTCCTGGTCGGCGAACTTGAGCGCCTGGACCCGCAACTCAACCTGCCGCTGGTTTCCTACACGTGGAGTCGAGATATCGACCTCCGCGAGGACGTCACCATCGCGGACGAGCTTTCGTCTTGGACCAACTCCGCCTTCGCGGCGGCTGGCGGCATCACGCCCGCCGGTAAAAATTGGATCGGCAAGGACTCGAACTCGATTCCGGGCATCGCGCTCGATATCGGGAAGACGGCCCAGCCGCTCTACCTCTGGGGCATGGAACTTTCCTACACCATCCCCGAACTCGAGTCGGCGATCCGCCTGGGCCGCCCGGTCGACGCTCAAAAATATGAGGGCATGACCCTCAAGCATCAGATGGACATTGACGAACAGGTCTACATCGGGGACGCGACGCTGGGCCAATATGGCCTAGTCAACAACCCGGCGGTGACCGCCGCCAATGTGACCGGCGGCACCTGGGCGGCGGCGATCACGGCCGACACGCCCGACGTTATCCTGTCGCAGGTCAACGAAATCCTGGCCGCCGCCTGGGCCGCTTCGGGCTGGGCCGTCGTGCCGAACCGCCTACTGGTTCCGCCTACTCAATTCGGGCAACTCGTGAGCGCGAAGGTTTCCACGGCGGGCAATATGTCCCTGCTGCAATACCTCGCCATCAACAGCCTGAGCAACGCCCAGAACGGCGTGCCCTTGCAAATCCTGCCCTCGAAATGGCTGGTCGGGCGCGGCGCTGGCGAAACGCAGCGCATGGTCGCCTATACGAAGCGCAAAGACCTTGTTCGGTTCCCACTCGTGCCGTTGCAACGGACCCCGCTGGAGTTCCGCTCGATATATCACCTGACCACCTATTTCGGCCGGTTGGGCGTCATCGAGGTCGTGCGACCGCAAACGCTGCTTTACCGCGACGGCATCTAAAACCCCCGCAAGGGGCAGGGGGAGGTCGGGGAGGTCGCTCGCTCCGGCTTCCCCCGCTACCAGTCAGCCTCGAAAGGGTGAAGCCCAAATGAAGACCCCCGCCAAGCCCGCCAAGGCAGATCCCGCCGATTCCGTGAAGACCGGCGCGCAAGTGGCGCGCCAATCGGCCGCCGCCGCCCAGGCCAAGGGCGTCGCGGTCGAGGTCAGCCGCGCCTTCACACTCAACCGCGACGACGGCACGACCCGCGCCTTCCTGCCCGGCCTGAATAAGGGCGTGAGCAAGGGGGACGCCGACCACTGGTATGTTAAGGCCCACACCGTAGGCGAGGCCAAGAGCGGCGTCGCCGACGCGCGGCCGCTCATGGACCCGAACGGCACGGGCGACGGCGCCGCCAGCGCCTACGGCGAGGACGATGCTCTGGCCGACATGGCCCGCGCCGAAGCCGGGGACGCCGACGCAAAGGCTCGCGTCGACGCCTACGCGGCGGCCATGATCGCCAGCAAGTAAGGCCCAGCCATGACTCTCGCCGAATTCCGCGCCGCCATGCCGGAGTTCGGCGACGTGGCCGCCTACCCCGATATAACCGTCCAGGGATGGCTCGACGTTGCCGCCCTACTCCTACGCCCCGTACAGTGGCGGGCCGCCCTAAGCCTGGGCGAGCGCCTTTTTGTGGCCCATAATCTAACGGTCGGCGGACCCTCCGCCGCCTCCGGCGGGTCGCGGGCCACTGGCGGCCTTGTGACCGACAAGTCCGTGGGGCCGGTCAAGGTTTCTTATAACGTCGAGGCCGGGCTTAATCGGGACGCGGGGTTTTGGAACCTCTCGACCTATGGCACGCAGTTTTGGTTCTATATGAAAATGGCGGGGGCTGGCGGAGTCCAGATCACCGGCCCAGCCTCGGGCAGCGGATACCCTAGCGGGCCGTTATGGGGTTAAGGCCCTTCACCGGGTTGCGCGTCACTCAAGATCGAGTCGACGCCGTTTTGCGCGCCGTTCACGCGACCCAGAACACGCGAGTCCTCGTGGGCATCCCGGCGGAGGAAGGCCCCCGCCAGCCGGAGCCCGGCGAAAAGGGCGCGCCGCTCAACAACGCCGTGATCGCCTACATTATGGAGACGGGAAGCCCAGCCGCGAACATACCGGCCCGGCCGACTCTCGTGCCGGGCGTCACTAAGGCGATGGGCAGGATCGCACGACTATACGAGGGCGCGCTTCGGGGGCTCTTGCGGGGCGAGGCCATCGACCTCAACGCTACACATCACAAGGTCGGGCTTGTGGCCCAGGCCAGCGTCCGCCGCGAGTTCATCGCGGGCGAGCATGCGCCGCTCGCGCCCTCGACCCTGGCGAAACGGCGCGGCCGTGGCCGCACCGGAACAAGGCCGCTAATCGACACGGGGCAGCTTCGCAACGCGATCAACTACGTCCTGCGTCGTCGCGGGGCTCAAGCCGGAGCGGAGGGCGAGCAACGTGGCGCTGCTTGACGTAAACGACGCCTTTGGCCCCGAAATGATGGACCCGCTTGTGATCGACCGGCGGCTCCAGGCCGTCGGCGCGAACGGCCGAGTCGTGATCACGACCACGCGGATCGACCCGAAGCCCCTGGGCGTGATCGTTCCGAAGGACTCTGTCATCGGAGGCAACTTCATATTGCGCGAGCCCGATGAGCAGCATCGAGGCGCGGCGCTCGTGGTCTTCACGACCTTCCGGCTCCAGGGTGTCGCCGCGATTGACGAGGAAGCGGTCCAGTTTCAACCGGACGTGCTATGGTTCAACGGCGACCCCTACGTCGTCGGGCTGATCAATGATTTCAGCCAATGGGGGCGCGGATTCATCCAGGCCGAACTGTCCTCGATGGCGTCGGTCGATTATCCGCCGGATACCGACCATGCCTAACACGAGCGCCACCGGGGGATACCTCGACCCCGCCACGAACCCGCTAGACGACGACGCCCTGGTCGACTTCCTCCAAGCCGTCGTGGCCGCGATTTCCGGGCTCCCCGGCGCGCTCGTGCGCCCGCGATTCCAAGAGGAACCGCCGAACCTTCCGAAGCGTGGAACCACGTGGGCAGGCGTCGGCCTGGGCGATCAGGAATCCGATATCATGGGCCACGTTGAGCACGACCCGACAATCGGAACCGACGGCGGTGACGTGCTCCGCACCCATGAGACGCTGCAAATCCTTTGCAGCTTCTACGGTCCCCAGGCGCGGGCTCGCGCGCATCAACTGGCCGACGGTTTGAAGGTTGCCCAGAACCGCGAAGTCCTCACATTGGCGGGGATGGGCCTGCAAAGCGTCGGCCGGATGATTCAAACGTCGGAACTGATCAAAGAGCGGTGGCTTGCGCGAACGGACGTGACGGTTACTATCCGGCGGGAAATCCGGCGCGAATACCCGGTCTTGAGTCTCTTGTCGGCCTCCGGCACTATAACCCCCGACCCCGGCTCGGAGTCGGCCTTCAACGTCAACGCCTAGAGGGGCGACGAACATGAGCGCTGGTCTTTCGGTTTCTCGCATCGCGAGCGTGTCGATCAACCTTTCCCCGGTTGCCGCGACTGCCCGCAATTTGTCGACCCTGCTGATCTTGGGCTCGACGGACGTGATCGACACCGTTGAGCGGTTCCGGTCCTATGAGGATATCGCCAGCGTCGCCGACGATTTCAGCGGCACGGACCCCGAATATCTGGCCGCCGCGCTCTACTTCGCCCAGAACCCACGGCCGACCCAGCTTTACATTGGCCGATGGGCCGAAACGCCGACCGCCGGAGCCCTCAAGGGCGGCGCGCTGTCGGGCGCGGAGCAGACTATCGCGACATGGCAGGCCGTTGTGGCGGGCGCTTTTGTCGCCACCGTCGACGGCGTGCTTAAGTCCCCTGCGGGCCTCGATTTTTCCGGCGCGGCGAACCTCAACGCCGTCGCCGCGATCATAGACGCGGCTATCGCGGGCGCGGGCGTCGTTTGGGATGCGGAGCATGCCCGGTTCGTCATCAAATCCGACACGACCGGCGCGGCATCAACCGTCACCTATGCGGGCGCGCCTGGAGCGGGCACTGATATTTCAGCCATGATCAAAGGCACGGCCGTCACGGCCGCCCAGATCGTTCCGGGGCTTGTGGCCGAAACCCCCCTGGCCGCCGTAACGCTCATGGACGACCTGCCCTTCGATTGGTATGCGGTCGAGTTCGCCCTGGACTCCGGAAACGGCCTTTCGCCAGCCGAGGCGGTCACGGTCGCTCTTTATATCGAGGCCAGCGACCCGCCGCATGTGTTCGCCAACCCCACGAGCGACACGGCGGTGCTCGACCCCGGATCGACCACGGACGTCGCCTCACTTCTAAAGGCCGCCAACTACTCGCGGAGCTTCACGCAATACAGCGCCGACCCGAACGCCGTGGCGAGCGCGATGGCGCGCATCCTCACCACGGACTTTAACGCAAACAACTCGATCATCACCCTCAAGTTCAAGCAAGAGCCGGGGGTCACCGCCGAACAACTCACGAGCGGCCAAGTCAACGCCCTGGAGGCGAAAAACGCCAACGTCCTCGTCCAGTATGCAAACAACACCGCGATCCTTGAGGAAGGGGTCATGGCGAACGGCGCCTACTTCGACGAAATCTTCGGACTCGATTGGCTCCGCGATGCGGTCCAGACCGGAGTCTTCAATCTGCTTTACACGAGCAAGACGAAGATTCCACAGACGGACGCGGGCAACCGTCAGATCGCCAACGTGATCGCCGCCGCCCTGGAGCAAGGGGTCGACAACGGCCTCATCGCGGCGGGCGTTTGGACCGTGGGCGGCTTCGGCCAGTTGGCCCAAGGCGACTACATGCCCACCGGCTACTACGTTTACACCCCGCCCATTGCCTCGCAATCGCAGGCCGACCGGGAGGCGCGCAAGTCCGTCCCCTTCCAGATCGCCGTGAAGCTGGCCGGGGCGATCCATTCCGTCGACGTCCTGATCGACGTTAATCGCTAGACCATTGGGAACCTAACAGATGGGCACCTACAGCTTTATGGACGTGCAGGCGGCCCTGGTTATCGGGGGCGTCTCGATCAGCCTGGGCGACGGCTCCGGCGCGGCGGAGGAAGGCATCACGGTCGCAATGGTCGACGACAAAAACGTCATGACCATCGGGGCCGACGGGGAGGGGATGCACTCGCTTCGCGCCTCCAAGGCCGGGACGATCACCGTCCGCCTTCTAAAGACCTCGCCCGTCAATCAGCAGCTTTCGCTGGCCTATAACCTTTCCACGTCGTCGAGCCTCTTGCACGGCAAGGCCGTCATGAGTGTCGCCGACCCGGTGCGGGGCGATCTCGTCACCGCTCGCGGCGTCGCCTTCGCCAAGCAGCCGGATCTCGTTTACGCCGCCGTAGGCAACGCGAACGAGTGGGTCTTCCACGCCATCAAGATCGACGAACTCCTGGGGCAGGGTTCGCCGTCCCTCTAATAGTCCCCACGAGCGAGCGGCATGATCGAATTTGAAGTGGGCGGCGTGCTTTATCGCGCCGGGAAGTTGGACGCCTTCAAGCAGTTCCACGTGGCCCGGCGTCTTGCGCCGGTCCTGGGCGGCCTAGCGGGGCTGCTCGATAGCGCCGGAACACCCCCAGACCCGAGCCCGGAGGGGGGCCAGGAAGGCGAGACGCCAGCCCAGGCCGCCAAGCCCCCGGCCGACGCTCTTGCCGCCCTGGGGCCGCTGGCGGAGGCCGTGGCGAACATGCCCGACGATCATGCCGACTTCATACTCAAGGAATGCCTCCTCGTCGTGTCGCGGCAACTGGAGGGCGGCACCGGCTGGGCTCCGATCATGGTCCGGTCGACCGGGAAGCCCCTGGGCGAAATGGACATGGCGACCATGCTGCAGCTTGTCTTCCACGTCATTCGGGACAATCTCGCGGGTTTTTTCGCCGCGCTCCCGCCAATGTCGGCGGGGGGGCTGGCGGGGGCGCTCGTGCCGGGGTCGAGTTCGTAAGTCTCCCCGACGGCGAGGACTACCTATTGCGGCCCGTCTTGCGGGGGCTCTGTCAATATGAGAGTCTGAAAAACGGCGCGCTCGATCTTGAGGACTTGGCCGTCCTCAATGACGCAATGGACGTGGCGGACGAAAACACGCGAAGGGCGCAACCGAAATGAACGGCGACGTGATCCGCGAATTCCTTGTCGGGCTTGGGTTCCAAGTCGACGAGGCCGGATTGCGCCGGTTCAATGACGGCCTCGCCAAGGCCGCGAAAGGGGCCATGAACCTCGCGAAGGAGGTTGTCGCGGCCGGGGCGGCCGTAGCCGTTGGCGTCGTCAAGATCGCCAGCCAATTCGAGGACTTGTTCTACGCGAGTCAGCGGCTCCGGTCGTCTGTCGCCGATATCAAGGCGTTCACGTTCGCCGTTGGGCAAGTCGGCGGTGACGCGAAGGGGGCGCGCCAAGACCTTGAAAACATGATGCGTGCGCTACGCGAAAACCCAGGCAACGAGACGATCTTTGCTGCCATCGGCGCACAGTCGCGCAACGCGAAGGGCGAAATGCTGGGCGCGGTTGACCTCGCCAATAATTTCGCGAAGGCGGCCAAAAAGCTCGACCCCTCGCAGTATCCGGCCCTGGTTCAATATGCCGAAATGCTTGGCATTTCAGAGCAAACGCTCCAGGCCATGATCCGGGGCACTGACGAATTCGCCGATCGCTACAAGGCGATGGCGAAGTCATTTGGCATGAGCCAAGACGAGGCCGCCGAATCTTCCGCGAAATTTAGGCAGAACGCCCGCTTCCTTTTGGCATGGCTGGAGCTTGCGGCGGGCAAGCTCGCCATGATCGCGGAGGGTCCGATCGGTCGGCTAATCGACGTCCTGGCGAAGGCGGACAAGGCAACAGGCGGACTCGCGTCGACCGGGCTTGTGCTCGTGGCAGTCCTGGGCGGCGTGGCAGCCATCGTCGGTCCCGTGGCCGCTCTTGTGCTCGCGCTGGCCGCTGCAATTCTGCTGCTCTGGGACGATTTCCAGACGTGGAAAGAGGGCGGCACGTCACTCATTGATTGGGATAAGTGGGCGCCAGGAATCGATGCGGCAATGGCCGCGCTCGCGGTCCTATGGGATGCGGTCAAGGCCCTATGGTCGGCCATCGTCGCGCTTGGCGAAACCCTGGGCGTCACGGACAAGACGCTCGTGGCCCTCGCCCAGGGCGGACTCGCCTACGTCGCCGGGGCGCTCAATAACCTCGCGGACCTTATCAAGGCCATCGCGGCCTTGCTCCGGGGCGACTTTTCCGGGGCATGGGATCATGCCGCCGCCATTGCCAAGCGGAGCCTCTCGTTTTTCCGCAAGGGATGGGAATGGTTCACGACGGGCGAGGTCGGCCAGCCCGACGCGGGGGCCAGCCCGTCGCAGGCCCAGCGCGCCTCCGGGGGCGGTGGCGGCGCGCCCGCGGCCGCCGCCATCAACGACCGCGCCGCCTATGTCCTGGCCTTCCTCAAGCGCGCGGGGATCAATGACAACGCCGCGCGCGGGGCCACGGCTGGGGCGGAGGCGGAAAGCCGACTCGACCCTTCCATCGTGAACGGGGGCTCCGGGGCCTTCGGCATCGGGCAATGGCTGGGGCCTCGCAAGCGGGAACTTTTCCGTCGATACGGCCGCAACCCCACCCTCGATCAGCAGTTGGAATTCCTCGTTTGGGAACTCAAGGGCGGGGATCATGGGGGAAAGGACGTTTTGCGGGCGGGCAGCGCGCAAGCGGCGCTTAATGCCTATATCACGAAATTCATGCGACCGGCCGCCGGGGCTGAAACGTCGGGCGATCTCCGGCGCGGCGGCGCGGCCCTTGCTCGCATGAGCGGGCGCGGAGCCGCGCCCCTGTCCGCGCCGCCGATGGCGGCCAATTCTGGCGGGGGAACCTCTATCAGCCAAGAGACGAACATCAATGTCGCCCCTGGGCCAAATGCGGAGGAAACGGCCCGGCGTGTCGCGGCGGAGCAGTCCCGCATCAACGCCGACCTTTACCGGAATCAACGGGGAGCGATGCGCTAATGGCTGGCGAACCCACCGAGCTATCCGAAGTCGTGGTCGTCGCAACCTATAAGGGGAAGCGCGGAATCCAGGGCTTGAGCGGCCAGCTTGTCATCCGCGAAAAGTCGACCGACGACCTCACGATCACCGAACACCCCGTCGAGCAAGGCGCGCAGATCAGCGACCACGCCTACAAGGAACCGGCCGAGGTCACTCTTGAATACGGCTGGAGCAATTCGAGCATTTCGGGAGCCCTGGGGGCCGTGGGCGGCCTGATCTCCGGCGGCGACCCGAACTATGTGCGGGCGACCTATGCCAAGCTGCTCGCGCTCCAGGCCAGCCGCAAGCCCTTCCACGTCGTCACCGGGAAGCGGACCTATAAAAACATGCTCGCCAAGTCCGTCGGCATCGTGACGGACGCCGACACCGAGTCCGCCTTGCTGGCGACGATCACGTGCCGGGAGGTCATAATCGTCGAGACGCAATCGACGGCCGTGCCCCCGCGTGACGTGCAAGCGAACCCGGCCGCGACCGCCTCGCCCACGGATACGGGGACCAAACTGGCCGCCCCCGCGCCAACGGCGAACGTCTCCGCCTTGGCGCGGATCGCTGGAGTTTCGCCCTAATGGCCGTCCAAGTTTTCGAGGTTCCGCTATCGCCGACGCCTCAACGATTCTCGATTCCCCTGGCGGGGGTCACTTACCGCATGGCCGTCAAGTGGATCGAGACGCCTGGGGGCGGTTGGATTCTGGATATCGCCGACGCCCTGGGCCAGCCGATCTTGGGCGGGATTCCGCTCGTCACCGGGGCGGACCTCCTGGCGCAATACTCCTACATGGGATTCGGCGGGTCGCTGATCGTCCAGACGGACTCCGACCCCGACGCCGTGCCCACGTTCGACACGCTGGGCAAAACCTCGCACCTTTATTTCGTGGTCGCGGGCGATGGGTAAACAGTTCATCCGGCGGGCGTCGCTGATCGTCGCCGATGACGCTAACGGGATCGAGCTTTCGGATCTCCGCATTGCCTTCACGACTCGGCAATGGTCAAACTCGACGCCAAACACTGCCACCATTCGCGCCTACAACGTCGCACGCAAAACGATTCAAAGGGTGCAGGCGGAGCTTTCCCGCGTCGTGCTTCAGGTCGGCTATGAGGGCGGGGCCTTCGGCGGCATTTTCGACGGGACGATTGTGCAGGTTAAGGACGGCCGTGAGGACGCCGCGTCGACCTATATGGATATCATCGCGACCGACGGGGCGATTGGTCACAACTACTCACTCGTTGGGTTTTCGCTGGCGGCAGGGTCGTCGCCCATGCAGCAACGCTCCGCGATTCTTAAGGCGATGGCGGAGCACGGCATCACCGCCGGATACGTCCCCGATGATTTTGGAGATCAAAACCTCCCGCGCGGGAAGGTTCTGCACGGCATGGCCCGCGATTATCTTGATCAACTGGCCGCGAAAACAAATACAACGTGGACGATACAGGACGGGCGGTTGGATTTCGTGCCCCTCACGTCCTACAAGCCGGGCGACGCCGTGGTCGTCAACTCTGAAACCGGAATGATTGGCCTTCCCGAATTGACGGCGGGAGGCATTGTTGTTCGCACGCTGATCAATCCCGAATACCGAGTTAATGGACGGGTCCAGATCAACAATAAATCCATCCAGCAGGCGACCATCGCCACAGATATCGGAGGCGGCCCGCAAAACGCCCTCTTGCCCCGGCCAGACGCGGACGGGTTTTATCGAATCATTATGGTCGAAAACGATGGGGATACGCGGGGGAATGAATGGTATTCGACCCTCACCTGCATCGGCCTCGATCAGACCGTGACCCCCTCGCTTCGAGCCAAGGGCTATTCTTAAATGGATCAAGCCGAACGCCTCAACCCATTCGAGCCTGCGATTATGGCGGCCATTGAGGGTAGCCGCGCCGGGCTCTGGACCGCCCTTCCCGGTATCATCGACTCGTTCGACTCGGGGGCCATGACGTGCGAGGTTCAGCCCGCGATTGAGGGCCTGGGCGAGATGCCCGACGGGACCACGACCCCGCGCGTCATGCCGCTTTGCCTCGACTGCCCCGTTGTCTTTCCCGCAGGCGGCGGCGTGACCATGACCTTTCCGCTCGCGGCGGGCGACGAATGCCTGATCGTGTTCGCGGCAAAATGTATCGACGCGTGGTGGCAACAGGGCGGGGTCCAGCCCCAGGCCGAACTGCGAATGCATGACCTGAGCGACGGGTTCGTGATCCCCGGCCCCCGGTCGCAGCCCCGAGTCCTGGCCGACGTGTCGACCTCCGCCGTCGAGATTCGCAGCGACGACGGGGCCACGAAGATCGCGCTCGACCCGGAGGCCCAGACCGTTGACATTAAGGCCCCCGGAGGCGCGAGCATCGAGGCGGACGTGACCATCACCGGAACTCTTCACGTCTCCGGGAATATCACGAGCGACGCCGACGTGATCGCCTCCGGCAAGAGCCTCACGACGCACACCCATCCGGGGGTGCAATCGGGCGGATCGAACACGGGAGCGCCGAACTAGCCATGCGATACCGCGCCCTCGACGCAGCCCAAGATATGCAGTTCGGGCTTGGAGGCCTCAACTATCTCGTCGACACGCCGGAGGCCGTCGCCCAGGCGGTGCGGACTCGCCTGCTCTTGCTTACGGAGGAGTGGTTCCTCGACACGACTGAGGGCACGCCATTTGCCGGGCAAGTGCTGGGCTACGGGACGGAGTCGACCCGCGACCTTGCCATCCGCGAGCGCATCTTGGGAGCCCAGGGCGTTCGCGATATTGTGGAATACTCAAGCGAGGTCGTCGGCCGGGCCTTCACGGTTACGGCGCGCATCGATACCGTTTACGGTCTGGCGACCATCGTGGAGGCCCTCTAGTGACGACCTATCCGCTCGACACACTGGCCGCGACGGTCGACGCGACCGGCATTGTCGCCCCGTCATATGAGGACATCTTCGCCAGTCTGCAGGCGTCTTTCCGCTCGATCTACGGGTCGGACGTCTATCTTGAGGCGGACTCGCAGGACGGGCAATGGCTGGCGATCATGGCCGCCGCGATCAACGACTCCAACTCCGCCGCAATCGCCGCTTATAACGCCTTGAGCCCGACCACCGCCCTGGGCGCGGGCCTGTCCAGCGTCGTCAAGATCAACGGAATCGAACGCCTCACGCCGTCGGCCTCGACCGTCGACCTCTTGATCGTGGGCGTCGTGGGCACCCAGATTGTCAACGGCCAAGCCGGGGACGGCCTGGGCACGGCCTGGGCGCTTCCGGCGCTCGTGGAAATCCCCGACGCTGGCGAGGTCGTGGTAACGGCCACGGCCACGGAAGACGGCGCGGTCCCCGCCCTCCCGGCCAGCGTGACGCGCATTCTCACGCCGACGCGCGGGTGGCAATCCGTCACGAATGCGGCGGCGGCCACGGCCGGGGCTCCAGTCGAGACGGACGCGGCGCTCCGCCAGCGGCAGGCCGCTTCCACCGCTCGCCCGGCGCTGGCCGTTATGGACTCCATCGTCGCGGAGGTCGCGAACCTCGCGGGCGTGCAACGGTTCCGGGGCTATGAAAACGACTCCGGCGGGGTCGACGGGGATGGCATTCCGGCCCACGCGATTTCGTTTGTCGTCGAGGGCGGAGACGTGGCGGAGATCGCCCAGGCCATCGCCGACAAAAAGACCCCCGGCACCCAGACTTACGGCACGACCGCCGAGACGGTTTACGACTCCCAAGGCGTGCCCAATACGATCAACTTCTACCGGCCGACAATTAAGCGCGTCACCGCCACGATCAACATTCAAGCCCTGGCGGGCTACGTCTCTTCTACGGGCGAGGAAGCGGCGGCAAGGCTGGCGGCCTATGTCTCCGCGCTAGATATTGGCGGAGACGTTTACAACAATAAAGCGGTCGCCGTTTCGTCACTATACGGGACAGCCCTGGAGCCGACGTTCAACGTGACTTCTATTGAGCTTGCGTTCTATCCTGCCGCCGAAACTGAGGCCGACCTCGCGGTCGCCTTTAACGAAGCGGCGGACCTCGATCTCGCCGACATAACCGTGGTGGCCTCATGATCCGCAACTTCCTAGCCTCCGCCGTCGCCTTCCTGGCGCTGGCCTTCGCGCCCCTGGCGCTCGCACAATCCTCGCCCGGTTTCGTGGCGGGGCAGGTTCCGACCGCGAGCCAGTGGAATTCCTATTTCGCGGGAAAGCAAAATTACAGCGCGAACATGCTTCTCGGGCCGGGCTCCGGTTCGGTCACGCCGGGCAATATGGCCTGCTGGGCGGGCTACCCGTCCCTGGCCGATTGTGGCGCGCCGGTCACTCTTGTCGCGGGAGCGGGCATCTCGATTACCGGCGGTCCCGCTTATACCGTCACCGCCAGCGGCTCCAGCGTCTCCCCGGCGAACCCGACCGCCTCTCTGGGCCTGTCGGCGATCAACGGCGCGGCCTCGACCTATATGCGGAGCGACGCGGCCCCGGCCTTGTCGCAGGCCATCGTTCCGACATGGACCGGCATTCACACTTTCAGCGCCTCGCCCGTCTTCAACGGCGCGGGCACGCCGACCTTTGCCACGCCCGAGAACTGGCGGACGGCCCTGGCCGTGGGCGGGCTTGCCACCACGAACACCTGGGCGGCGGCGCAGACCTTTTCGGCCCCGGTATCGGCTCCGGCTGGGCGGTCGGCCAAGGCGACCATCACCCTCGCGACCGCCACGTTCACCCCGAACTTCGACACGGCCGCCGACTTTGAAATCGGGCTGACCTCCGCCTGCCCGTGCACCCTGGCGAACCCCTCGACGACTCCCGTCGCCGGGCAAAAGGGCGTGATCTATGTGACCCAAGACGCGACCGGATCGCGGACCATCGGGACTTACGGATCGTTTTACAAAATCCCGACGGCCGGCTGGACACTGACCACGACCGCCAGCCGGACGGACGCCCTTAGCTATGTGGTCCGAAGCGCCACGCAAATCGTTCTGACCATGGGGGCTGTAAATGTTCCGCAATAGCCGAGCCATTGCTACCTTTGCGGCTTTTCTACTCTTCCATATCTGGACCGTTGCCCCGGCCCTAGCGTGCGGTCCGGCCGCCGCGACCGGCGGGACGATCACGTCGTCCGGCGGCTACACGATCCACACCTTTACGAGCGGCGGGACCTTCGACGTAACCAGTGCGCAGCCGGCGGCGGTTGTCGAGGGCATGATCTTGGCCGGTGGCGGCGGCGGCGGCGGCGATAGCGCCGGAGGTGGCGGCGTCATCGGCGGTGGGGCGGGGGCGGGGGGCTTCCTCACCTTCGCCGCCCAGTCTGTCACCGTCACGGGGTATTCGGTAACTGTCGGGGCGCTGGGCGCGGGGGCGGTCAACGCCGGCGCTAAGGGCGGCGACAGCTCCGCTTTTGGCATCACCGCGACCGGCGGCGGCTATGGGAGTGCTGCTTGCTCCGGCTGCAACGCCGCGAATGGCGGGCCGGGCGGCAGCGGCGGTGGTCCCGGATACGGCGGGGTGAGCAGCGGCACGGGTGGAGCCGCGACTCCCGTCACAAGCCCGGTCCAGGGCTACGCAGGCGCCGCTGCGGTTTCTGGCGGGGGAACCGGCGGCGGCGGCGGCGGGGCCTCGGCAGCAGGCAGCACCGCGACGGGCGGCGCAGGCATCCCCGCGTCCTACTCAGGCGGATCAATCACCTATGCGACGGGCGGCAGTTCTTCTACCTCATTTGGGGCGGGGGTCAAGCCCACGGCGCGCACCGCTAACCGCGGCGACGGCGGCTTCGGCGGCTTCAACGCATCGGGCGGCGACGGCGGTTCCGGCGTTGTGATCATACGCTACGTCGCGGCCTGCGTCGCGGCAGGCGGCTTCTTCATGGGCCCGCTCTAGTCATGGCGGCCGACGGGGACGGCATCGGCGGGTTCATTATCGGGGAGTCGCCTATCGGCGGCTACCCTGTCCCGGCGATTCCATACGTCGACGTGATCACAAGCGAGCACCGCGTCCGCGTCAATTTCGTCGCCACCGTGCTCGTTTGCGTCAAGCCTTACATGGACGGGATCGCGCTCTTGGAGTCGCTCCCGGCCTCCTTCGATCTGGACTCCGCCAGTGGCGCGCAACTCGACGTCATCGGCGAATGGGTCGGGCAGTCGCGATACCTCACGACCCCGCTCCCTAACACCTATTTCAGTTGGGACATCTCCGGCCAGGGTTGGGATGAGGGCACGTGGAAAGGCCCATTTGACCCGGTGACGGGTTTGACGATCCTGCCCGACGACACATACCGGGTGCTGCTCAAGGCCGTGATCGCGGCGAACAAATGGGACGGCACGACTCCCGGCGCATATGCGGCGTGGGCCATCCTTTTCGCGGCGCTAGGCGGAACGCTCAAAATCCGCGACAATCAGGATATGACCATGTCGCTCGCTTATTTCGGCGCGACGCGGCCGAACGCCGTGGTCACCGCTCTGATCACTGGCGGCTATATCGAATTGAAGCCCAGCGGCGTCGAGATCGAGGGCTACTACTTTAACGGATTTATTGACCCGCTCTAGGGGAGCCCAATGGTCGCATCGACTGAATTCCTACCCTGGGCCACGAGCGGCGGCGCGAACGTCGCGTCACAGGCCAGCTTCGCGGCGGGCGCGTGGCGAACCGCCGGGTTCCTCACGGGCGTCGCCGAATCCAATCAAGTAAACAAGGGCCTCCGCCAGTCCCTGTTTATGAGCGCGTGCGTCGCGACGTTCGTGGCCGAAACCCTCGCCATTGCAGTCAATGACGACGGCGACCTTCCGGCGGCGGTCGACAACCTGGAGGCCGCCCTGGCCGCCTTCACGCGGGCGAGCGTATGGGGCGTGTTCGGCGTCGCGGGCGGGACAGCAAACGCCTTGACCGTTGCCACGACCCCGGCGCGCCCGGCGCTCGTGGACGGGGAGTTCGTGTTCGTTCGGATCTCGACCTTGAGCACCGGGGCGGCGACGCTCAACCGCGACGGCCTGGGGGCCAAGGCGATCCTGCGCCCAGACGGCGCGGCCCTCGAGTCGGGCGACCTCCCGGCCGGGTCCGTGATCTTGGCCGTCTATCAGGCGGCGGCGAATTCCTACATCCTAACCGCCATCCCAAACGGCAAGGCCGTCGGCGGCCTCCGCAACGCGACCATGCTAACGGGGGCGTCCGGCAATCACATCGTGGCCGCCGGAGTGACGCGCCTATACGCCGAAACCGTGGGCGCGGGCGGCGGTGGCGGGGGATCGACCGGCGCGGCCGGGGCGGGCGGTGGCGGCGGTGGCGGCGGCTGGGCGGCCGGGTTCCTCGACGTGACGCCCGGCCAGTCGATTCCGTGGGTCAACGGCGCAAAGGGCGCGGGCTCCAGCGGGACCGGCGGCAACGGCGGCACAACCTCCTTCAATAGCGGCGCGGTGGCGGCGGGCGGGGGCTCTGGCGGCCAGGGCGGCGGCGCGGCCTCAACCGGCAACGGCGGCACGCCCGGCGGGTTTATCGCGGGGGATATTGGCCTCACGGGCGCTCAAGGCGACGCGGGCTCCAGCAACGGGGCCTACGCCATCGCAGGACGCGGGGGAGACGCCGCGAGAGGCGGCGGCGCGGGGGGCGCTCCGGCCGGTCCTGCCCCAGGTCGCGGCGGCGGTGGCGGCGGAGCGATAAACACGACCGCCGGAGACGGCGGCGACGGCATCACCTTTGTTTTCTGGTAAGGCGAGCGGATGAAATACGCACACATTGACGGCGGCGAGGTTCGCGAGGTCTGGGTCACAGATCAGCGGCGCAAGCCCGACGAGTCGCCCGCGCACGTCGTCGGCATGCCCGATTGCATGGATATCCGCCCCGTTAAGGACTCGGTCGATCAGGGTTGGACGGTTGACGCCGATGGCAAGTTTGAGCCCCCGGCGGAGATCGCCGACGATCACGCGGCGCGGGCGCGTCACGTTCTGGCGGCAACCGACCGAGTCGCTGTCCGTTGCGTTGAGGACGGCCTGGAGTATCCTGGGGCGTGGCGCGCCTACCGTGCGGCGCTCCGCCAGATCGTATCGACCGGCGACCTCCCCGAGAGCGGGTGGCCGGAGCAGCCCGAATATCCGGCGGCCACATAGGCCACGCGCAAGGAGTCGGCCATGATCGCAGCACAACCCAGGCGCGCGCCTTCCTATCAGGCCGAGCCCAGCCCCAGGAAGGCCCCAGGGCCGCGCGTGAATATAAGGCGGCCCGCCATGCCCACTGATCAAAACGCCGACGCCATCCGGCGCTTGAGCCGCCGGGTTGACGAACAAGACGCGGCTTCGGCAGACCGTATCGACGCCCTGGCCGCTCGCATTGTCGCCCGCCTCGATCAGATCGAGGCGCGGTCGGATCGTCGGGCGGAAATCGCCGACGGCACGTCCGCTCGCGAGTTCGGCGAGGTCCGCCGCGATCTGGGCGAACTCCGCGACGTGGGCGCAAAGCTGGGCCAACGGGTCGACAAGCTGGAGCAAGGAAGCCTACAGGCGGCGGCCAGGGGCGCGGCCGAAGGGGCGGGCATCGCAGCCAAGGCAACCGCCATTGAGATCGCGAGAAACACCGCGCGCGGATTTTGGGCCACGACGCAAGGCAAGATCGTCGGCGCGTGCGCCGTGGTCGCTGGCGTGGGCGCGGGGATCGATAACTTGCCGAAAATCGCCCGCATATTAGAGGCCGCCTGGGCGTTCATTTTGAGGAATCCGCCGCCATGAATTCGCCCTCGATAGACCTCGACAAGTTCCAGTCGCTTGTGGGGAACCTTGCCCGGCCGCTTGTCTTGCTCGCCATTGGCTTCGCGACGGCCTGGGCCATCGTCAAGGATTTCGCCCCGGCGACCATTGGCGCGGCCGGGCTTATTGCTGGTGCAATGTATGGAGTTCGGTCGGCCGAAAACTACGGCGCGGCGCGACAAGACGCTCGCACCAAGACGGCCCAGGCCAACGCCTCCGCGACTGTCGAGGTCGCGAAGGCCCAGGCCGCGCCGCCTACTTCCTAAGCCCCCAGGCGGACTGCCGTTGAACCGCCGCGAGGCCGCCCGGCCGCGACGCCGCCTTGTCTTCCGCATTGTAGCGGTCGAGCAGCGTGCACATATCCGAAAAGGCGGCGGTAGCGGTGGCCTTGGCCTTTGGGTTGCGCGTGTTCCTGCCCATGCGCCAAGCCTGGGCGAGGGTGGCGAGCGACTGGCCCCGCGCCCGGTTCCGATTTTGGAAATCGATCTGGCACTTCCGGTCGTGGAACCCGGCCTGCCTATGGTGGGTTCGCGTGAAGGTCACGCCGCAATTTAGGCAGACCGTTTGGCCGTAAGTGGCCGGGGCCTTATTGTGGCCCGCCCCAGGCGCTTCGGCCTTGTCGACGTTCGTGGTATCCATGAGATTATCCCTTCCGCTGGGGGCGTTGCCCCGCCCTTATTAAGGGCCACAATAAAAAGGACGAGTCAACATGATCGTGAGCCCCAAGGGAATCGCGTTCGTTAAGGGCTACGAAAAGTGCGCCAAGGCGATCCGAGGCAAGCCCGGGCAGTTCGCGGCCTATATGCCAACCCCCGACGACGTGCCCACGATTGGCTGGGGCTCGACCGGCCCCGATATCAAAATGGGCCTCGTGTGGTCGCAGGCCCAATGCGACTCCCGGTTTGACGCGGACGCGCAAAAGTTCGCCCACGCGGTCGATGAGGCCCTGGGCGGCACGGCCACGACCCAGGGGCAGTTCGACGCCATGTGGTCGCTTGCCTACAATATCGGGGTCGGGGGCTTCAAGGGCTCGACCGTGCTCCGCCAGCACAAGGCCGGGAACTATGACAAGGCGGCCTCCGCCTTCGCCATGTGGAACAAGCAAAAGGGCAAGGTGCTCGACGGCCTCACGAAGCGCCGAAAGGCGGAGACCGCGATCTATCGCGGGGACGACGTATGAGCCCGCTAACCCTTAACCCCCTGGGGGCGCTGGGCGGCGTCCTGGCGGCGGGGGCCGTCGGGGCGCTCGCCTGGAACTTCGCGCCCGTGATCGGCCCCCAGGCCGTGCAGGCGCGGTTGAATAAGGCCCTCGGGGCGGCGACCTCGACAATCGCCGCGCGGGACGCCACGCTCAAGGCCGTGCGAGATCAATGCAAGGCGACGACGGCGGAGCGCGACGCCCTGCTGATCGCCAACGGAAAGACGGAGTCCAGCAATGCCGAACAAACCGCCGCCTTCTGGCAAGGCCAGTGCGCCACCGCTTACAAGGCCGGAGCGGCACGGGCGGCCGTTCCCGCAACGCCTCCCCGGCCAGCGGCTGGTCCTGGCCTTGGCCTTGGCGTCGGGACTCCTGTCGGCGTGCGCGGGGAACTCCGCGACCTCTGGGCCGCTGGAGCCTACCCCGGCTCCGCCAATCGTGGCCCCGGCGGCGTTGCGAGCGGAAATCCCGCCGGAGCCCCCGCTCCCGCCCGGCCTTGATCCGGCTGATCTGTCGCCAGCGTGGTCGGAGTATCTCTGGGGCGAGTTCCTACCCCACGCCCGCGCCCTGGCCTTGCGGCTAGATCAGGGGCGGGCGTGGGCGCTGGAAAAGTTCCCGGCGGAGTGACGCGCTAGAACTCGCGGCCTTCGCCGTCGTCTTGCGGCGGGCCGTCGTCGGGGGCGTCATCATCGTCGAGTTGCTTAAGCGTCTCGACCTTGCGGACCCCCCGGTCGCGGAGCGCCTGGGCTTCGGCCGGGGCGGCCTTGCGGAACTGCCCCCACTCCGGCTCCTTGATCGCGGCGCTCAACGCCGCGTGCAGCGCCTTCGCGTCGCTTCCCCCGTCGATCACGGCCTCCAGGCGCGTCACCCAGGCGTGGGGAACCTCCGGCGCATCGGTCGGCCCCTGTCCTAGCGCCCAGGCCCCCAGGGCCTCGCCCGTGGCCTCATTGAGTTGACCGGCGGCAATCAATGGCGCCAGGAATTCGGGGAACTTGAGGACGAAGTCCTCCTGCCCCCGGCCCGACTTCCACACCGCGACCCCCTCCGCGCGCGGCGGCAAGAGGCACGCGAGGTCGAGCACGTGCACGAACTCCAGCGGCGCAATGGGCTGCAGGCCAATTTGGACGACGGCCTTGCCTTCCTGTTTCGTTTTCTCGCGAGCCCGGAAACAGAAAATCAGCGGGCAGTCGGCGATCTGCTGAATCCCCGCCAGGAACTTCCGGCGGCTGGCCTTCGGCCTGCCCCAGGCGGCGTATTCGTTCCCCTTGAACCGGGGCACTTCCTCGTCATGCCAGTCGAGCACGCCGCCCTCGCCCTCGTGTTCGTCGCTCGCGGAGTCGACGATGATGGCGGCCGGGTTCGTCTTGAGCCCCACGCGGATCGCGGCCAGGAAATCCTCCGGCTTGAACGGCGGCGGGAACATAATGGACAGGAACTCGTGGCCGTGCGGGTTCATCGGCCCCTTGGCGTATTTCAGGCTCCGGCCGCCTTCCGTGTCGATCAGCACGGGCGGCCCCCGGCCGTTCGCCTTCCTCATGCCGTCGGCCAGCCGGAGGGCGCTTTTCGTCTTGCCCCCGCCGGGCGGCCCCATAAGGCCGATCAAGAGCGGCGACCGCTCCAGCTTGGCGGGGGCGGCTTGGAAACTGCGATCACTTGCCATCGTCGAGGGTCTTTCTGTAGCGGAGGCCATCGACTGCGAGTTCGATGGCGAGGGGGATTTCGAGGTCGCCCGCAATGTAGCGGCGGAGGGTGCGGGGGTTTATGCCCAGCGCCTCCGCCGCCGGTATGCGGGCAAGGCCCAGGCCGTCGAGGGCCTGGCCGAGCTTTGCTGGGGTCATATGGGCTCCTTCTACCATCCGAATTTACCGGCACACATCTGGCCAGTGCCCAGATCGATCGATTCTTTGTTCGTGAGTTCGCGGCCACAGCACGAGCACGACCCGGTGCGCTGGCCGTAGGCGGTGGCGGCGGCCTTCGGATCGCTCGCCACGGCCAGGACGCGGGCGGAGAGCCTGGAGGCGCGCGCGCGGGCGCTATCGGCTAGGAATTCAGACTCGTCGAGGTCGGCGAAGGGGTTGCTCATTGGCTGGTCCTCCAAGGGCGGGTGGGGCGTGGCCCCGTTCCCGCCTATAAGGGGGCGTCACGCCCGCCCTGTCAAGCCTCCTCGTCGTCGGCGGCGGCGGCCATTTCCATCGCCTCCAGCCGGTTTTTCAACAGCCAGGGTGGCGGGTCCAGAGTTTCGCCGTCGTCGGCGTATCCCGGCCACGAGTTCGTCGCCATGCAGCGAGCGAAAGTGACGAGCGCGCGCTCGATCTCGACTTGCGAGGATGAAACCCACTCCCGGCTTATGTCGACCGTGCGCGAGGTAAATGGGGCCTTTGGCTTGATCATCAGATCCTTGAACCGGATGCGCCCGGCGGCCGACGGCACGAGTTTGGACAGGCCGCGCATATAGAACGCGGCCTGATTATCCCAGCCCATGTTCTGAATATGCGCGCGGACCCGCCGGTTCGTGAGGTAGGCGGTTATTTTCGGGTCCAGGGCGGTGACAATATCGTGCGCCCAAACGTCGAGCATTCCCCGGCACCACACGTGAACGGCGCGGTTGAGGTCGGGAACGTGCACGATTTCAACCCAGGCAAACACAAGCTCGGTGTGAAAGTCCGCGCCCTGGAGCGCCCGGTCGATCCGCTCGCGGACGATTGACGCCATGATCTCCGCCGCGTCGAAATCCTTGGGCTTGACCGGGACGAGGCCGTTTTCCAGGCACGCATCGCGGAACGCCTTGGCGTCATTGCTCCGCCATTCGTCCCACTGGCCGACGCGGTAGCCCTTGCCCTTGCCCAGCGCCAACTGGTGCACGAGGTCGCCCGTTCGCATGGCGACCGACGACTCGCGGATCGCGGGGTCGGGGTTGAGGGCCGCGTGCTGGTAGGCGAAATCGTAGGGCGTCTCCTCGTTTAAGATCGTCACCCCGGAGTTGGAAAGGGCGGCCTCGGGGCACGGCTCCGCGAAGTATTGCGCGGGCGTTATGTCGGGGTAAAAGCCCGGCTCCGTGATCAGTGGCGCGCCACGATCAAAGGCCACGGGCACGAACCGGTCGGACGACTTCGGCGTCTCGATCACGGCGGGAAGGGTGGCGTCGCTCATTCTGGATTCCTTTGCTGGAGGGGGCGAGCCGGGCCGAAGCCCGGCCCTGGATTACAGCCCGCCGATGGCGGACAGATAAAGGTCGACAAGGGCCTCTTCCTCTTGGCGCTTGGCCTTGCCCTGCTTTCGGATGCGGACGATCTTGCGGATAACCTTGACGTCGTAGCCGTTGCCCTTGGCTTCGGCGTAAACCTCTTTTAGGTCCGTGGAGACCGCCGCCTTGTCTTCCTCCAGGCGCTCAATCCGCTCGATCACGGACTTGAGTTGGGCCTGGGCGGTCGCGTTCAAAACGTCTTCGCTTGCGCGATCAGCCATTGGATTCCTCGTGCTATGGCGAACACGGCCACCCATGCGGCCGTGCTTATAAACGCCGCGCCCAGCCGTCGGCGGGGGCGGCAGGCAAGCGACTCGCCAGACTTGACGGGCCGCAAGTGGTCGCGGTTACGCATCCGGCTCGACTACCCGGCCGTCCTCGATCCGCACCGCCGCCGGTCGGCCGCTGGCGACCGTCTCAACCCAGACCTGAAGGTCGCGCTCCTGGGCGATCTCCGCCAGCAAGGCGAAGGACTCCGCGTCGAGCAACGACCCGTCCTTCACGCGCACGACCCGCAGCCGGGGGTTCATAGCGGCTGCGATGGCGACGGAAAGCCGGAGTTGATCGGCAGAACTGGCCTGCTCAAGGGGCAGATCGCCCAGCGTGACTCCGTCTTCATTGAAGCCCAGGCCCTCGACCGGGAGGTCGGCGTCGGCGATGGCCTTGGCCTTCGCGGCGCGCCGGTCGGCGATGGCCTTGTCCAGGCCCTCGACCTCCGCCGCCAGATCGGTCGCCCGCCGGGTTATCTCGAGCATGTCTTTTTTGCGCGAGACCTTGGCATTCGCCAGCCGGGCCGCGTCCGCTTCCTCGCGGAGCGCCGACACGTCGACCGGATCGGGCAGGGGCGGAGCGGCGGTCAGTTGCGCCTTGAGGTTGGCCGCCTCGCTTTCCTTGGCCTCAAGCTGGCCGGTCAAGAGGGCGATCTGATCGCGGAGCCCCTGGGCGTCCGCTTCCATGCGCTCGATATCGAAACCGCCCTGGGCGCGGGCCGTCTTGCGCGCCTCGATGCGGCCGTTTTCCTCGCCCGCCTTGCCCAGGGCGTCGAGGATGGCGTCGAGGTCGACCGGCTCGTCTGGAATGTCTGACATATCGCCGAACGCCGCCGCCTGGGCCTGGAGGCTGGCGAGGTCGCGCTTCTTATCGCGGCGGGCGTCAAAGTCCGTTTTATGATCGGCCGCCATCTGGGCGAAGTCGACCCCGGTGACGAGCCCCTGGATCACGCCGACTTGGGCCTTCGCATCCATGCGGAGGAAGGCGACCGGATCGACGCCCACGACCGACATGAGTTCATTGAGGATGCGCTGGGGGTCCGTGGCCTTGAGCCCTTCGGAGTTCGTTACCGCCAGCGTCGAGGCGGTCGAGCCGTCCTCTCGCGTCTTGAAGGTGCGCGTCACCATCAGCGTTCCAAGGTCGCACCGGATGACCGCCTGCTCCGCGCCCTTGCGGATGGGCTTGGGCGGGGCGGCGGCAAGCCCACCGATTGCTGCCCAGATGGCGTCCATGATCGAGGACTTGCCCTGGCCGTTGCGGCCCGTGATCTCGACGACCGAACCGTCGGGCTTGATCTCGACGGCCTGGACTCGTTTGAAGTTTTCGACCTCCAGCGAAACGATGCGGAGGGGCGGTTTCTTGTCGCTCATGGGGGCTCCTTTAAGCCGGTGTGACGATGCAGGCGTAGGCGGCAAGGCCCATGCCGAAGAATGCGATCAGGACGATCAGGGCGAGGGCGTCACGCATCGGGCATCCCCACCGCGAAGCCCTGAGCCGCCAGATCGGCGTCGAGGTCGTCGATCATCTGGCGGAGGCGGGCCAGGGTGGCGCGGGCCAAGTGCGGCTCCATCGCCCCGACGGCGGGGTTGGACAGGCGGCGGATGCGCGCGGCGTCCGCACAGATCGCCGAGACGTTCATGCGAGTCGAAGTCGGGAGGCTGGCATAGCGGTCAGCATGTCTCGCGCCCAGGGCGGGCGCGGTCGGGGGTTTGGGTTCGGCGGCGCTCATTAGATCGCCTCGATGGCGTAAACGGAGCCCATTGCGCCGACCGCGACGAACAAGTCGCAGGCGCGGCCGTCGGCGCTGATCTCGTGGTCGACGAACTTGCCGCCGAAGTGCGCGAGGCCCGCGTCGATGGAGCCGAACTCGACGCCGTTGCCGGTGCGAACTTTGGAGCCGTTGCCGAGGATTTCAAAGAGGCCGAAGGTCATGGTCTGTGTTCCTGTTGCTGGGGCGCGGCCCCGTTTCGCTGCCCCATAAGCGGGCATCGCGCCCGCTAGGTCAATCGTTATTTTCCGGCTTGACCGGACTTTTTACGGCGCGCATGTTGAGGCCATGATCGACGAACGCCTCATCCGCTCCGCCCTGACTCGCGCCCTTTTGGGGATGGGCTACCCATCTTCCAGCGTCTCGGATTATGTGCGGGGGGCGGCCAAGCCATCCCTGGATAGGGCGGCGGAAATCGAGCGACAAATCGGCATCCCCGCCGCCGCATGGGCCAAGGGCGTCCCGCTCTTGGAAATGTGGAATCATCTGAAAATCAGGAGCGAATAGAATGGACTCCGCATTGCGCGGCGACCGCGATATGGCGGTTGAGGACAACCTCACGCAGGCCCGGTTTGAACTTCAGCGGTGCGCGGGGGATTCGGACCTCGCCGCCTGGGCGCGCCGTTGGGGCGAGGGCTTTTGCGCCGCGTTCGCCGCACAGGACGTTGAGGCGGAGCGCGACGCCGCGTTCGATGAGTCCACAAAGTTCGAGGAACAAGTCGAGACGCTGGAGGCGGCCATACGCAAGGCCGTCGATGCTGGGCAAAGACTTGTCGACGAACTCGCTCCGGCGCACGGCGACCGCCTCGCCGCTATAATCGACGCCCTGGACGAGGAGGTTTAATGAAGTTCGCGATTGAAAAAGCGGCCGGTCTGGCGGCCCTGCAAAGGGTCGCCGCCATCGTCAACCGCAAGCACACGATTCCCATAATGGCGAACGTGCTGATCGTCGCCGATAGCCTGGGCGTTCGCTTCCGGGCGTCGGACCTCGACATAGAGTCCACCGCGTTCGCGGAGGCTTCGGTCGCGGAGCCCGGCACGATCACGGCCAAGACGGACGTGCTGCAGGAAATCTTCCGCAACGCCGCCGACGGCTCCGAACTCGTGCTCTCGATGGCCGACGGTGACGCGCGCATGGCCGTAAAGTCTGGGCGCTCGCGGTTCCAAGTCGCGACTCTTCCGGCGGCAGACTTCCCCACCTTCAGCGATGACCAATGGGACGCCTCGCTTACCTTCCAAGCGGAGGCCCTGGCGGCGCTCCTGGGCCGGGTCGCCTACGCCATGAGCGCCGATGGCCTGCGCTACATTCTCAATTCGACGCATGTGCACGCGGTCGAGGATGGTCTCCGGGTCGTGGCGACCGACGGGCACGTGCTGGCCTATCGCGACCTCCGGGGCCTGGGCGACGCGGCCGGAATGCTCCAGCCCATCTGCCTCCCCGCCTCGACCGCGGTGCAGTTCCAGCGCGCCCTGGCGGAGGTCAAGGGCGAGGTTACCCTGTCGATATCCGCACGAAAAATCCGGCTCGACTATGGCGAGGACTCGATCCTGTCGAAACTGCTGGACGGCGGCTACCCCGACTATGCGCGGGCCGTGCCCAAGGACTTCGCGGGCTCGTTTGTCGTGCACCGCGAGGCCCTGGCCTCCGCCGTGCGGCGCGTGCTCGTTATGGGCGCGGACAAGAGCCGGAGCGTCAAGCTAGAGGTCGACGGCCAGGGCATCCTCACCCTCTCGGCTCAATCAATCGAGGGCGAGGCGGCCGACGAAGTGCCCACCGAAGCTGGGGCTGCGCCGTTCGTGGTCGGGTTTAACGGTTCGTTATTGCTGGAGACGCTGGCCTCGATCACGTCGCCCACGGTCGAGTGCCGCTGGAGCGATTCCACTTCCCCGACCGTCTGGGCGGAGCCCGGCGACCTCGACGGCCTGTCCGTCATCATGCCGCTTCAGATATAACAGATGCCCAGCAAAACGACCGTCCACGTCGGCGACTCCCGCGACGTGCTCAAGGGGCTCGCGGACAATTCGGTCCACTCGATTGTGACCGATCCGCCCTACGCGCTCGTCTCTATCGGAAAGCGGTTTGGGTCGCCCAGGGCCAAGCGCGCGAAGGCTGGAAAAACGGGCGCCTACGCCCGCGCGTCCAAGCGCTTCATGGGGCAGCAATGGGACGTCGGCGACGTTGTGCACGACCCCGCGTTCTGGGCCGAATGCTACCGCGTGCTCGTCCCAGGCGGGCATATCGTGGCCTTCTCCGGCACGCGGACGCAGCACCGCCAGACATGCGCCATAGAGGACGCAGGGTTTGAGATTCGCGACATGCTGGCGTGGCTCTACGGGACCGGCTTTCCCAAGTCGCACGA
>Ga0105050_10002034_pt1 | contig 29481 bp, 32 predicted proteins | sample FRY01_FD_78088 | JGI IMG/M metagenome (GOLD analysis project Ga0105050, IMG submission 78088) | Freshwater microbial communities from Lake Fryxell liftoff mats and glacier meltwater in Antarctica - FRY-01 | ecosystem: Environmental > Aquatic > Freshwater > Ice > Glacier meltwater ...
CGCGCCCACAGCACCTTGCCACGCCTTGCCAGCAAACGCAGTGCCGATCACGTCTAAAGTCAAGGCAGTTTGCCCCAGCTGCTGGCCATCAAACGCGTAACCATCCATGGCGGAGTTGTCATGTGGCGGGACGTCGAACGGGCTGATCACATCCGCAGCCAGCACCCGCCCCAGCGCTTCAAACAAGGGCACTTCGCTGGTCGCTTGGACCGGTATGACCAGCTTTTCCAGGAAGCGCAGCACGCCATCAGCGGACAGCGCCTGCGGGTCGTAGCCTTGCAGCTCAGCCGCGATCTGAGCCAGTGTCTTCACGACTGACGCGATTCGAGTTGATGCAACTCAGCCAGAGTGTTGGCATTGAAAAACGCCTTCGCGTCGTCGCTCGGCAAGTTGAACGATACATGTGCGACTTTGTGCTGTGCCGTCCACGCATCAATTTTTCGGCCACCGCTTTGGGTAAAACTGTGCAGGCTTTCCAGCATGCGCGTACCCATCAGACAAAACACAGGTTGCGGGCGCGATTGGCCATCTTCTTCAGGCGCGCTGGCCACAGCGAAGTCAGCTGATTGCTCTTCTAGCGCATCGGCCAGGCGCGCCACCAAATCATGCGGAAACAGCGGCGTGTCGCAAGGCACGGTCAACAAATACGGCGTTTCGCAGCGTTCAAGCCCGGTCATAAAACCTGCCAGCGGCCCGGCAAACTCGCCCATGCTGGTGCTGTCTGGCCACACTGGTACGCCAAACGATTCATATGCCGCCAGATTGCGATTCGCGTTGATCATCACATCGCCCACCTGCGGACTCAGGCGCAGCAGTGTGTGTAGCGCCAATGGCACACCGTTGAAGTTTTGCAAGCCCTTGTCAACCCCGCCCATGCGGGAGCCCCGGCCACCGGCCAGAATGACGGCGGTGATGGCTTCAATGTGCATTGGGGGTGTGATGTCTTCGTTCTGCAAATCTAGCCTCCGATATAGCTCATTTCGACGCGTTTTTTCCCGTCGCCTATCTGCGTGTCAGCAGGCATTGCAGCCCGCAGTTCAGAATAGCGGTCATCACGCTTGTGCCAGATGTTTGCCACTGCGCTTGAGATTTGGTCGTCGCTGATGGGCTTGTCGTCATATTGGCCGCGCAGCAAGGCGCGCAAGTCATGGCCTTCTCTGGCAAACAGGCATAAAAACAGCTTGCCTTCGGTTGACAAGCGGGCCCGGTTGCAGTCGCTGCAAAACGCTTGCGTGACGCTGCTGATGACGCCAATCTCACCAGCACCATCTGCATAGCGCCAGCGCTCGGCCGTCTCACCCAAGTAGTTCGCGTCTATCGCTGCTACGGGAAAGTGAGCGTTTATGCGTTCAATGACCTGGCTCGATGCCAGTACCTCGTCCATCCGCCAGCCGTTGGTCGCACCCACGTCCATGTATTCAATAAACCGAAGCACATTGCCTGAATGTCGAAAGTGCCTGGCCATCGGCAAAATTTCCTGGTCGTTGGTGCCGCGCTTCACCACCATGTTGATCTTGAGCGGCAGCAAACCGACCTGGTTCGCCACCTCAATCCCGCGCAGCACGTCAGCCACCGGAAAATCCACATCGTTCATGCGCCGAAATATCGTGTCGTCCATCGCGTCGAGACTGACGGTGACGCGCTGCAAACCCGCGTCTTTCAAGGACTGGGCTTTTTTGGCCAGCAGTGATGCATTGGTGGTAAGCGTGATGTCCAGCGGCTTGCCACCAACTGTTGTCATCCTGGCCAGCATCTCAATCAGCACTTCAAGATTTTTGCGCAGCAGCGGCTCACCGCCTGTCAGCCGTATTTTCTCAACCCCATGGCCTATAAAAATGCGGGCTAACCGCGCAATTTCTTCAAAGCTCAGCAGCGCAGTCTGCGGTAAAAACGCATAGTCTTTGTTGAACACCTCACTCGGCATGCAGTAGCTGCACCGGAAGTTACAACGGTCTGTGACACTGATCCGCAGGTCGCGCAGGGGGCGGGCGAGGGTGTCAGTGAGCAAACCAGTGGCGGCAATGGGTTGCCCACTCAAATCAGCAGCCAGTTTGCCAGCCAGCTGATTGACGATAGGAATGATGCGCGCAGTCATGGAGTGAGAGCTTACGCCAAAGCCGAAGCAATATCGGTTTGCGCAAAATCATTGCCCTTGTACAAAAGCGGTAAGTTCAGCGACTTTGCCAGCGCGTAGGCGCAGCAGTCGCCAAAGTTCAGCGCTGCAGGGTGGCGGCCTTTGCCGTATTTTGAGAATGCGGCAATGGCCAAAGTAGCTTGCTCATCGTCAAAAGCCACAATTTTTACCTTTAATGCGTCTAGCAAAGCGTCTACTTCATCAGCTATCTCTTTGTTTTTTGCCACGATACCTAGCTCAAACCGGCTCACCGCACTCAGGTGCAGGGTCACGGCTTGGGACAGCAGCGTTTCATAGATTTCATGGCCACTCTCCCGCAGTGCAACCGCCAGTATGCAAGAGGTGTCTAGTGATACTGTTGTGGCACGCTGGAGCAGTTGACGATTAGTCAAAACAACCGCGCTCGTTGTAACCGATGATCTCATCGTCTGTTCGAGGGTCGTGTTTGATGACACGCGCAATCTCGTTTTGTATCTTTCGCATCGCTGCCATTTTTTCTTCGGGCGTGGTGACGGTTGGCGCCTGCGCAAGCTTTGCATCACGATAAGACTGCAAGGCAACAATGACTTGCTTGTTAACCGAACGCTGGTTGGCCGCTGCGTCGGCTTTCAAAAAAGCCTGAAGATTGTCTGGTAGCTCTCTGACGGTCATGGTGCTCATAATGAAGTTCTTTGCTTGCAAAAAGATATCATTATGCATTCATTTTGAGTTTAATCAAACGCACCGGGCCCCATCCACCTCGATACACACCCCACTGATGAAGTCCGCCTCGTCGCTGGCCAGGTACAGCGCCGCGTTGGCCACGTCAAGTGCCGTTGAAAATCGGCCCAGCGGGATGCCGGCCCTGAATTTCGCTTTGCGCGCTTCGTCAATCGGCCCACCTGCAAACTCGGCTGACAGGCCGGTGTCAGGGTTGAACACCGGGTTGATGCAGTTCACACGAATGTTGTCTGGCCCCAACTCGGCGGCCAATGACTTCGACGTGGTGATGACCGCGCCTTTGCTGCCGTTGTACCAGGTCAGGCCGGGGCGCGGGCGCACGCCTGCGGTCGATGCAATGTTGATAAAACTGCCACCGCCTTGAGCCCTGAAAACCGGCGTGGCGTGGATCGTCGAGAGATAAATACTTTTCACGTTGATGGCGTAGCACTTGTCAAAGTCGTCTTCACTGACATCAAGGGCAGGCTGGTTGCGGTGCGTCCATCCCGCGTTATTGACCATCACGTCGAGCCTGCCATAGCGCTCTGGCGCTGACGCAACAAGCGCTTTGACCTCGGCTGATTTGGTGACATCCGCCTTGAAAAACGAAGCTGTGCCGCCTGCCTTGACGATGGCGGCGACAACGGCCTCGCCCATGGCGACATTGATGTCATTCACGATGACCCGAGCACCTTCAGCCGCCAGCCGCTTGGCAATGCCTTCACCAATGCCGCTGCCTGCGCCTGTGACGATGATGGATTTGTTTTTTACCCGCATGGGTTTTTCTCCAGATTTTTAGCAATGATCGACCTTCGTGCATCTTAAGTCAGCACCCTCTCAGCCGTGCTTGATCGCCACCGTCTTCAAAGTCGTGAACCCATACAGCGCCTCAAACCCCTTCTCGCGGCCGTAGCCTGAAGACTTCACGCCGCCAAACGGTAGCTCAACGCCGCCGCCTGCGCCGTAGTTGTTGATGAAGACCTGGCCGCATTTGACGCGTTTAGCCATGCGAAACTGGCGCGCGCCGTCCGCTGTCCAGATGCCTGTCACCAGGCCGAATTGGGTGGCGTTGGCCAGCTCGATCGCGTGGACTTCGTCTTTGAAGGGCATGGCACACAGTACCGGGCCAAACACTTCTTCTTGCGCCAGGCGGTGCATCACGGGCACATCGCGTAGCAGAGTGGGGGCCTGGTAAAAGCCAGTGTCGGGGGCAACATCCACAATCTGGCCTTGGGCCACCATCGGTATGCCCGCAACCTGCGCGTCGCTTAAAAAGTCCCACACGCGCTGCTGCTGGCTTTGGCGGATGAGGGGGCCGACGTCCAGGTCCATCGCGGCGGGGCCGACGCGCAGGTTTTCAAAGGCTTTGCCCAGGCGCTCCAGCAGCGGCTCGTAAATGCTTTGCTCCACCAACAGCCGCGAGCCTGCCGAGCAGGTTTGCCCGGCGTTTTGCACGATGGCGTTGATGATGGTTGGGATGGCCTCGTCAAGGTTGGCATCGGCAAAAACGATCTGCGGGCTTTTGCCGCCCAGTTCCAGCGTCACCGGGCAGTGGCGTACGGCCGCGACTTGCTGAATCAGTGTGCCCACGCTCGGGCTGCCAGTAAAGCTGATGTGGTCGATACCCGTGTGCCGCGCCAACGCATCCCCCACCTCGTGGCCGTAGCCGGTGACGATGTTGATGGCCCCCGCCGGAAAGCCCACGCTAGCAGCCAATTGCGCGACCCGGATCAATGACAAACAGGCGTCTTCGCTCGGCTTGACGACGCACACATTGCCCGCCGCCAGAGCCCCGCCGACGCTGCGGCCAAAAATCTGCATCGGGTAGTTCCACGGAATGATGTGGCCTGTCACGCCATGCGGCTCGCGCCAGGTCATCACGCTGTAGCCGTTTTGATACGGGATGGTGTCACCATGAAGCTTGTCGCACGCACCCGCATAAAACTCAAAGTAACGCGCAAGTGCTGCGGCATCGGCCCTGGCTTGCTTCACAGGCTTGCCGCAATCGCGCTGCTCCAGCAGGGCCAGCTCGCCTGCGTGCTCGGCAATTTTGTTCGACAGCCGCATCAACAACCGCCCGCGCTCGGCGGCGCTGACGTGCTGCCAGACCAAGTCAAAGCAGTCGCGCGCGGCGCTGACAGCGTTGTGAATGTCTGCTGCATTGCTGCGCTGAATCTCGTCAAACACTTGCCCGTCAGACGGGTCAATGACAGCGATGGTTTTGCCTGAAGAGGAGGGGACAGAGGTGTTGGCGATGTAATTGAGTTGCATGAGCCTGATTTTGCTTGAAAGCGCAACACGCGCTTGAAGTGCTCCTGATTTTTGCCGAAGCGACTAAAAGTACTTGAATCCACCTGCTACAAATGGCTGTGATTTAATAAAAACAAGCCTAACCAGCTATTAATTAAATAGCAATCTATGCTTATCCGGAAAAAGAAAAACCCGCCATGGCGGGTTTTTCAGGCAAGGGCCGTAGCCTTTTTTGTTGGTTTACCTGGGCGCTGACACAGCCGGAGCAGGTGTTGGCGTTGCTGCCGCATCGGCTGCCTGGTTGGGTGCTGGTACAGGCATGGCGGGTGCCATCACGGTTGTAGCAGGGGCGCTGATGACTGCCGGTGCTGCCACGGGCGTGCTGGGCGCAGCGACAGCCCCGACGCCATGAACGTCAACCACCAGCGGGACAATCAGCAACGCCACGATGTTGATGATTTTGATCAGTGGGTTGATGGCCGGGCCTGCGGTGTCTTTGTAGGGGTCGCCCACGGTGTCGCCAGTGACGGCGGCTTTGTGCGCGTCAGAGCCTTTGCCGCCGTGGTTGCCGTCTTCAATATACTTTTTGGCGTTGTCCCAGGCGCCGCCGCCGGTACACATGGAGATCGCTACGAACAAGCCGGTCACGATGGTGCCCATCAGCATACCGCCCAAGGCTTCAGGGCCCAACAGCAAGCCGACCAGAATTGGTGCGACAACCGGCAGCAACGACGGGATGATCATTTCCCTGATCGCTGAGGTGGTCAGCATGTCCACCGCTGCGCTGTAGTCAGGCTTGCGTTTGCCAGCCATGATCTGGCCATCAGCGAACTGGCGGCGCACTTCAACCACCACCGAGCCTGCGGCGCGGCCAACGGCTTCCATCGCCATCGCGCCAAACAAATACGGAATCAAGCCGCCGATAAACAAACCGACGATGACCATCGGGTTGCTCAGGTCAAAGCTGATGGCTTTGCCGAAGCTTTCCAGCTTGTGGGTGTAGTCTGCAAACAGCACCAGCGCGGCCAGGCCGGCAGAGCCAATCGCGTAGCCTTTGGTCACCGCTTTGGTGGTGTTGCCCACGGCATCGAGCGGGTCGGTCACGGCGCGCACTTCAGGCGGCATGTCGGCCATCTCGGCGATGCCGCCAGCGTTGTCGGTGATGGGGCCATACGCATCAAGCGCCACCACAATACCCGCCATGCTCAGCATCGACGTGGCAGCAATCGCAATGCCGTACAGGCCTGCCAGTTTGAACGACACCAAAATGGCGACGCACACAAACACCACGGGCCAGGCTGTTGAACGCATCGACACGCCCAGTCCGGCAATGATGTTGGTGCCGTGGCCGGTGGTGGAGGCTTGCGCAATGTGCTTGACCGGCGCGTATTGCGTGCCGGTGTAGTACTCGGTCACCCACACCAATGCAGCCGTTAAAACCAGGCCTACAGCGCAAGCGCCAAACAGCCTCATCTGGCTGCCTGTGGCGGTAATGGCGTTGTCAGGGATCAGCCACATCGTCACAAAGTAAAACGCTACCAGCGACAAAATGCCTGCAATCGCCAACCCTTTGTACAGCGCTGGCATGACGTTCTTCATGCCCGGCGTGGCCTTGACAAAAAAGCAGCCAATGATGGACGCAACAATCGATACCGCGCCCAAAGCCAGCGGGTACAGCACCGCATTTACAGGGCTGGCCGCTACCAGCAGCGCGCCCAGCACCATGGTGGCAATCAGTGTCACGGCATAGGTTTCAAACAAATCGGCCGCCATACCGGCGCAGTCACCGACGTTGTCGCCTACGTTGTCGGCAATCACTGCCGGGTTGCGCGGGTCGTCTTCAGGAATGCCTGCCTCGACCTTGCCTACCAGGTCGGCACCGACATCAGCGCCTTTGGTAAAAATACCGCCACCCAGGCGCGCAAAGATGGAAATCAGCGAGGCGCCAAAGGCAAAGCCAATCAGTGGGTTGAGCAAATCAGCCAGCTTTTTGTCAGGTGTGTAGTTACCGTTGCCCACCAGAAACCAGTAAAACACCGTCACGCCCAGCAGGCCCAGGCCCACCACCAGCATGCCGGTAATTGCACCGCCCCTGAAGGCCACGTCAAGCGCGGGGCCAATGCCCCTGGTGGCGGCCTGCGCGGTACGCACGTTGGCGCGAACCGAGACATTCATGCCAATAAACCCGCAAGCGCCTGACAGGACCGCGCCGACCACAAAGCCGATGGCCGTTTTGGCGTCCAGAAAAACCCCAATCAGCACGGCCAGCACCACGCCAACGATGGCGATGGTTTTGTATTGCCGCGCCAGGTAGGCGGCGGCACCGGTTTGAATCGCGGCTGCAATTTCTTGCATGCGGGCATTGCCTGCGTCCTGGGACAAAATCCAGCTGCGTGCCCATATGCCGTAGCCTACGGCGATCAGCCCGCACACGAGCGCCAAAATGAGCGCTGAGTTACCTGTCATATTGAAATCTCCTACGTTTTTTGCTTGGAGAGTTGAAACGCATGCGTTCCAACCCGCTGCGCTGCTTCCTCGTAATTCGTGCGCGATACGATTGGCCAACCCTCGAAATTTAACGCGAAAATCTGACCACTTCACGTTTCGTCAGGCCTGAATCAGTAAAATAAGGGTAAATCCTTAGCTTCAGTCAGCTTAAGTTTTGCTGTTCCATTCATCTACCCACAAGAAACCTCCATGTCATTAGATAAAGTCACCCCAGGCAAAAACGCACCAGAGGCGTTCAACGTCATCATTGAAATCCCGATGAATGCTGATCCGGTGAAATACGAGGTGGACAAAGAGTCAGGTGCTATTTTTGTTGACCGCTTCATGAGCACCTCGATGCACTACCCCACCAACTACGGCTATGTGCCCAAAACCTTGAGCGGTGACGGTGACCCGGTGGATGTGCTGGTCATCACGCCTGTGCCGCTGATTCCCGGTGTTGTCGTGACCTGCCGCGCGATTGGCATTTTAAAAATGACTGACGAAGCGGGTGATGACGGCAAGGTGCTGGCCGTGCCAGTTGACAAAAAATGCTCGCTCTACAGCCACTGGAAAAAGCCTGAAGACATGAACCCGCTGCGGCTTAAAACCATTGCCCATTTTTTTGAACACTACAAAGACCTGGAAGAAGGCAAGTGGGTCAAAATTGGCGGCTGGGAAGGCCCCGATGCCGCTCACAAGGAAATAGCGGATGGCATCACCAACTACGCCAAAGCACAATCGGCCTGAGCGGCTCATCGTCAAACAGCTCAAGCACCAGCCATTAATGGTTAGTGCCGAGTCAGGTTTTTACCGGATAAAGCATACCGTGCAAGCGGCCTTTTTCACCCTCAGCGAAAGGCTTCCAGTCGCCCTCAGCCTGCGCCAGCCGGTCAGCCACCGCCCACCAGGCGCTGGGGTTCAGGCCCAAGCCAATATGACTGGCGATGACCTCAATGTTTTCAGTCTGTGGGTTGGCTTGGCTTGTCGCTTGAACGCTTGCCTGCCAGGCCACGACCCCGTCGGTGCGCGAGTAAATGCTGCAGGTTGGCACGGGAGGCGCGGCAGGCAGGTCATAGTTCTCGGATTCCCGCTCGAGTTTTCGGCCACTGGCCAGCTCGTACACGCGCCAGGCGTTGGTTGATTTGTGCGAGCCCGCAAACGGTGTGCCGAGTGTGATGACGCTACGCACCATGTGCGGCATTTCTTTGGCCAGCTCACGTGCGTACACACCACCCAGGCTCCAGCCAATCAGGCTGACTTTGCCGTCTGTGCTTTCAAACGTACGCTGAAGGCTGGCTTTTGCCTCGTCAAGTACCCCTGCGCGCGGGCCAAAGTTAAAGCCCTGGCTCCACCCACACGGCTTGTAGCCAAGCGATTGCAGATAGTGGCGCAGCGGCACGGTTGATACGTCGTTGGCAGACAAGCCAGGGAACACCATCACCGCGTGGCCATCGCCCTTGGGCGCGCGTGCCAGAAAAGGCCAGGCGGGTAGCAGGGCGCCAAACTCCCAAAATGCGCGCAGCTCAAGCGCCATCAGCCAGGCGCTGGGTGGCTGGTTGTGCGGGGTCATGGGTTCAGGGCTTGATGATGGGGCGCTTGGCTGTTGTGCTACGGGCAGTTTTTCTAACGGCGGTCTTGCCTTGTTTTGGAGCATTGGATTTCGGGGCAGTGTTGGACTTCAAAACAGTGTCGCGGCGCGGCCGTGTTTTTACCGAGGGAGACAACTCTAACTTTGTCCCCCGCGTCACCTTCGCGACTATTGTTATGCTGCTGATTTAAAAGGGCTTCGCTGTCCCAGCTCACCCATGTAATTCGCTATCCCTTCTCCCTCGCGCTCCAAAAACCGCTCAATCGCATCGGCAAACGATGGGTGCGCCAGCCAGTGGGCGCTGGTGGTTTTGACGGGTAGCAGGGCGCGTGCCATTTTGTGCTCGCCCTGCGCTCCGCCCTCAAAGCTTTTATAGCCGTGCTCTATGCACCACTGCAACGGCTGGTAGTAGCAGGCTTCAAAATGCAGGCAGTCAACCCGGGCCAGCGCGCCCCAGTAACGACCGTAAGCCGTCAAAACCTGACCATCAAGTTTTTTTAAGGAGTCAAATTGGCCTTCAGCCTGATGAGTGTTGGCGCTAACAGCTATTAAACTCATAGCAATTTTTTGTTTACTCTCACCTTCGCCATGCTCTGCAATAAACATCAACCAGTTCTCTGGCATGGTGTCCTGCATGCGTTGAAAGAAATCCCGGCTCAGGTACGGCGCATTGCCGTGTTCGTAGTAGGTTCGTTCGTAACACTGGTAGAAAAAATCCCAATCCTCATCGGTGATGTTTTGACCCAGCGCCCAACGGAAGGTGATACCTGCATCCAGAACTTTTTTACGTTCCTGCCTGATTTTTTTGCGCTTTTCCTGCGCTAAAGACTTCAGAAAGTCGTCGAAGCTGTTGTATGCCGGTTCAGTATTTGTCCAATGAAACTGTACCGTATGTCTGAGCATCAAGCCAGCTTCTTCACAGGCCGTCACGTCCTCATCATTGGTAAACAGCAAATGCAGCGACGACAGTTTTTCGTCTTTACACCAGGCGATCACGGCTTGGACCAGCAGCAGTCGCTCGGCAGCGTTGCGTGCCAAAAGGCGCGGGCCGGGTACAGGCGTGAAGGGCGGCGCAACCAGCGCCTTGGGGTAATAAGGCAGGCCGTGCTGGTGGTAGGCGTTGGCCCAGGCGTGGTCAAACACGTATTCGCCGTAGGAATGATCTTTCAGGTACAGGGCGCAACCAGCGGCCAGTGTGCCTGCCTGCCAGAGTGTGATGAAGCGCGGCGTCCAGCCGGTCTTGGGGCTGGCACTGCCGCTTTCATGCATGGCGGCCAGGTATTCATGGCGCATGAAGGGGTTGAGGCTGCCATCGGGTGACTGCATGGCAAGTAGCGCGTTCCAGTCCGCGTTATTGACCTCTAGCGGCGAATCCAGCACGCGAATGACATAATCAATTTTCTTACTCATCAGACTCGTTTTAGTTTTAAAAATGCTACTCAAAATCTGCGTTTTACAGCTCAATTATTGTGTTGGCGACATGCCTGGCAACGCACAAAAAATCATTGATGCTGCGACCACCGCCTATGCAGCTGGATCTCGGCTGGTCGTCACGCCTGAACTGGCCATTTGCGGCTATGCGGCGGAAGACCTGTTTTTGCGTGCCTCGTTTATACAGGCCTGTGACGATGCCGTGAAACAGGTGGCCCATGCACTGGCTGGGTTAAAGGGTTTGACGGTTGTCGTCGGCACCCCTGTCCTGGTGGGCGATGGCCTGCGCACCAAAAGCGTGGCCGTGCAGCAGCGCTACAACGCGGCGCAGGTGCTGCGTGACGGGCAAGTATTGGCAACCTATGCCAAGCGAGAACTGCCCAACTATCAGGTGTTTGACGAGCGGCGTTACTTCACGCCAGGTCACACTGCTTGCGTGTTTGACGCTGAAGGCGTGAAAGTAGGCTTGTTGATTTGTGAAGATGCGTGGTTTGACCCCCCCGCTAAAGACGCCAAAGACGCTGGCGCAGAGCTGCTCGTGGTCATCAACGCGTCGCCATTTCACATTGGCAAAGGCGGTGAGCGGGAGCAGATGATGCGGCAGCGCGCCCAGGCCGTGGGCTTGCCGCTGGTGTATGCGCATTTGGTGGGCGGGCAAGACGAGATTGTTTTTGAAGGCCGCTCGTTTGCCTTGCAGGCCGATGGCGCGCTGGCGGGCCGTGCGCCCAGTTTTAAAGAAGATTTGTTTGAAATAACGGCTCAAGTGACTGAAAATGCCTTAAATAAGGCATCAAATAAGCCCATAGCCCAAATAATAAGGGAGCAGGCAGCTATTGAATTAATAGCAACTATTCGCCCCGAACAAACTGACGATGCTGATCTGTGGGACGCGCTGGTGCTGGGCGTACGGGATTATTTGGGTAAAAACGGTTTTCCAGGTGCGTTGCTGGGCTTGTCGGGTGGTATTGATTCGGCTCTGGTGCTGGCGATTGCGGTGGATGCCATAGGCGCTGACAAGGTACGCACGGTGATGATGCCGTCGCCCTACACGGCTGACATCTCGTGGATTGACGCACGTGAAATGGCCGATCGCATGAAGGTGCGGTATGACGAGATTTCGATCATCCCCGAGTTTGAGGCGTTCAAAGCTTCGCTGGCCGATGACTTCAAAGGCCGGGCCGAGGATACGACGGAAGAAAACATTCAGGCGCGGGTTCGTGGCACGCTGCTGATGGCGCTGTCGAACAAGTTTGGCTCCATTGTGTTGACCACGGGCAACAAGAGTGAGATGGCCACCGGCTACTGCACGCTGTATGGCGACATGGCGGGTGGCTTTGCAGTCATCAAGGATCTGGCTAAAACCACGGTCTTCAGGCTGGCGCACTGGCGCAATGCCAACGACCCGTATGGCACGGGTCAAAGCCCAATACCCGAGCGCATCATCACCCGCCCGCCCAGCGCCGAGCTGAAAGCTGACCAAATCGACCAGGACAGCCTGCCGCCCTACGAGGTGCTGGACGCGATCCTGGAGCGGTACATGGAAAACGATGAAAGCATCGAAAGCATCATTGCCGCAGGGTTTGACCGCGCGGTGGTCGAGCGCGTGACGCGGCTGATCAAAATCAACGAGTACAAGCGGCGGCAAGCGCCGGTTGGCATCCGGGTAACTCACAGGAGCTTTGGCAAAGATTGGCGCTACCCTATCACCAGTAAATTTCGCGCGTAAACCGAAAGACATGTCAATGAAACAAATAACTGCTGTTCTCAAACCTTTCAAACTCGAAGAAGTCCGTGAAGCCCTGGCCGAATGCGGCGTGACCGGTTTGACAGTGACTGAAGTCAAAGGTTTTGGCCGTCAAAAAGGCCACACCGAGCTCTACCGTGGCGCGGAATATGTGGTCGACTTTTTGCCAAAAGTCAAAGTTGAGGTGGTTGTGAAAACCGAAGACGTTGATCGCTGTATTGATGCCATCATTCGCGCTGCACGCACCGGCAAAATTGGCGATGGCAAGATTTTTGTCACCAGCGTGGAGCGTACTGTGCGAATCCGTACCGGCGAGCAGGATGAGGCGGCGGTCTAGGGCTGAGGTTTAAATCTGATCGAGCGGCTGGTTACTTCGCGTCAGACCCGCAGCCTGCACCAAGCTTTCAAGCAACGGGTCTGCCCGCGTCTCTACGCTGATCAGCGGCATCAACGAGCCGGGCATAAACCCGGCGGCAGTTGATGACTGCAAAAACGCCAGCAGACTGTCGTAATAGCCATTCATATTCAGCAGGCCGATGGGTTTGTCGTGGTAGCCGAGCTGGCGCCAGGTCCAGACTTCAAAAAACTCTTCAAAAGTGCCGATGCCGCCCGGTAGTGCCATGAAAGCGTCGGCACGTTCGGCCATGATGCGTTTGCGCTCGTGCATCGTCTCCACAATATGCAGTTCTGTACAGCCGCGATGCGCTTGCTCTTTGTCAACAAGTGCTTTGGGAATCACGCCAATCACCCGGCCACCAGCGGCCAGTGTGGCATCGGCCACACTGCCCATCAGCCCATTGCGGCCACCGCCGTAAACCAGTTGGCCGCCACGCGCGCCAATCCAGCTACCCACTTGTTTGGCCACAGTCGTGAATTCAGGATCATTGCCGGGGCGCGAGCCACAATAAACGCAGATTGAAAAAGCAGGTTTGTTCAAGTTATCAGTCTTTGAAAAATAGCCAGCGACCAAGTACCTGCGCAGAGCAGCAGGCTGAGCAGCACAGCAGCGCTGCCCATGTCTTTGGCGCGTTTGGACAGGTCATGCCATTCTGGCCCAATCCGGTCAATCGCGGTTTCGATGCCTGTGTTGAGCAACTCGACAATCATGATCAAAATTACCGTACCAGCCAGTAAAACAGTTTCTACCCAGGTCCCGCCGAGCCAGAACGCCGCCGGCAGAAGCACGAGAGAGGCGATGGCCTCTTGTCGAAACGCCGTCTCGTACCAGCCGGCTCTCAGCCCCGCCAGCGAATACCCAAAAGCGTGCCAGACACGGCTTAAGCCTCTGCGCGCCTTTTGCGGGTTGACCTGCTCGTTTTCGGTCGTTGGACTACCGCTTTTGTTCTGAATGAGCACGGAGGCCTACGAAGGAATTAATGCCTGTTTTGACATGTGTCGCCTGGTCATGGTGCATTGTTACAGTTCAATGTTACGACTAGGTGTCAGCTTTTCGGCTTGGCTGCCATCCGCGCCAGGCGTTTGGGACTTTCCGGGGCTTTCCAGCTGATCAGGCGCGTGCCTGCGATGGCATCGTGCCAAAACTGTTTGTCTGGATGAAAGCGCGCCAATAAAGCCCAAACGGCAACCCAACCCAAGGCCAGCAAAGCGCCTTCGCTGGCCGGCAAGTTGAATAGCCAACTGCCCAGCAGCGGGGGTAAAAACCAAAGCCAGCTGAGCACATAGCGCAGCAAAGCCCGTTTTTGTGTGATGCGCTGGCCTTGCTTGTCTACCACACGAATATCCCAGGTTTTCATGGCCAATGACTGGCCTTTGGCCCAAAACCAGACAAAGTAAATACCGAAAATGACAAACAAAAACGCTTGCAGCGCATTGCGGTTATCCATCGCGTTTCTGGTCTGGCTCAAGCTGCTGAACAGGTAAGTCGCCAGAAAAACGACACCGAACATCAGCAGACCTTCATAGGTCCAGCAGGCCATACGCCTCGGTATCGAGGGGACGCTAGCTTGCGCTTCAGTCACTTGGCAGGTGCTGGCGTGACGACGTTCTGCAAGCTATCTCCCGTCCTGGTCACGACGGGGGCTGCAGGCGGCACTGTGGGCAAGGGCGGCTGGCCTTTCGGTACCACAGCAAGTTTTTGTGGCGCCACTGGCTTGACCGCCGTCGCTGCACCGGCTGGCTTGGGCGTGGCTTTGGCTGCCAGCTTGGCTTTCTGTTCCGGGCTCAACGCCTGATAGGTTTGCCATTTGGCTTTTTTCTCGTCCGCAGTGAGCTGGTTGGACAATTCTTTGGTTTTGGCAAAGTTAAGCCGCGCTGCTGCACGCTGCTGCGGGCTCATCGCCACCCATTCATTCATCCGGCTGTGCATGACAGCCTGGTCAGCGGCGGGTAAGTTGGGGTAGCTTTTAGAAACTTCCAGCCACTTGCGTTTTTGTGCTTCGCTGATACCGTTCCAGCTAGCGGCTAGCGGATTCAGGCTTTGCTGCTGCATCGGGTTGAGTTCGGCCCAACTGGGCTTTGAAGCAACTGCCGTGACGGGTTTGGCCGCGCTGGCTACCCTTTCAGGCGCCGTAACAGGAGGAGCTGGCGTTTGGGCTTGAGCCAGAGGCTGCAACAGAACAAGTACTGTCAGGGAAAGCGTACAGCGCAGGGCTGCATAAAAAAGCGAGGCGGGCAAAGTTCAGCTCGGAAGTTGGTTGTTGGGTATTTGGCCAGGTGTTCAGCGGTTGATGTTCAGCGGCTGGTTTTGAGAAACTGGAGAAATCCAGGATCTGAAAAAGCAGCAGGTGGCAAATCGTCCGTCAGCAACGCAGCATCGACTTCTGCAATTTCTTGTGCGCGGTTGTCGCTTTGCACTACATTGATTGTCAGCATTCCCACCACCAGCGCAATCAACGGCATGACCGAGCCAATTCGTCCCCACCAGCTTAAGCCGTCAGATGATCCCCATGTCAGCGCCGCGCTGCCGCCCATGTTGACGGTGCTGCCAGCCGTTTGGGCTTTGGCGATTTTGCGTTTGGATACGGCTTGTGCCCGCGCGGCGCGAAGTCGCTCGGAAATGTCATGCGGCAAATTTGCCGTACCGGTTGACAGGTAGGCTACCGCTTTGAGCGCGAAGCGGTCTTGCAGAATGTCGGCTCGATTTTTATTTGAATAAGTCATAGTGTTATACCTTTGGCACCCAGGGCTTTACTGAGAGCGAGAACCGCACGTGAACAGTGCGTTTTGACACTGCCTTCAGAGCAACCCATCGCCAATGCGGTTTCAGCCACGTCCATCTCCTCCCAATAACGCATCAGGAAGGCTTCCCGTTGACGACCTGGCAAAAGCTGCACCGCTCCCTCAATCTCACGCAATATTTGCGCCCGTTCTGTGGCGTCCTGGGCACTTTCTGTACCCTCTGAGTCAGTCAGAGCCTCTAAAGTTTCCAGAATATCGAAATCTCCGTCGGCTCCGGCGGATTCAAAGTCGCTCATATTGGAAAAAACCGCGTTGCGGGTCTTGCGCCGCCTGAACCAGTCCAGTGTAGTGTTGGACAAAATCCGTTGAAAAAGCATGGGTAATTCGGCCAATGGCTTGTCGCCATAGCTGTGGGCAAGTTTCATCATGCTGTCCTGAACAATGTCCAGCGCAGCTTCTTCGTCCCGGGTGTGATACACGCTTCGCTTGAAGGCGCGCTTTTCAACGCTTTTCAGGAAGTCAGAGAGTTCTTGTTCAGTTGCCAACGGTGTGGGGTTCCGGTTTGTCCAGCGCTCTAATTTTTGTGTTTGCGGCCAAAATTATCGCATCGCGGCCTGCGGCTTTATGCGCAACTCCTGCGCATGCGGCAATCGCGCAGCATGACAGTGTCATAATACTCGCTGCAATTCAAACAGCAAACGGGTCACGACTCGGCAGATCAAGGTTCTGCTTATGGTTTTGGTCTCAAGTCTTGACGCTGCTCCACAAGAGACAGCGAAAAGGCACCCAAGGTATTTCGTCAGAGAAATTCACAAAGGTTCATCATGGAAATCACAAAAGCGGAAATTGCTTCCGCGGCAGCAGCGTCTGCACAAACTTCTTCAAATACACAAGACCTGCGCGGCGCGGAAATCCTCGTCAAATCACTGCAGGCTGAAAACGTCAAGTACATCTGGGGCTACCCGGGCGGCGCGGTACTGCATATTTACGACGCGTTCTACAAGCAGGACACGATCCAGCATGTGCTGGTGCGCCATGAGCAAGCTGCAGTACATGCGGCTGACGGCTACGCCCGTGCCACGGGGGATGTAGGCGTGGCGCTGGTCACGTCCGGCCCCGGCGTGACGAATGCTGTTACTGGTATTGCAACGGCGTATATGGACAGCATCCCGATGGTCATTATCACTGGCCAGGTACCTACGCACGCGATTGGCCTGGATGCCTTCCAGGAATGTGACACCGTCGGCATCACGCGGCCCATCGTCAAGCACAATTTTTTGGTGAAAGACGCCAGACACATTGCCGAGACGATGAAAAAAGCCTTTCACATTGCCCGCAGCGGCCGTCCCGGCCCGGTGGTGGTGGACATCCCGAAAGACGTGTCGTTCAACAAAGCGGCCTACAGCGGCTACCCCGCCACTGTTGAAATGCGCAGCTACAACCCGTCTCGCAAGGGCCACGGCGGGCAAATTCGCAAAGCCCTGCAATTGCTGATGACGGCCAAGCGGCCCTACATCTACACAGGCGGCGGCGTGCTGCTGAGCAATGCCTCAGCCGAATTGCGCACGCTGGTCGACATGCTGGGTTACCCCTGTACCAACACGCTGATGGGCTTGGGCGCTTACCCGGCCAGCGACAGCAAATTTTTGGGCATGCTGGGCATGCACGGCACGTTTGAAGCTAATAATGCGATGCAAAACTGCGATGTGCTGCTAGCGGTGGGCGCGCGGTTTGACGACCGCGTGATTGGCAACCCCAAGCATTTTGCGCAAAACGAACGCAAGATCATTCACATCGACATTGACCCATCCAGCATTTCCAAACGCGTCAAAGTCGACATCCCTATCGTTGGCGACGTAAAAGATGTGCTGACCGAGCTGATTGCCATGATCAAGGAATCAGGCCTCAAGCCCGACGCCAATGCTTTGGGCGGCTGGTGGAGCACGATTGACGGTTGGCGCAAGCGCGAATGCTTGAAGTACAGCCTGGGTGATGGCAGCACCATCAAGCCGCAGTACGTCGTCGAAACGCTGTGGAACATGACCAAAGACGCGGACACCTACATCACGTCAGATGTCGGCCAGCACCAGATGTGGGCCGCCCAGTACTACAAGTTTGACGAGCCGCGCCGCTGGATCAACTCAGGCGGCCTGGGCACCATGGGTGTCGGCCTGCCATACGCGATGGGCATCAAGCTGGCCAAGCCTGAGTCCGAGGTGTTTTGCATCACTGGTGAGGGCTCGATTCAGATGTGCATTCAAGAGCTATCGACCTGCCTGCAATACAACACCCCGGTCAAGGTTGTGTCGCTGAACAACCGCTACCTCGGTATGGTGCGTCAGTGGCAAGAGTTTGACTACGAAGGCCGCTACAGCCACAGTTACATGGATGCGCTGCCCAACTTTGTGAAACTGGCTGAGGCCTATGGCCATGTGGGCATGCTGATTGAAAAGCCCGGCGATGTGGAGCCTGCACTGCGTGAAGCGCGCAAGCTCAAGGACCGCACGGTGTTCATGGACTTTAGAACCGACCCGACAGAAAACGTGTTCCCGATGGTTCAGGCGGGTAAAGGCATCAATGAGATGATTTTGGGGGCTGAAGACCTCTGAAACACTTGAAATTGCCCTATTCCGGGTATTATTTCGGCGCTAGCCCAATATACACGGGGGTAATAAGCTATTATTTTAATAGCAGTTTTTTATTAACCTTTAACTGACGAATCTATTGCCTGCCAAGCCTGAACATTACCGTGTACAGGGGAGGGCAGACGAAATGAAGAGTCCAGACGTATGAAACACATCATTGCAGTTTTACTCGAGAACGAACCCGGCGCGCTGTCCCGCGTGGTCGGTTTGTTCTCCGCCCGTGGCTACAACATTGAAAGCCTGACGGTCGCACCCACCGAAGATCCCACGCTGTCGCGCATGACGATTCAAACCAGCGGCTCCGACGACGTGATTGAACAGATCACCAAGCATTTGAACCGCCTGATTGAGGTGGTGAAAGTCGTCGATTTGACTGAAGGCTCTTACACCGAGCGCGAGCTGATGATGGTCAAAGTGCGCGCTGTCGGCAAAGAGCGCGAAGAAATGAAGCGCATGGCTGATATATTTCGCGGACGGATTATTGATGTGACTGAAAAAAGTTACACCATTGAGCTGACCGGCGACCAGCACAAAAACGATGCGTTTCTGGAAGCCATTGACCGCAGTGCCATTTTAGAGACGGTACGCACCGGTTCCAGCGGCATTGGACGCGGTGAACGCATCCTGAGAGTTTAGAAGTGTTGCCCCGACGCTCCCCACTTCGTGTGGTTCGTTGCCCCCGGGGAGGCTAATTTTTCCAGCGGCGGCGCGCCTGCAAATTGATATTGATTTAAGTTAACAACCAGGAGAAAAAAGATGAGAGTTTATTACGACAAAGACTGCGACCTGAGCCTGATCAAAGGCAAAACGGTGGCCATTATTGGCTACGGCAGCCAGGGTCATGCCCATGCACAAAACCTGAACGACAGCGGTGTGAAAATCGTTGTTGGCCTGCGCAAAGGCGGCGCGTCATGGAGCAAGGCTGAAAAAGCTGGCCTGTCAGTGCATGAAGTCAACGACGCTGTCAAAGCCGCAGACGTGGTGATGATTTTGCTGCCCGATGAAGATATCGCTGGTGTCTACAAAAACAATGTCGAGCCACATGCCAAGCAAGGCGCGTCACTGGTGTTTGCCCACGGCTTTAACGTGCATTACAACCAGGTCGTACCGCGCGCTGACCTGGACGTGTGGATGGTTGCGCCCAAGGCCCCTGGCCACACTGTGCGCAACACCTACACCCAGGGTGGTGGCGTACCGCACCTGGTGGCTATCCATCAAGACAAATCGGGCAAAGCGCGTGATCTGGCCCTGAGTTACGCCATGGCCAACGGTGGCGGCAAGGCCGGCATCATCGAGACCAACTTCAAAGAAGAAACCGAAACCGACCTGTTCGGCGAGCAAGCCGTGCTGTGTGGCGGCGCGGTTGAACTCATCAAAATGGGTTACGAGACATTGGTTGAAGCCGGCTATGCACCCGAGATGGCCTACTTTGAATGCCTGCACGAACTCAAATTGATTGTTGATTTGATTTATGAAGGCGGCATTGCCAACATGAACTATTCGATCAGCAACAACGCTGAATACGGCGAGTACGTGACTGGTCCTGAGATCATCAATGAGCAGTCACGCGTGGCGATGAAAAATGCATTGAAGCGTATTCAAAGCGGCGAATACGCCAAGATGTTCATCAGCGAGGGCCGCACCAACTACCCAAGCATGACGGCACGCCGCCGCCTGACAGCCGAGCATTCGATTGAAAAAGTCGGCAGCCAGCTGCGCGCCATGATGCCCTGGATTGCCAAGAACAAGCTGGTTGACCAAACCAAGAACTAACCTGCTTGGTCGGCAGGCTTTTGTCCTGCAAGAAGCCGCGCAAATAGCTTGCGCGGCTTTTCAGTTTTTGCAGCATAGTAATTTGTTATCCTAGTCGCTAGTTACAGGAGTATTTCTATGCATGATGGCGAACAGCCTTCCGCCCAAAGCGAGGAAGTGGTGGTGCGAAAGCGCCGCAAGGGCATTTACATCCTGCCAAACCTGTTCACGCTGGGAGGTTTGTTTGGTGGGTTTTATGCCATCGTGATGGCGATGGACGGTCGCTTTGAAAATGCAGCGATTGGCGTTTTTTGCGCCATGGTGCTAGACAGCCTGGATGGGCGTATCGCCCGTATGACCAACACCCAGAGCGCGTTTGGCGAGCAGATGGATTCGCTGTCAGACATGGTGTCTTTTGGCGCTGCTCCCGCTTTGATAGCGTATGTCTGGGCATTGAGCACGCTAGGCCGCTGGGGATGGATTGCGGCTTTCGTTTACTGCGCCTGCGCAGCTTTGCGTCTGGCCAGGTTTAACGTCAACACGGCTGTTGTGGACAAGCGGTTCTTTCAGGGTCTGCCATCGCCTGCAGCTGCCGCATTGGTTGCCGGCTTTATCTGGCTGATGACGGATGCGGGTTTTGAAGGTGAGCAAGTGCGCTGGGTGGCCTTTGCGCTGACGCTCTATTCAGGCTTGACGATGGTCACCAACGTGCCTTTTTACAGTTTTAAAGATATTCAAATGAAGCGCAGCGTGCCATTCGCGGCTATTGTTTTGATAGCTCTTGCGATAGCTGTTATCAACATCGACCCGCCGACGGTGATGTTTGGTTTGTTTGTGATTTACGGCTTTTCAGGTTACGCGGTCTATGGCTGGCGCAAAGCCAAGGGTCAGCAGACCAGCGTTATTTCAACATCGACAGATGAACCGGACGAACGCGGATTGCACAAATAACTTGTGCTATATTTCCGCTCATGAAACGAATTTTGCTAGCACTACTGCTATCTGCCAACGGGCGGAGTCGGTAGCGCACGCGTTCACCTTCATTCCAACGGCCCGTTTGCTACCAGCAACGGGCCGTTTTGTTTTGGTTTGCTGGTTTTGATTTAAATTTTTGCGGAGAATTTCATGGCTGACAAACTCATCATTTTTGACACCACCTTGCGTGATGGCGAGCAATCCCCTGGCGCGTCCATGACCCGTGATGAAAAGCTGCGTATTGCGCGCCAGCTGGAGCGGCTCAAGGTTGATGTGATCGAAGCTGGTTTTGCCGCCAGCTCGAATGGTGACTTTGAATGCGTCAAGGCGATTGCCGAAGTCATCAAGGATTCAACCGTTTGCTCGCTGGCTCGGGCCAACGACCGCGACATTTCGCGCGCGGCTGAAGCGCTCAAACCTGCCGCATCGGGTCGCCTGCATCTGTTTTTGGCGACCAGCGCGTTGCACATGGAAAAAAAGCTGCGCATGACACCCGACGAGGTGTTCGAGCAGGCCAAGCTCTCCACCCGTTTTGCGCGCAATCTGATGGGCGACATTGAGTTCAGCCCGGAAGACGGCTACCGCTCTGACCCGGACTTTTTGTGCCGTGTGCTGGAGGCTGTGATTAACGAAGGCGCCACCACCATCAACGTACCCGACACGGTGGGTTACGCCATACCCGAGCTGTACGGCAACTTCATCAAAAACTTGCGTGAGCGCATTCCCAACAGCGACAAAGTCGTGTGGTCAGTGCATTGCCACAACGACCTGGGTATGGCGGTAGCCAACTCTTTGGCGGGTGTGATGATTGGCGGCGCACGTCAGGTGGAATGCACCATCAACGGCCTGGGCGAGCGCGCCGGCAACTGCTCGCTTGAAGAAATCGTCATGGCGGTTAAAACCCGCAAGGATTATTTCAATCTTGAGATGGGCATTGAGGCCAAGCACATTCTGGCCACCAGCCGCATGGTCAGCCAAACCACCGGCTTTGTGGTGCAGCCCAACAAGGCAGTAGTCGGCGCAAATGCCTTCGCGCATGCCAGTGGCATTCACCAGGACGGCGTGCTCAAGGCACGTGACACTTACGAGATCATGCGCGCCGAAGACGTGGGCTGGTCAGCCAACAAAATCGTGCTCGGCAAGTTGAGTGGCCGCAACGCCTTCAAGCAGCGCTTGCAAGAGCTTGGCGTTGCGATGGAAAGCGAAGCCGACACGAACAGCGCGTTTGCCAGGTTCAAGGAGCTTGCCGACCGAAAGAGCGAGATTTTTGATGAAGACATTTTGGCGCTGGTCAGTGATGAAAGCGTCAGCCACGCGACTGAGCAATATGCCTTCGTGTCGCTGTCTCAGCACAGTGAAACCGGCGAACGGCCGCAGGCCAGTGTGGTGTTTACCGTACTGGGCCAGGAGGTCAAAGGCCAGTCTGATGGCAACGGCCCTGTCGATGCATCCCTCAAAGCCATTGAGTCACACGTCAAAAGCGGTGCGGAGATGGTGCTGTACTCGGTCAACGCCATCAGCGGGTCCACCGAAAGTCAGGGAGAAGTAACCGTTCGATTGCAAAATAGTGGGCGTGTGGTCAACGGTGTGGGCTCAGATCCAGACATTGTGGTAGCGTCAGCCAAGGCTTATTTGAGCGCGCTGAACAAATTACAAAGTAAAGCTGACCGGGTTGCGGCGCAGGGTTAAGCATTCAGATAAATTAAATTATTGTTTAAATTCAACGACTTAACGGATTTATAGGTAATTTTGGTGATTCAAGTCGTTACCAGGACAACAATTCATGTCGTTTTTAGGAAAGTCACGCAAGTTTCTGATATTGCGTGACTTTTTCATTTTGTATACACTCCAGCCATGCTTTTTATTGCAACTTCAAGCAAGGCTCATCACAATGCTTAATCAGACGTTACAGCGCACCCTCAAAATGGTCGGTTTGTTGGCTCTTTTTACCGCTTTGGCGATGCCCACAGCCGAAGCAACCACCCAAAAGCGCCAAACAGTCAAAAAGCAGCAGGTTACAAAACAAGCAGTGTCTAAAAAGGCTATTACACCTAAAAAGGCTGTTACCTCCCGCAAGAAGGCCCAGTTTGTTTCAGGTCCCAAACGCAAGTCAGTGATTGTCATTTCTGTACCGCCCAAACCGTCTTTTGGCCAGATCGCTGGCCTGCACAGCTCGCACGATGCCCTTGACCTGAAATCAAGCGTGGCGCTGGTGATTGATCAGGACACGCGCGAGGTGCTGTTTCGTAAAAACGACCACGCCGTGCTGCCCATTGCTTCGTTGACCAAGCTCATGACTGGCGTGATCATCAGCGGTGCAAAACTGCCGATGGATGAAATGATCACCATCACGCAAGACGATGTGGACACTGAAAAAGGCAGCACCTCACGTTTAAAAGTCGGTACCTCGCTGACGCGCGGTGAAATGCTGCACCTGGCTCTGATGTCCAGTGAAAACCGTGCTGCCAATGCTTTAGGCCGCACCTATCCGGGCGGCTTGGCGGTGTTTGTCAGCCTGATGAACGCCAAAGCCAAATTGCTGGGCATGTCGGATACTCGCTATGTTGAGCCAACCGGCTTGTCAAGCCGTAACCAGTCAAGCGCACAAGATTTGGTCGCGCTGGTTGGCGCGGCGCACGCTGACCCGGTGCTGCGCGAAATGTCAACCTCTACCGGCTACCAGGTAGCGGTGGGCAACCGTACGTTGCAATACAACAATACCAACCGTTTGATCAAAAACCCCGAGTGGGACATTGGCCTGCAAAAAACCGGTTATATCTCTGAGGCGGGTCAGTGCCTGGTGATGCAAACGAAAATTGCGGGCCGCAAATTGATCATGGTGTTTCTGGACTCCGCAGGCAAACTCAGCCGCTTGGGCGATGCAGAGCGCGTGCGTCGCTGGGTTGAAGCCAACCCGATAGCCAACCCAGTCGTCAATCCTGCTGTAAGCCCTGTTGCGGCAGAGCGCAGAATCAACATCAGCATGTAGAAAGCCTGCTCGGCGCTATAGTAAATATAGCGTGTATTACCCGTATTCATTGGGCTGCAGTCAGGTAGTCTTTTTTTACTTGGTTTTATAACCCAAAGCCTTTGAAATCTCACTGGCTGTAGCCTGCAGCTTGGGCAGCCAGTGCTCTTCCAGCCGGTCGGCGGGTGCTGAAATAGACAAGCCCGCCACCAGAGAGTTTTGGTCGTCATAGATGCCTGCTGCCATGCAGCGCACACCCAGCTCCAGCTCCTCGTTGTCTCGCGCTATGCCGTACTGCCGTGCTTTTGACAGCTCCCGCTCCAGGATGGGCAACTGCGTGATCGAGTTGCGCGTCTGGCCCGCCAGGCCGGTGCGGCTGGCATACGTTCGCAGGCGCTGTGGGTCGTCAAAAGCCAAAAACAGTTTGCCCACAGACGTTAAATGCAGCGGTGCCCGCCCGCCAATAGCGCGTACCACCTGCATGCCTGAGCGTTCGCTGTAGGCACGTTCGACGTAAATGATTTCGTCGCCCTGGCGCATGCTCAGGTTGACCGGTTGCTGGGTCAGCTTGTGCAGCTCACGCATCGGGCTCAAGGCCGCGTCGCGCACGTTCAGGCGCGCCTTGACCAGGTTGCCCAGCTCCAGCAGGCGCATGCCCAGCCGGTAGCTGCCAGCAGCGGGGCGGTCAACAAAGCGGCCCGTGGCCAGGTCATTCAAAATGCGGTGCGCGGTGGAGGCGTGCAGACCAGATTTTTCACTGATCTCTTTGAGCGACATGGCCTCTTCGCGGTTGGCCAAAATATCGAGCAGGCTGAACATGCGTTCAAGCACCTGAACTGTGGGTTTGACAGGAAGGCTACTCTCGGGCTTGGTCATGCGTAAATTTTACGCTATGAAATTACCTGCCGCTTGGTGGCAACTCACAACGGTAGAACTTACGTGGGGTGAGCCCATTCGCCATCAACCCGCAACTGGTGCGGTTTGAAGGCTGCCTTGTAGCGCATTTTTGGGCTTTCAGCTATCCAGTAACCCAGATAAACATAGGGCAGGTTCAGCCTGGCCGCTTGTTCAATTTGCCAAATTACGCCGTAGTTGCCGTAGCTGTTTTTAATGCCTGCATCGTCGGGTTCGTAAAACGTGTACACCGCTGAAATACCGTCTTCCAGCACATCCAGAATCGACACCATTTTGAGCGCACCTGCCTCGCCGTCGGGCAAGGTTTCGCGGAACTCCACCAGACGTGAATTAACCCGGCTTTGCAACAAAAACTGCGTGTACTGGTCAATGCTGTCGTGGTCCATACCGCCGCCGGCGTGGCGGCCATTTTGGTAGCGCAGGTACAGCTGGTAGTGCTCTGACACAAAGCAGAGCTTGAGCACCCGCGCTTGCAGACCCTGATGCCTGGCTTGGGCACGGCGCTGACTTTTATTCGGCGCAAAGGTTTGTACCGGTACGCGCAGCGGCACGCAGGCTATGCAGCCATCGCAATATGGCCGATAGGTAAACATGCCACTGCGCCGAAAGCCGTTGGCCACCAGTTCAGAGTAGGCATCGTTATGTATCAAATGGCTGGGCGTGGCGACCTGGCTCCTGGCCTGCCTGCCCGGCAAATAGCTGCACGGGTACGGGGCAGTGGCGTAAAACTGCAAGGTTTGCAGCGGCAGATCTTTGAGGTGCGTCACGGCGTTTGCGGTGTCCTGTGGGGCCAGAGTTGATGCCAGTATACGGCCTCAAAACGCCAGGCGGGGGCGGGGCGCGTGATGCTTGTCGCCACATGCGCGGTAAATTTATCACGGCTGATCTCGCCTGCCCCCAGCGATGCCAAATGCCCGGTGTTTTGCTGGCAGTCAATCATGTCAATGCCATGCGCCCGGCAAAAAGCCACCAGCGCACACAGCGCTATTTTTGATGCGTCTGATGCATGTGCAAACATCGACTCACCAAACACCATGCCGCCCAAATTGACACAATACAGCCCGCCCACCAACTCGCCACCAACCCATGTTTCAACACTGTGCGCGTGGCCTGCAGCGTGCAACGCGCAGTAGCCTGCAATCATCTCGGGCAATATCCACGTGCCTGGCTGGCCATCACGCGGCTTGCTGGCGCAGGCGTTAATCACCTGTGCAAACGCCGTGTCAAACCGAATCCCGCAAGCCGGGTTGATTAAAAAATGCTGCAGGCTTTTGCGCAAAGAACGGTGCAACTTGAACTGCTGCGTGTAGAGCGTCATGCGTGGGTCAGGGCTCCACCACAAGGTGGGCTGGCCTTCACTGAACCACGGGAAAATACCTTGCCCATAGGCCTGAATCAGCGTCGCCACATCCAGCGCAGCGCCAGCCGCCAGCAAGCCCGGCGCAGGGTCGCCCTGCCCCCACGCGCAGTTGACGGCGGGAAACGGTTCTCCAGCATCAAGCCAGGGCACGGGACGTTGCGGTTTTTTCATGAAATGTCAAAAACCACAGTTTAATAGGACGCTATAATCTGAGGCTGTATTCCTCGATAGCTCAGTTGGTAGAGCGCCGGACTGTTAATCCGTAGGTCCCTGGTTCGAGCCCAGGTCGAGGAGCCAACAAGTTCAAGGGCTTGCAACTATTTGCAGGCCTTTTGTCTTTCTAGCCGTGACGAAAACGTGACAAGTCCACCACGTTCCGGCCAGTCCCCCCGCGCTCAATTCGAGACGTTGCGGACAATAGGCTTTCCGCTGCAAATTTAGTGCGGCGGTTCTCTATGATTCTTGATTTGAAGTTGAAGTTATTTTTTGACCAGGGCCAGCCCGAGCTTTTTCAGGGACTCCCGGGTTTATCAACGTCGACTTCAAGTTGAGCAACCGGTTGATCAAATTACAGCTTCAGCGTGCCTGTGCCAAACAAGCCGATCAGGCCGATGATGATCAGGTAAATCGCCACAATGTAATTCAGCAGACGCGGAACCAACAAGATAAGAATGCCGGCGATCAAAGACACGATAGGAGCCAGTTGCAAGTTCATGGGTGTTTCCTTTCAGGTTTAAAGCGCAAAGTGTAGTGGTTAAGTCTTTTCGGACAGTTCGAAAAGTTGTTTGGAGCCTGATTTAACTGCGCGCAGGGTAGGCAGGCCGTACGCGGGTCTTTTTAACGATCCCGTCCGGCGTGAACAAAATGACAAATTCTGCTTTTGTCTCTGCCGGTGCGCGTGACCCGGCCCGGTACACCCAGACCTCAAAGCCGCTGTCGAAATTAATCACCGTAGCGGCGCCCAGCGCGCCCATCACCTCGGCTTTGCTGGCCTTGCCAATCACTATGCTGTCGCTTGCGTTTTGCATCGATAGGGCAGGGTTGCGAAAGGGTGGTGCATCAGCGCCGGTGTTGAACATCCCAGGCCCGGCGCATCCGGCCAGCCACAGGCAGCCTGCGCAGACGATGCTGCGGCAAAAAATGGGTATCGCCCGCTTGCTCATGGTTGTGGTCAGGGTCATGGTTTTTTATCCTCCATGTATTCAAACTCAACCAGCGTATCGTCTGGCCAGCTGCGGTCGCCCAGCGGCAGCACATAGGCGCGGTCAACCAGCACTTCGCAGTCGCAATACGGCAAGTCATTCTTCAGCCCCGGGTCATCGCTGGCACCCGCATACAGTTTGTCAATCGACAGCACCTCACGCCGATTGCCTGACGCCAGCGCCACACTGAACAAAGGCCGATCCGCAAAGAAAAGGTAGCGCGGCGCTTTGCGGTCGCAATAGGCGGGGGTGTCCAGCACGGCTTGTGTCATGCGGCCAATGATGTTGCTGCTGTTTGAAATCAGGCCTGCTTCCATCCCCACCCGGCATTCAAGCCGCAAATCCCCCAGCCGCCGGGTGCCAGGCGGCAGCCCCGGCGTGCGAATGTCGCTGCGCCAGGTCATGCTTTGCGCCTTGCGGTTGGGTATGACCTGCGCGTTTTCGTCAAACGCCCTGGCGTTGCGCTCCAGCGTAAAGGTGGCGTCTGGCGCCACCGCCACCGCAAAAGCAACCGTGGAACCAATCACCTCTATCTCAATGTTTTTCATATCGGTATCAGGCCGGCGCGGCAGCAGCCTGAAACGCAGCGTGCCGTTGGGCGACACGCTGCGCTGCGCGTCAAACAAATCCATCCCCCGCACCATCTTCCGATAAGACTTTTCAACCGGGTCCCGGTTGGCTTTGGCTGCGATGGTGACGGAGGAGAGGGCTGGGGCGGGTTTGTCTTGCGCGGTTGTGGTGAAGCAGGCTGTAGCTAGCCCTGCGAAAAGTAGGGCAGCCTGGGCAATGCCGGGCAGCGGGGATGATTTTTTTAGCAAGCTGGTCACCGTTTATGGGCATTAAATTGATACTAAGGCTGACGAAGCACCAGCGCTGTAGGACAAATCCAGTGCGACAGGCCTTCCATTGATGCGTAAATGACACTATGCTGCGTTGACATCAAGTTCAGCCATTTCCATTGAGAAACCTCCCCATGCGAACCACCCTTTCCCTGGCCGACGACGTCGCTTTGATCGCACGGCAAGTTGCAGCCCGCGACCAAGTGTCTTTGGGTGAAGCCGTGTCACGCCTGGCACGCGAAGGCTACCGTGCACAAACCGAACGGTCGGTAACGCCGAGTCAACTTAAAAGTCGTTACTCGGTGCTACCCATGCGCGACGAGATAATTACATTGGAATATGTGCGGCGGATGGTCAATCAATTGGAGTCAGACCCACATTAGTTTCCTCATTAGTTTCTAATTGTTCTTGACCCACCTTGTGCTAAAAAAAATATTCAGGAGGCGTATGCGGCTATAAGCTGGGCTGGAGCCCAAGAGCGGCGAGCGGGTCTTCAGTTTCGGTAACCTGATGCAGGGGTTGCCCATCGCGTTTCTTATGCTGCTCGTGGTTGCTTACGCTGCTGCCGCACGGCACATTGATAGCTACATCTCCACGATGCTCCCGCTTGCACTGGGGTTCTATATGTTGAGTCTGGTGTGGATGGGATCTCATAGACTGATGAACGCGCGCCTGTACGGTGGATCACGAGTGCCCATGACGGTCAAAATGTTCTTTGGGTACGTGACGGTTTCCGGAGTGATGTCGCTATTCGTCGGCTTGGTTTGGTACAGCTTTGGCGTGGCATGTGTCGACGGGTATCACTGGGTTGTCAATATGAAACCGACCCAGAACAAGCAACACTCCACTGTCCTGGTGTCGTTGACGGTCTTGATGCTCGGTGCGTGCTTTTTCTGGGTGCGTTTGAGGCTCAGATTTGTCTACGGTGCCACTGAGGCTGGCTTGGGCATTTCATTCGCTGCGCACCGTTACGGCGCCGAGTCTTCTATTAGTCTTCCGGCTGAGACTGGCTTCTACTTCGCAGTAATGACCGCCGGTGTCTACTTGGTCGTTCGTGGAATGGACAACATGCATCAGGCGTGGATAGAACAAAAAGATCCCTTGACGAGGATCATTTATCGCTTTGGCTCCGAGCCTGCTCAATATCCGCCTAAGCCCCTCATGAAGTTTCGGCTGCGGGGAAATTCCGACGCGCGCAGGAAGAAGCTGGCTCGTAGGGCCATGCTGAGTGGGAAAGGCCGTTCTTAAAATACATCCAAGAGATACTGGATAAATAGGTTCAAACTCCAATAAATCGCTCCATTTGGCCGCGAATTCACCACTGTTATCCGAAACGTGGCTGATTTTTCCG